>Ga0209947_1000872_pt1 | contig 18557 bp, 14 predicted proteins | sample SalPonR2_B_D2_MG_FD_185706 | JGI IMG/M metagenome (GOLD analysis project Ga0209947, IMG submission 185706) | Salt pond soil microbial communities from South San Francisco under conditions of wetland restoration - Salt Pond MetaG R2_B_D2_MG... ... | reverse complement strand
CTGCTTTTCTGCTTCTTTTAATACTGCCTGCCAATACTCGCTATCGCTTTTTAAATCTTTTCTGGGATCGTATCTGTTCTTATTTCGTTCTTGCTGTAAATATTCTTTAAATTCTTTTTTCCCATTACTGAAATTCTGCATTTTCTCTTTAATCTTATTCATATATTATCACTCTCCAGTAAAATCCTTACGCTTCTTGCAATCCTTACGGTAACCTTACGCTTAATTTTAGAGAAGCGTAATGCTGTAAATATTGTTATATCAACGTTTATAGGGTCTCCTTACGTTCTGTACGCTTTTTTTCTAAACCTTTTATATATATTCTCTTTTTTCTATTAATATATTTTTCCCTATATCTAGTTTCTAATATTACCGTACATATCGTAATGACCCCTTATAATCCCTTTTATATCATAGGCTTCCGGCCTTGCACTTTTTTGATTAGAAGTGTAAGGTAACCGTAATGCGTAAGGATTATATTAAACTAAATGGATTATATTGCCATTCCATAATAACAACGTTGTGTTTTCCCATTTCTCCACTTATTTTTAACTTCAAAACCTAATTTTTTTAACTTACTTGTAAATGTTCTTCTGGTGGTATATTTCATTCCTGCCTCTTCGCAATAATTCTGATATTCTTTATAAACATTCTGACATAATTCGTAATTATCTTCCGGGTATTCTATCATATCTTCTAGGAAGGCAATAACGGTATCATTTCCCCGTTCGTATTCTTCTTTTGCTTCTTTAATTAACTCTGACTCTGTAAAGTTTCGCTTATCCTTTAACCTTCTTAATCCCTCAATGCTCCAGTTTAATATCCCGGACAACTCTTTTTTAAGTTTATCTTCTAAATATGGGTCAAAACCAGGGTCTGTTTTCCTGAATGTATTCGGAAATTTTACTATTTCAAATCTTCTATACCAGGCCTCTGTTTTATCTCTGGCCTTTGGGATCTCATTTGCTGAAAATATTAATCTTACAACTGGCTTAAAATCGAATGAAGCTCCATATTTATATTCTCCTCTTAACTTTTCACCTGCAATCATGGTCTTAATTATGCCGGTTTCTTTTAAATATGTCGGGTCGATATCTGGACATATATTTATTAATTTATCTTGAATGTTAGCTGTTTCAAATCTCTCTGATAATCTGTGTAATGGTATGCTGGATAAATTATTTTCACCAAACAGGGCCACCAATACCTTTAAAAATGTACTTTTTCCATTACTTCCACTACCATGTAAAATAACGGCCTTGTGAAATGAAGTATCTGGGATTAAACAATATCCTGTAAATTCTTGAAGAAAATATCTAGCCTCTTCTTCCGGTATCCATTGTTTTAATGTTTGTCTCCATTTCGGGCAGTCTTTTTCTGGATTATATTTTATGGGTAATTGAAATTGACTGTAATATTTGTAATTATGTTGCTTTAATTTATTATTTTTCCAATCTAACATTCCATTTTTAACGTTAATATTTACTGTATTGGTTTTATAACCTGCATTAAATAATTTATTATTTTTTGGGTCTAATAATAAATCTTTCATTGCTTCTATAACTTCTTTTACATTATGTCGTTTATCCCATTTTGAATTATATTTATATAACGCTTTTCTGATAACTTTCTTTAAATACTGACTGTCTGTACTTCTCCAATATCCTGTGTTATCATATAGGTAAAATAGTTCTTTTTCTGCAACGTATCTCCATAACTTTCCGGTTTCTTTTTGCTGTTTAATGATCTCTTGGGCAATAGGAGAAGGAAGGAAGTCCTCAAACTGTCTCTTCCTAATCTTTTGCTGACTGTCCGGCTTATATGTCGGGCAGTTTTTTACTAATTTAATTAATTTATCTTTTGTACCTCCTGCATTAATCCAGTCTGTTACGTCCTCTTTTTTCTTTAATCTCGGTAAAGATAATATCTTAATTGACTTAGCTTTTCCCTGTAATTTATGGGCAATGGTTTCTGCATGGTCTTTGCCTGGTCTGTCATTATCTGGAATAATTACAACTCTAGCTTCTTTAAGTGTCTGGGTATAGTTCGGGTCCCACTTTCCGGCTCCCATTGCATTACATGTTGCTGTTAATTCTAACTTATTTAAGTTATCAACGTCTTTTTCACCCTCTACAATGAATACTACTTTATCATTTTTAACTGCCTCAATGACCTGTTCTAGCTTGTATAATACTCTTGTTTTATTACCTATTCCCCACTTAAAACCATCACCGGCTGGCCTTCTTTGCCTAAATGTTTTCGGTTTAAATCTTACAACCTGATATAATAACTTCCCGTTTTTATCTCTGTAATCGTACGTTGCAACAATTTCTTTTTTATTATTCTTCCGGCCATTATCAAAATATATATCTTTCCAGCTTAATCCCATTGAATTTAATATCTCTTCTCCTGTACAACTTGCATGACAATGGAAATTAATCTTATTATCTCCCCTGGAAATTGATAGAGAATTAATATTATCTGAATGGGCCGGGCAACGGGCCTGCCATTGTTCGGGTCCTGTTTGTTTTACGTTATTTAGCTTTTCTAAAAAGTTCTGTAACAGTTTCTCTTCTGTCATTATTATCTGCCTCCCGCTTTTCCATAAACTCAACGGCTTGCCAGAACGCTTTTTCATATAACTTTTGTTCCTCTTTACTTAAATTGTAATATTTACTAACAAAATCATTTTTCTGACTTTCACGCTTGATCCACTTTCTAAATGTTACCTTATCTATAACGTATCTTTTGCCAATTTGTAAGGAAGGGAATGACTCTTTATGAAATAATCTGTAAATATGGTTTTTATTAATCCTGAGTATTCTCTTTAAATCTTTTGCGTCTAGTAATAAAGGCTCTTCCTTCCAATTCGTTGCTTCTTCCATTATTCTGCCTCCTTTTCTATTTCAGGAAATAACTCTACTTCTGGAACTTTTAGGGCTTCACTCAATCTTTTACGCCACCCAGGATAGGGAAATATTTTTCCGTTTTCTATCTGACTAATGTCTGATTGTGTGATATTGCTTTTCTTTGATAGTTCAAACTGTGATAAATCTTTATCCTTTCGAATTTTTTTAACTCTATTAATCATGGTTTCACCCCCATTAACTTTGAATTTACTCTGCAGTAAAGCAACCCCTGTTTCCATGCTATAAAGATTACGGGCTTTACTGTAAAAGTGTTGGTCTAATTTGTTGCCAACTTTGTAGGTCCCGGACTTATCACAAGTCCGATCGTGGCTCTGGGAATTTCACCCGCTTGCAAAGGCTCTGCGTGTTATTAAGTTATAAATTATTTTCTATTTCCTATTGACTAATTAAATTATATCTAGTATAATGTAATGTGTAAACATTACAAACCATTACATAAAAAGGAAGTGCTAATAATGAAGAATATAGGTATATTTTCCATGAAAACAAAATGGTTTAAGTACTCTGATTATGAAATAGTTCCTTATAATAACAAAAATCCTGATATATTAGCTATAAAAGCTAAACCAGGATCTAAATTAATATGGTATAATCCTTTTGAAGAATATCCAGTTATTTTAAAAGACTTTCTGGAGTTATTTAATTCATTAGATATATTAACACAAAATGTTAATGATGAAGTAATGAATAGAGAAGAAGCAGGAATAAATAGTCCTAAACGGGCTGAATTATTTCTTAAATTTATTAAAGAATATGGTTTTTTTGGTATGTTATGGGAAGTAACCACTTTTGCACCCGGACCTCACACTATTGGTTTAAATATTCCAGGAATAACAGAAGCAGAATATCAATTTAACCATAAACCAGGAGAAGATATAAACGAATATGTAAGCAGAAAATATTTTCCTGATATGAATAAACCTATCCCTTCCCCTTTAATAAATAGACTTCCTAATAATCCAGTCAGTAAGAAATATTTTTTAAATTATAAAGAAACGATAAATCGGGTAGAACATTCTTATATTTTTGATGATATAAAATCTCATTATAATAAATGGAATAAAGGAATTAAAAAAAATATTGTATTTGATAATATAGGAATAGGAATAAACATTGAAGAAGTACCTAAAATATCATGGAATTATACAAGTCTTTTAAGTGCCTTAAAAATAATGTATGTACTAAATATTACGGGAGACATGGGGAAAAATAGAGTAAAAGTATGTGAAAGGCAAGATTGTAATAATACTTTTATCGTTGGACCGGCTGGAAAAAAAGAAGGGACTAAATATTGTTCTGATAATTGCGGGAATGTAGTTAGAGTTCGGAGAAGCAGGAACAAAAAATAATTAATCTTATTTATCTGATATACTTCCATATATAAATAAAAAAATCCCTAGCTGGATTGCTCCAACCAGGGTTAATATTTTGACATCTATTTGACATCTAATACTCCTGTAAAAAGGGTTATACGTCTGTAATTATTGGTAATAACTTACAACATCAATGTTTTGTAACCCCCGTTATAACAGTAATCTTTATTAAAGCTGATGTAGCTCAATTGGTAGAGCAGCTGACTTGTAATCAGCAGGCTGTCGGTTCAAGTCCGACCATCAGCTCCATTGATTTAACAGGCCGGAAGGCCTTTTTTTATTTGGGTAATAAATTGGTTTTGCTGCAATTTTACTGCAATTGTTATTATCCCGAAAAATATTAATTATTTAGTTATTATTTTCTACTACTTAAAAAATTGTTTCCAGCTTACATTTTACTTTAATTGACAACTCTCAGGCAGTGATTAATCTAAATTAGACCAACTTCCAGTTCTTAAATCAATCTTAATATTTAAGTCAGCTGGAGGAGGATCTTCATAAAGAGAAGTTAATAAATTCTTATAAAAACCATATATAAATATTGACCATAAGTCTAAATTTTTAATTTTTAGAGTATCAGGAATCTTTTCATTACCCTGATAATGAGCTATCATTGCATCAGCAGCTTTATCTGAAATCTTATCTAAATCATGAAGGCTTAAATAGAATTTTTTTATTTTGTCTTCAGCAACCTGTTTTACTTTAACTCGTACATAATTTTTTGTATAACTGGAAAAGTTTTCTTTAAAAGAAGTGAGTTCTCTAATATATTCACTTCTTATTTCCATCTCATTATTTTTATTTATTTGAATCATACGATATGCATTGGGGTATCCAATTAAAGAAGAAGTTTCAATATCATAAATAAATTTATTATTCTCAAATTCTTTTTTAACTATATCTTGGGCATGATGATGGCCAGTAAATACTACTTTTATGTTTTGAGCGGCAAACTGATTGGATAATTCTTCAAAGTCATCAACAATATAATTAGAAAAGAATCTCTGATGCCCTTTATAATGTTCTAATAAGCTGTGATGAAGAGATCCTATTACAGCCTTATTTTGTTCTTTTGCTTTTTTTAATATGTCATCTATCCAAACTAAAGTAGATGTTCTAAGCCTACCATTACAAACACGGTAGTTGTCGGGGCTATTATATATACAGCTGTCAACCATTAAAAGCCATAAGCCTTTAACTGGTTCTGCTACATAACTTAACGATTTATTATCTTTATATATAGCGGAACTATAACCACAGTCATTATATATCTTTGTAAACTCCTCTGGGGTTACTATTTCCCGGGATATTTTGTTAATATCATAATCTTTAGTTTTAAAACCATCGTGGTTGCCGGGTATAATATAAACTTGAATTCCGGTTTTCTTGAACTTCCCTAAAATTTCAGCTACAACTTGATGACTTTTCATATCACCTGAATCTGTAAGATCACCTGGCAGTATTACAAAGTCTATATCATCCTTTTTTATTATGTCATCAACTGCTTTCTCTAAAATTACAGCACTTAATTTTAATAGTGTCCTATCTTCTACTCCATATTTCAAATATATAGGATTATTTATATTACCCTCAACTTCAAAAACATGGGGATCTGCTATAACAGCAAACTTCGTTTCGGGATAGAATATATATTTATTTTTGTTAAGTGATTGTCCGTGGACAGGAGGGGGAATACATAATTCAATTATGATAAGCAAACTGAATATAGTTATCACGCCTAGTAGTAATTTGAATTGAGAAAATGGTAAAGAATATTTGATTTTCAACATTTTTAAGACCTCCTATTTTGTTATTTTTAATGGGAGGAACCTTTTCTCAAATCGAAAATTTGTTAATCATTCCATCTCGTTTTTTTTTAAAAGATGGTCAACACAGGCAGGTTAGACTATTCACATTCTTTCGGTTCTAAAATCATAGAGTAACACCTCTTATAAGACTGTTGTCTGTCAGTTTCACATCATCAAAGACGTCAATTGAACGATGCAAATTAACTTCTATTAAGACAGGACAAGCCTGATGATGATTTATAAAACCCGAAAGCAGTTATACAACATGGATAATTTTAAACATAACCTTTTTGTGGAGATTGATACTTATAAAGCCCAACATACGAAAATTGTAATCAACTGTTTCCATCAAAAACCAAGTTCCGTTCAAATCCTTAATAATCCAATTAATTTTGATTTTTACCAGTAAAACTCAGGCACTTGTCTATAAAGATAAAAAAATTATCTTTGATATTGGATATACCCAGGGTTAGAGCCTGTCTTTTTTAAGCAACTAGAACTTTTTGTTTCGATTTGATTAATGCCTGGGCAAAAAGATTTATGATGAGATTATAGCCATATAAAAACTCGCCGTAAAATAAAGAAATTTAGCGACGAGCTAATAAATATAATTTGTGTCAATAAATTAACTTGATTAGCTGTCCAAACATTTTATTAACCAATTTTCTAAATACCCTGAAATAATAAAATATTGCCAGTTTCCAGATATATAAAATAAATTGATGTCGGAGACCGATTGCCTATTATCTGTACCGATTTTGACCAACTATTTGAAGAATTAGTAATTTTTACGATAATCCAGTAATAATTATAGCCTCCTATGTAAATTGACGGGAAGTACCTGACTACAATTTACTATCCAGTTAAATTTTATCATATGATCCATATGTAGTTGGTTTTATTGTAGAAATGGCATGCATATTTTGTGAATAGTTATTATATAGTACTTAATTTATAAAATTTGCTCCTTCTTCGGGTTCATATATAAAGGTTGCTTTTAATCATCATAAGTTTTATAAACATTTTCTGTTTTCAGTCTATGTTTTTTTGATAGAGGTATTTTATTCTTCTAAATCAGTAAAAATAACATTTCTAACTTTTCTAATGAATTACAGTAGACATTCATCATCAGGTGGATTTCACCGCACAAGGTGACCTCTCAGCAATTTTTATACGGGGAAACACCGATAGTTGAGGTCTGATTTTCTACTTATGGTATAAAATTTATTTACTACTTTTTTTAATTAAATTATTATACAATATTATTCACTACAAATTCAAAATATCCTTTATTTATCTCTTTAATTTAAGGCAAATATTATATAGATGGTCAATTAAAGCAATTTTTTTATTTATTTTAGTAAAAAAAAGGTTTAAGATTATTTTCAATGAAGTTATAAGTATAATTTAAAAAAATGGGAGGTATATTATTGAAAAACGCAGTAATAATCTATTTTTCTAATACGGGTAATACTGAAAAAGTTGCAGAGGTTGTAAAAAACGGTCTAGAGGAAGAAAATTTTGATGTAAATCTGAGACCAGTTAATGAGGTTGATGGGATAGAATTTTTTGATTATGACCTGGTATGTGTAGGGAGTCCCTCCTATAACTGGATGCCGCCTGATGATCTGTCGGATTTTCTCAAAAAAAAGTTTAAAGAATATGAAGATGATGGTTTTGTAAAGTTAAAAGCGCCTAAAGTTGAGGGAAGAAATACCTTCATTTTTTGTACATATTCTGGGCCTCATACAGGCAAAAATGAGGCTGTCCCTGTTGTGAAATATATCGGACAGTTTTTTGAACACTTAGGATTTAATATTGTAGATGAAATGTATGTATTAAGTGAGATGGTGGGTTCTAAAAAGTATAATACTCAAGGTAAGATGGGTGATATCAGAGGGCTTCCTGCTCAAAAGGATCTGGAAGTTGTAAAAACAAGAGTTAAAAAATTGGCTAAACGAATATAGTTAAAAAAATTACAAAATACAAAATTAAAACCCGGTCTTCTTTTCACTATTCATGCAGACCAGGTTTTTTTATTGAGAGATTTTTTTAATAAAAAGTGATTAGTAAAAAATAATTGTCTTTTAATATTTTTCCTTAATAATCCCTTTATTATAAGCCTTTAGCAGTTTCATCAATTTCTTAATCTTATTATTCAACTTTTTACCAATATCAGTTTCAGAAATCATTATTTTATCTTTGAATTTAACAATACGTTTTGATGAAACCGTATCACTTCCTTTCTTAACTGCTAATTTTTTAGAAAAAAATGGCTTGTGATATATTAATCTCATTTCAAAAGAGTTATAAGACAAGGTGTAACCTGCTATACCTGTTTTCTTTTGATAAGCAGCAGAAATACCACCATCAATAACTAATAATTTTCCATTACCTTTGATTGGGCTTTCTCCTATCTTTTCTTTTACAGGGGTGTGTCCATTTATAATATGGCCTATTTTAGGGTCTAAACCAAATTCTTTTAATATTTTGTTACAGGTGGTTTCCTTTTCCCTTATATTATAATAAGGGTTCATTTTTTCAACTTGTAAAGAACTATCTTCTGTAAAATAACGTAAAAATGTAGTCATTTTATCTTTCCCAAAGAGGGGTGATAATTCTCCTCTCCATAAATACCACAACCAATCCCTATAATCAACATCTTCATATTTATATGAATAACTTTTTCTAACAATATCATCAAAAAAATCTAAAAGGGCCTTTCCTTCATATTTTGCTCCATTAATTTCTATAGGGGCAAATTCACCATCAGATGTGAGAGGAACACAGCCATGGTATAAAAGATTATTATTGTATTTAAGGTACATACTCCCGTTATTAAATAAAAATCTGATATCATTTTGTAATTTGTCATTATTTTTAAAAGAATAACTCAACTGATCAATTACTTCTTGTTCCCATTCATTAAGTTGATAAGGGTTTTCAGGATCAATGGTTGGGAGATAATTATCTGTGAGTTGGTACTCTTTACCTTCTAAAGTTATTGTCCCTTTTTTATAATCTATTTTATCTAAATACACAGCCTCATTCATATTAAATTCTGATCTATTTTTAATTAGATTTCCTTCAAGTTTAAATTGAATTACGCTGATTGCTTTATGCATTTGAGAGATAATTTTCTTTTCGTTTTTATCCAGTTCTTTATCGATTAACTTAGGTTGGAACTCTTTATGGATAGAATTTCTATAATAATGTATGGCAAATCTTGCTAAAGGTCTCATATTAATCCCGTAATATTCCTCTAACAGTTCGAGGTTACCATATCTTAAGGAAATTCTAACAGCTGTTGCTAATAATGCTTTTTGACCTAAACCAGCTCCTATCCATAGTATATCATGATTACCCCACTGTATATCACAGTTGTGATGTGCTTTCAATTCCTCCATAATCCTATGAGGGTTAGGACCTCTATCAAATAAATCACCAATTATATGAAGTTTATCTATTGTGAAGGTTTGTATTAAATCGGAGAGAGAAATAATAAAGTTTTCAGCTTGACCTATTTCAATTATCATTGAGATTATTTGATCATGATATTCCTTTTTGTTTTTATCATCTTGTTTAAGATGAAGCAATTCTTCAATAATATAAGCAAAATTTTTAGGTAAAGCCTTCCTTACTTTTGAGCGAGTGTAGACTGATGAAACTTCTTTAGACAGTCTTACTATCCTGTTTAAATTTTTTTTATACCATTCGTTTGAAAGTTGATTATTGTTTTTTAATAATTTAAGCTTTTCTTCCGGATAATAAATTACTGTTGCCAGTTCATTTTTATCAGAATCACTTATTTCATTATCAAAAATCTTTTCAATCTGGTATTTAATTAAACCGGAAGCAGTTTTTAACATATGTTGAAAAGCCTCATCTTCCCCATGTAAATCTGTTAAGAAGTGTTCTGTGCTTTTAGGTAGATTTAATATTGCTTTCAAATTTATAATTTCTGTACTAACAGCAGGTACATTGGGATACTGTTCAGCTAGAAGTTTTAAATATTCTACATCTTCCACTTTTGACCCTCCTATCATTATTAAAAATAATAACTATAAAAAATATATAATAACTAATTTCTCTATTTAATAAGGAGAATTTTAAAAAACCAAGAACAAAAATAATTGTTTTTACTGTATAGCTAATAGACTATTTATATAATATTATATATTTTTTCTAACTACTGAATATTAGTTCAAATACTTAATTTTTTATTGATAATATATTAAACATAACTATATTTTTCTCTTTACATATTATATAAAAAAAGGAAAATTAACTTTAATGTATAAATATTAGTTAGTTAAACAAATATTTGGGGGTATGTACAATGAATAAAAAATATATTTTTGTTTTGTTAATAAGTATTATTATGATAATTTTTTCGGGCACTTTTATAGAAGCTGAGGTTAAACAAGGTTATTCTGAAAATGGTTACTGGTCTTACTATATCGAAGTAGATAATAATACTAATGAAAAGGAATTTTATTTTACTGTGGTTGATGATATAAATATTGGTAAAGATCCTAATAAAGCTGGTGTAAAGAGTCTAACTATTGTCAAGCATCCGGGTGACGTAACAGATTTAATGGTTATGTGGTCTGAAGATATAAAAAGTAATAACATGCTCTGTCCTGTGACCTGGAGATTTGACTTGGATGAGAAGAAGACTACCAACTGGCATCTTCCGCTTAAAAACACATTTTTTTACCCAGCTGCTTTCAATGATAAGGTATTTTTAGAAGATTTTCTTATTGAAATGCTGCAGTCCATACAGCTAACTATAGAAGTAGATACATACAACAAAAATAATGACATGGCTGTATTTGTTGTTGAAGGTCTGGGTGAATTAATATTACCATATTTAAATGATTTAGGATTAGAAGAGTTAAGGCCAGTAATAAAAGAAATGCGAGATTAATGTGAAAAAATAAAGCAATATATGCAAATAACCTGAGTTTATATTAAAATCTCGATTATAAATAAAACTAAAAGTATAATAAAAGCAGCAGCAGTTATTACAATTTGGTTATTGAGATCAAAATATTCGGGTATACTCAGTTTTTTTAAGGGTTGCTTTTCAAAAAAACTAGTTTGTATTTTAGGATAAATTCTGGCATAGAAAGCAGCACCTAATAGTATTCCCGGTAGACCGGCTAATAGAGCATCCATAGAACCCTGTCCAACTGCACCAGCTAAGGTTCCTGGGCAGTACCCGAGCAAACCGAATCCCACGCCAAATAAAAGACCTCCGGTAATCAAAGAACCGATAGAACCTGATTTAAGATGTAGCTGTATCAAACCCCTATATTTCAAAAAGTATATGCCGATCATTCCTGTTAATACAGCAGTTAAAATAATCTTAAAAACTGTAAAATCCTTTAACAACAGTTGATTTATCAAGACATTGTAGTCTGTAACTCCACCCTTTTGTAGAAGCCAGCCAAATACAAGACCAGTTAACAAACCAATTATTTTAGGATTAAAATTCTTAGTTTTAATTTTAAACACCTCCAAGCGATTATTAAAATCATATTTATTTAGGAAAAGATAAATATATTGATAGATGATCAAAAAAATTATATGATAAATACAAATAATGCTCTCAATTAAAGAACTTCCTTCTCTTCTTTTTTTGGTTACATCACTAAGAGAAAGAGCTATCTCCCTGGTTTATTTAACCAGGAAGATAATGATATTTTTAGTTCCTACTCTTATTGTTTATTACTTTATTAAAATAGAGGGCAATCTAATCTTTTGCAAAATAGTAGTAAGCAAAAACTACCTCTCCATTCGGTTTAAAGTCATCATATTGTTGAGTAAAAATATTACTAGAGTTAAGATCTGAATTTTTAGCTGAAATTCCTTCAGGTCCTTGTTTTTGCCCCGCTATTTCTGTGATTTGCCCACCCAATACATAACTATCCTGAGATGCTCTCACAAGGGGAACTGCATCACTGGTTAAATCCAAACTGGCTACTGCTTTGCAGACTATAAGAAGTTCTGAATTTTCATTGAAAACAGTACTAGCTATCGGCCAGTCAGATCGATCACCTTCATCATCAAACCAGTTATAGGCAGAGTCAATTACTTTTGTATCTTCGATTTCAATAGCGGGGTTGCTAAGGCCGGTAGGATTGAGAAGTTGATTATAGACATTATGATCACCACTGTGCATCTTCCCGTGTTCTCCATAGACTACGAGTATGTTTTTGTCAGTATTTTTCTTTAATTTATTGATCAGTTGTACAGCAAATTTTCTGTTATCTAAATTGTCGATGCTCTCATTATCATAAATAGAGTTACCACCGCCTGCAATTATGCCTCCATCAGCAAAATCTGCAACAGCATCCAGTTCAGCCTGATTAAAATCTTCTGTGGGGGTATGCATCATAACGATGTCATAACTACTTAAAAGAAAAGTACTTAACGGCTCAGTATTATTTGTATTAACACTGTAACCCGCATCTCTAAGTTCCTGACGAATTTCACTATAGTAATCAATACCATCCCACCAATTCCCTAAAGGTTTATGGCCGTAATACATTAAAATCTCTAGACCGGTCTTTTCTGTAAATACCGCGGTAATTTCTTTATCTTCGGTCATATTTAAATTAATTTTAGGATTGTCTTGATTTTTTATATTTCCTTTCCATTTGAAAAAGCGGGTCTCACTATCCGGTACAGCTTTTAGGTTTATTACTTCATCCTCATTAAAGTTTTTACTAAAGGGTAAATTAATTTCTTTTCCGTCTAACTCAACATGTCCGTTACCCTCAATATTGATGATTAGATTATACTTACTTGCGTCGATCAGTTTTGCATCCCCAGAATTTTGAGGATAATACTCAAAATTTGTTTGTCCTTTTTCACCGAACCAACCTGGCAGATCATAATTAAATCCATCTTTTATGCGGCTGTCTAATTTATTATATGCTTCACTTAAACTATCTCCTTTAGCTAAATTTTTCACCAAATTCAGCTTGCCATCAACTATGAAATCATTTTCACCAGTAATATTTGTCCATCCCATATAACTTTGAGCTCCATTTTGGACAAAAGCCTGAGCCATATAATCTTTTTCCAGAGAATGACAGGAATAAGATATGATTATCGAATCAGCGAAATCGCTATTATAGTCTTCAATAAATTTATTAGTTATTGCAATATTTCCACCCGGAAAGCCATAATGTACCCTGTCATTTAGCCAATCGGGGTTGGTGAACCTAATCTGTTCAGTATTTTCCCCGGTTTCAAAAATGATTTTATCTCCGATTAAATTACCGTGGCCGTGCAAAAAGATAAAACCGTATTCATCTAACTTTTTAAAAAGATCTAAATCGGCTTCTGGAGCATTTATTAAGTTAACCTCAAAATTTATACCTTTTAAAACTTTTTCGATATCATTAAAGAGAGTCCTCGTGTTTTGATAAGAGTCATCTTCAGATAGAGTATTTATGAGTAGGGCCCGCTTGTTTTCAATTATATCTTGCTGTTTTATGTTTGATAATTTACTTACTTTGTTGTCTATTTTTTCTGTTTTTTGGGTTTGTGTCCCAGAGATAAAATCTTGATAATGCCAGGAAACACTACCGCCATTTTCAAAATTTATCAGAAGGCCTTCCCCGCCGCCTTCAGCATTTTTAATCCCAGGTAAGTCCTGCACATCCTGGGCTATCTGGGTTAAACTATGAGCACGGTCTGCGGGGTCGTAAAGGTCATTTACTTTTCTTTCAATAGAACCATATGTATTGTTTATTTCTTCAAGATTTTCTTCATATAGTAGTATTTTGAAGTTGACATTTTCCTTTCTATCAACGGTTACTTTATTGGGATCAAAAACTGCTACTTCACTTTTGGCAGGTGAAATTTCCACTTCTCCCTTAAGTCCGCTTTTGTTCCATTCTCCTTTATTATCGGTCTCTGCTGTACCAAAACCACCGCTGAAATGAATAGTGACTCCTTTTACTCCTCTACCATCCCCATCAATAATCTGTCCGGAAACGGTATATGTAGATTGAGCAGGATTATTACTTCCGCCTCCACAGGCTGTCAAACTAACAATAATTAATAATATGATCAATAAAGCTGTGAATCTTTTTGTGGTTAATATATTCATCTTAAAATTCCCCCATATAAAATAATTTGTAATGATATTTTTGATAGATCTTTATATATATTATTTGAAATATTGCATTAAAGGTGAATATTAGTTGAATATAGTTTGCTATATTTGTATTTTAAGTTTCAATTAAATAAAAAATCGTTAATATAGGAGTAAGGCGGTTATTATTCCCCCTATAAAGAAACAGATTGAAGCAATCCAGCTACTTATAGCTAACTGTAATGTACCGCTTATTCCGTGTCCACTTGTACAGCCACCTGCCCAGCGAGCTCCCAGTCCGAGGAAAAATCCTCCAACCAAGGCTGTGAACAAACGTAGGACCGGCGTATAACCAAATTCAGCAGCCCAAACCTCTGGTATTAATTCAAAAGTGAACTGTCCTGAACTGACAGCGGATAAAAAGGAACCAATCACAATACCTAAAACCAACATCCACTGCCATTCAATTTCTGGCTTATATTTTTGATAATAGGCTCTTTCTGTACTTTTAGGGCCTGAAAAAACTTTTTCCAACATACCACTAGTACGTACAAAGGATGTTGAAGTACCCAGGGGTTTGTCTGATACCAAAAATGAAATCCAGCTTAAAACACCAATAAAAAAGCCAACCAAATATGGAGACCATTCAGATGAAAGTATAAAGTTCATATCTATTCCCCCCTCGTTTATCACATATTTAAAAATATTAAATAAAAATCAATTTAGTTTTTAATGAAATAAGTGTAAAGGATATCTCAGATACTATATCAAGGGCATTCTTCACACTCATTTCGTAAAATTTCTAATTTGTAAAAGTCTTTTAAAAATATTTATATATACTATCTTAAACTATAGGACAGGTGGTTGAAGACCAACCAGCTAAACCGCCTAAAATCACATGTATATTTTCAAAGCCTTCTCTAAGCAACAGGCTGGCAGCGGTGGTCGATCTTAAGCCACTTCCACAGAAAATATAAACCGGTTGCTCTGTGGGAATTTTATCTAGATTATCCGGCAGTTGAGTAATGTGTATATTGTGAGCATTTTTGATTTTGCCGCTTTCTGCAATTTCTTCTTTTCCTCTAATATCAAGGAGCCAATAATCTCTACTTTGATCGATCAAGGTACACAGCTTTTGTACCCTTATTGTTTTGATATAACTACTCTTTTTACCGGACATATGCCATTTTAGCATTCCGCCCTTCAGATATCCCTTGATTCGGTCATAACCAAGTCTGTGCAGTATATTTATGGCTTCCTCTGGATAATTACCAGCAGTCATTAACAGTAAATCTTTATCATAGGGAATAAACCAGCCTGCAAAACTGGCCAGTCCCTCCTGCCAAATCGAAATAGAGTTCGGGATATGGGCAGCTGCGAAATCAAGTTCATTACGGATATCCAAAACTAAAGTATCTCCTGACTGCAGTTTTTTATCAAAATGGCCAGGTTTTAAAGCCTCAGTTTCCGGCAGCCCCCTGATAAAAGAACTTCCAGTTAAATTCAGTTTCTCCATTTCCCTAAAGTAAGGGGGTCTTTCTAAAACTTCTTTTACATTTTCTACGAATTCTTCTTCATTTTCATATTGTAGATTGGGATTAACTTTTTTTTCCAAGCCCAGGGTAGTCAGCTCTCGTTCTGCAATTGCATGGCCGCAGACCGAACCTGAGCCGTGGGCAGGACACATAATAACGCTGTCACTTAAAGGTAAGATCTTATTATATATTGAATCATAAAGCTTATGAGCTAGTTCATCCATTAAATCTTCTCCCATTAGATCAACACGACCAGTATCACCTGCAAATAAAGCATCTCCTGTAAAGACCATGAGTGGTTCTTCAGAAAAATCATATAAAATGTAACTAAAAGAATTTAGAGTATGTCCTGGGGTATTAATCGCCTTAATTTTAAGCCTACCCACGCTAAATTTTTGCTGATCTCTAACAGCTTGACCGTATTGATAATTAAGGTTATGATCGGCATGCCAGATCTGGGCACCGGTAAGTTTTGCCAAATCAAAAGAACCGATCACATAGTCCTCGTTTCTGTGGGTTTCAAAAATGTACTTTATTTGGTAACCTTGTTTAGAGGCTTTATTTAAATAAACATCTATATCCCTACGGGGATCAATTACTACGGCTTCATTTTGATCTCCTATAATATATGAATAGTGTGCTAAACCAGCTGTATCAATTTTTTCAAATAACAAATAAATCAACTCCTTTATTTTATTTTTTTAAGAAACAAAAACAGTTGTAAATTACATATTGGATAATGGTTAATTAAATAATTATTTTCTATTTATCTACTCGAATTTATTTATATAAATTGGATCATTATTAATAAGGAATTCATTTTTCCATTCGTTAATAGAAATGACCCCGAGATTATTTTCAATGTAGTCAAACATGTTTTCATAATCAAACTTCTTATTATCTTCTTCCCATCTCTGCCAGGCAAATTTTAAAACATCATCCAGTGAATAAGTATTATTTGTGGAATTTTGTATTTCTTTATCCAATAAATATGCTAATAATGCTCCCTTGTGGTAAATGATCCTCCAATTATCATATTGATCATCATACTCTAAAATGGGTGTGTCTTGATTAGTATCTCTTATGGTTTTATACCAATTGTAATAACCCTTGAGATCATCATGATTTATAATATTGAGTTCGGTGCGGACCTTATCATCATAATATTCATTGAAACCCTCATTTTAGAATCCCCAGTCATAGTTAGAATTTGCAAAGCTCCATTCAATTCCCCTTTCCCAGGCATTCCAGCGGTGATATATTTGATGTGCTATCATTTTTCCTGTTATTGAATAATGGCTTCGATATAAATATTTTAAATTAATATTTTGTTTTAATATTGATAAATTTTTTAAATCTTTTTATCTACCCCCTTCTTTTTATTAAATTTTATAATAATATAACAGAGAAGTAAAGTATGTGTTCTAAAAAACATTTATTATGTTTACTAAACAAGAAATAATTCTATAAATTCATAAAAATCGATAAAATAAAAAAATTAAAGCCCAAAACATCTGGGCATTTCCTCAATATAATTAATAAATAATGATTAGACTATTTATGTTTAAAAAAGAACACCACTATTTATTACTTCAGTTATATCATCAAATATATAGTCAGAGTTTTCCTTAAGTTCTGTAAAATTACTAGTACCAGAAAGCACGCCTATGGCTAGACCTGCCCCTCCTCTTTTAGCAAATTCCATATCTTTTTTGCTGTCCCCAATTACGGCAATTTCTTTAGGTTTAATATTACATAGTTCACAGAATTCAAAGAACATAGCTGGATTAGGTTTGGGTTCTGTTTTTCCATCGTCTGCTCCAATATAATCAAAGGAGTTTAAAAGGTTTTTCACTTTCAGTAAAAATATAACTGATTCCCTAAGATCAGCTGTTACTATTCCTATACAAAAACCCATAATACTGAGCCTACTCATAATTCTGGGAAGGTCTGCTAAAACAACAAATTTATTGACTGCATTTTTATTTAATGAGACAACTTTATTAAAAGCATAATCCATAAAATCAGAACTATCTATTTCTTGACAACTACTTTCAGTAAAATTTAAATATATAGTTTGCAGCATTTCGGTTACAGTACCACTAGCTAAAATACTATTGGAGGTTATTTTATCATCTTTAATTCCAATACTTTCTAATAAATCACCTTTAAGAGTATTTTCCAAATCATATTTATTGATTATTTCATCTATAAGTTCATTACAGATATCTATCCAAATTCCATTAATAGCAAAAAGAGTTCCATCCTTATCGAATAATACTCCTTTTTTCCTCATCTAAAATGTAGCAAGGAAGCTCCAGCTAAATACTTTCTTTGATTTAGGTGGAGAGAAATTGCTACAATCTTCACCCCTCTCTCCATTTTTTGCTGTTATTTCTTGATACTTCTAATTATATAAAAAATAATTAATATAGAGTTGACATACAAGTCAAAAGTACACAATTTACTTACAAATGAATGATTGAATTAATTGGCATCAATATTATAATCAAATATAGGTGATTAACTTATCTGATAAATACTATATTACCATACACCATTTAAAGCTATATAAACCAAGTAAAAGAAAACAAAAAAAGTTGAATTGCTTACTTAAAAATTATGTTATTCGGTCAGCCCTCAAAATCGTTAAACACTGACGGTTTACCAGCTACACTAAATCCCATGATCATACTTATTACGTCGCAAGGAACAACTTTATAATAGCTGATGAGTATAATGTCATAATTATGTTAGAAAATCTAAAAAATATCAGAAAGAATATAACAAATGATTAT
>Ga0209947_1000871_pt1 | contig 18562 bp, 17 predicted proteins | sample SalPonR2_B_D2_MG_FD_185706 | JGI IMG/M metagenome (GOLD analysis project Ga0209947, IMG submission 185706) | Salt pond soil microbial communities from South San Francisco under conditions of wetland restoration - Salt Pond MetaG R2_B_D2_MG... ... | reverse complement strand
CGTCATCCTGCGGGATCGCGGCCAGAACGGGGATATCCACAGCCTTGGCAAAGGCCTGCGCCTCGCCGGAATGATCATCCTTGTTGATGACCAAGCCTGCGACGCCGACATTGCCACCCAGCTTGCGGAAATATTCCACCGCCGAGCAGACGTTGTTGGCGACATAGAGAGATTGCAGATCGTTCGATGCCACCAGAATGACCTTCTGTGCCATGTCCCGCGCGATCGGCAGGCCAAAGCCGCCGCAAACCACATCGCCCAGAAAATCCAGCAGCACGTAGTCGAAATCCCAATCGTGAAAGCCCAGCTTCTCCAAAAGCTCGAAGCCGTGGATGATGCCGCGTCCTCCACAGCCCCGGCCCACTTCCGGGCCGCCCAGCTCCATGGCAAACACGCCACCACGCTTGAAGCACACGTCGCCGATCTTCACCGGCTCGCCAGCGAGGTTTTTCTTGGTCGAAGTCTCGATGATCGTCGGGCACGCCTTGCCGCCAAAGAGCAGCGAGGTGGTGTCGGACTTCGGATCGCAGCCAATCAGCAGCACCCGCTTGCCCTGCTCGGCCATCATGTGGCTGAGATTGGCGAGGGTGAAGGATTTGCCGATCCCGCCCTTGCCGTAGATCGCGATGATCTGGGTCTTGGAGGTCGGTTCCTCGGTGATCAGATCGGCCAGGTCCTCATGCGCCTCATCGCGCAGCCGCTGGTCGAAGTCCTTGAGATTCGGCACGTCGTCCTTCACGCTGCATCCTTCCAGTTGAGTATCATTTTCAGGCAGTCGGGATCACCGAAAGCCGTGCGGTAGGCGCTCGGAGCCTCTGCGGCGGGGGACTGATGGGTAATCAGCCCGCCAAGGCTGAGCGCCCCCTGGTCGATAAGCGAACTCACCGCCGCCAGATCCTCGCGCGCCCATTCGGCCGCCACGCGCAGCCGCGCCTCTTTCATGAAGGCGGGCGGAAATGCAAAGCTGAGCGCCTCGGGGTAAAAGCCGGCCAAAACGATCTCGCCGCCCTTCTGAATGCGCCCGATCAGGTCATTGAGGATCGCGGCATTGCCCGACGCGTCATAGATCGTGCGGTAATCACGACGCGGGTCGTCTGCCGGGTCGATGACCTCGTAGCCCCGCGCGCCACTGAAGCGCCCCGGCTCGGTCTCCCACACGGTCGGCGCAGGCGCGCCCGCCGCAAGGGTGAGCCGCGCCAGAAGACGGCCAAAGACGCCATGACCGACGATCAGATCGGGCACCGCCCTGTCCAGCCCCGCCATCGCATGCCGCGCCGTGGCCGCAAGCGCCAGAAGCGCGCCTTCGGGACCCATCTGCGAATCGATCCGCGTAACGCGGGCGGCTGAGGTCACCAGCCGCGACGCCGCGCCGCCAAAGAGACCGAACGCCCCGTCAAAGCAATCGGCCCCCGGCACGAAGACATGATCGCCGGGCTTGAACCCCGTGTCAGGGGCAGCCTCAACCACCTCACCCGCGGCCTCGTATCCAGGTACGAGCGGATAACCCATGCCCGGAAACGGCGGCATCGTGCCGTTCCAGAACAGCTTTTCTGTGCCGGTGGAAATTCCTGAATGGGCGATCTCGACCACGATATCGCCCGCGCCCGGCGCCTTGAGCGCAAGGGTGTCGAGATGAAGATCCTCGGGACCGTTCAAAAAGACAGCGCGGGTTTCCATGATCGCCTCCCAGCTGTGGCCCGTTCACTGCGCGAAAGACTCAGCCAGCAGATACGGGTTCATAATGTCAGTCTACTCGGACACGCACATGTGTCAAGTTTGCGTTACACTTTTGGCTGAAATACTGTCATTCTGCTTTGACGCAGCTCAAAGCCCCGGTGATGTAAGGGCGTGGCGCGCGGGGAATCGCGACCCCCTCGAAGCCTGCGGCGCGACACATCTCGGCGATACGCGCGGCAGAGCGCACGCGCCCGGTGCCCATGGCCATGGTATAGAACGAGAAATACACGTCCCCGGCACGCTCGGGGCGGGCCCCACCCGACATCGGCTCGGCCACGATCAGCCGCCCGCCGGGCGGCAGCGCGGCATGGCACTTGAAGAGCAGGTCGGTCACGGTGTCATCGGTATGATCGTAGAGCACCCGGATCAGCGAAATCGCATCCGCCCCTTTTGGCAGCGCCTTGTCCCGGAACGAGCCGCCGCAGAGATCAACCCGGCCCGTCAGCCCCGCCTCGGCCATCCGCCGCGTCGCCTCTGGCATGACCTCCGGCAGATCAAAGAGTTGCAGGTCCAGACGCGGATGGCGCTGCGCCACCGCGCGCAGGAACGCGCCCGATCCGCCGCCGACATCCATCAGGCGGGACACCCCGCGCAACGGGATCATCCGCAGCACGTCCTCGGCCACGAGTGCCTGGCTTTGCGCCATGAGATCCGAATAACGCTCGGCCACCTCGGGCGCGATGTCACCCGCCGCGCCAAACACGTAGGGCCAGAACCGGGCCAGTTCGGTCTCGCCCTCGCCACGCAAGAGGGCCACCGGATCGGCCATGTCGGCATAGAACGCCCGGTGGTGGCGAATCATCGCCTCCAGCCCCGGGACACCCAGCAGCGCGGCGCCGCGCCGGGCCAGTGCAAACCGCCCGTCGCGCCGACGCTTCAGTAGATCGAGCGCCGCACCCGCCTGCAAAAGATGCGCCATCCGGTCGGACGGGATGGCCGCCGCGCGGGCCAGCGCCTCGGGCGCTTGCGGGCCATGAGTGTAGAGGCGGCGCAGGATATCCAGTTCTATCAGCGCGAACAGAACCTGCGACTGAACGAAGCCCTGCACGACATCAAAGAGCGCCGCACCGTCACGCCGGGCAATCCCCCGGCTGAACGGCAACCGACTGGCAAGGCTCTGAAATCCAGGATCGGCGAGCAGCCTCGCGAAGAGCCCCGCGCGCGGGCGGCGCGGGGCGGGGGCTGCGTCCTGTACCGCCATGAGGCTCAGACCGAGCTTCGGGCGCGAGCGGCAGGCACCTTGGGCATGATCTGTTGCGCCTGCTTGCGCACCATCTGCGCGAGCGCCGCCTCACCGGGACAGGACGGGATCGAGGCAATGGCCCCGGCAAGAATATCACCCAACCGCGCCATCGCACCCTCGACACCGAGTTCCGCGACCGCATTGGGCCGCCCGTGCAGATCATCCTGCCCCACCGGCTTGCCAAGGCTCGCCTCATCCAGCAGAGCGTCGCGCAGATCGTCGGCAACCTGAAACGCCTCGCCGATAAGCGCCCCCAGATCGGTCCAGTTCTCTGGCGCATGGCCAGCGGACAGCGCGCCCATCTCGGTCGCGGCCATGAAGAGCGCCCCGGTCTTGGAGCGGTGATAGGCACGCAGGTCAATCTCGGGCTCGCTCTCCCAGCCCTGCCCGGCACAAATGCCATTGGGCATGCCGGTCCGGTCCGAGAGCGCGCGGATCAGCCCAAGCGTACGGCCCGCATCGCCCGCGTCGGCGCGGGACAACACGTCAAAGGCCATCACGATCAAGCTGTCACCGGTCAGCACCGCCAATGGCTCGGAATACGCGCGATGCACCGCCGGCTTGCCGCGCCGCAGATCGGCATCGTCGAAACAGGGCAGATCATCATGCACGAGGCTCGCGCAGTGAATAAGCTCCAATGCCGCAGCCGCCCGGTCAGTGATCTCGGGGCGATCGTCACCGCAGGCCATCGCGACAGAAACCAGGATCGTCGGCCTGATGCGCGCACCGCCGGGCGTCGTGGCATAGTCGAGCGCCGAGGCCAGTTGCTGCGGCGCAAGCCCGCCCTGCCCCCGCCTGATGGCACGGTGCAGCGCGCTGTCGATCCGGTCGCTGAGTGGCATGCAAGCCTCCTTCGCTCTGCGTATGTCACTAATGTATGACATGCTATGTGTAAATCATACTGGACACATTGCGCATTCGAGTCAACAATCGCCCCATGACTGACAGAAATTTCCCGGACCAGAGCAGCCCACCCGTGGTCGTCGTGGGCGCGGGCATCGCCGGGCTCGCGGCGGCGGCGCGGCTGGCGCAGGCCGGGCTCTCGGTCACCGTCCTGGAACGGCACGCGGCCCCCGGCGGCAAGATCCGCGCCCTGCCCTCGCGCTCCGGTCCTGTGAATACCGGGCCCACCGTGCTGACCATGCGCGGCGTCTTCGACGATCTTTTCACGCAGCTTGGCACCCGGCTGGAGGATCACGTCACCCTGCACCGGCAGGATGTGCTGGCGCGGCATTTCTGGCCCGATGGCAGCACGCTTGATCTCTATGCCGACCATGAGCGCAGCGCGGCGGCGGTGAGGGCGTTTGCAGGCGCACGGGGCGAGGCGCAGTTCCGCCGCTTCTACACCCGCGCCAGAACGCTGTTCGACGGCTTCGACGGCCCGGTGATGCAGTCTGCCACCCCCTCGCCCGCGCGGCTGATCGCGCATGTGGCGCGACACCCGCATCTGATCCACGCGATGGCCCCCGCGTCGTCGCTCGCGGGAATGCTCCGGCGCAGCTTTGAAGACCCGCGCCTTGCGCAGTTGTTCGGGCGCTACGCGACCTATGTCGGCGGCGCGCCGGACAAGGTGCCGGCCCTTATGGCCCTCATCTGGCAAGCCGAGGCGACAGGGGTCTGGGTGGTCGAGGGCGGCATGACGCGGCTGGCACAGGCGCTCGCCGATCTGGCCGCCAACCATGGCGCGACGTTTCGCTACAACGCCCATGTCGCGCACATCGACACCGTAGGGGGCCACGCCGCTCGGGTGGTGCTGGCCGATGGCACGGCACTGGCTGCACAAGCCGTGCTCTTCAACGGCGACCCCCGTGCGCTCGCCACCGGCGCGCTTGGCCCGGATGTCACCCGCGTGGCGCCGCAGACCGCCCGCACGGCGCGCTCACTCTCGGCGGATGTCTGGGCCTTTGCCGCGACACCGCACGGCCCCGACCTCGCCCATCACAACGTGTTCTTCCGCGAGGATGCACAGGCCGAATTCGACGCCCTCGCCAAGGGCACCCGCCTGCATGACCCCACGCTTTATGTCTGCGCGCAGGACCGCGGATTGCCCGCACCACCGCCGCAAATCGAACGCTTCGAGATCATCGCCAACGCGCCCCCGCTGCGCCCCGACCTTGCCCAATCAGAGGATGCCCACGCATGTCAGAATCGCACCTTCCAGATGCTGCGCCGTTTCGGGCTGCGCTTCGATCCTGCACCGGGGCCGGATTGCCTGAGCACACCGCAGAGCTTCGAGAAACTCTTTCCCGCGACACTCGGCGCACTCTACGGGCAGAGCCCGCAGGGCATGTTCGCGGCATTTCAGCGACCGACAGCCCGGACGCCCGTAAAGGGCCTCTACCTGGCCGGGGGCGGGGCGCATCCGGGGGCGGGCGTGCCGATGGCGACCCTCTCCGCCCGGCACGCGGCCGAGGCGATCTTGAGCGACCAAATTTCGACCTCAACGTGCCCGAGAACGGCTATGCCTGGTGGTATGTCGACGGCCTGAGCGACGACGGCAGCCGTGCGATCAGCGTGATCGGCTTCATCGGCTCGGTGTTCTCACCCTGGTATGCGTGGTCGGGGCGCAAACGCCCCGCGAACCATGTCTGCATCAACGTCGCCACCTATGGCCCCGGCGGGCGCTTCACCATGACCGATCGGGGCGAAAGCGCCCTGCGCCAGAGCCGCGATTGCCTGACGGTCGGCCCCTCCTCGATGCGCTGGCAGGGCGACCGGCTGGTGATCGAGGTGAACGAGATCGGCTCGCCGCCGATGGTGTCGCGCGTGCGCGGGCGCATCACCGTGACTCCCACTGCGCTTACGCAGGTGGAACTGCCCCTCACCCCCGATGGCAGCCATATCTGGCGCCCCTTCGGCCCAACGGCGGAGATCGAGGTCGATCTGGAGGCCCCGGGCTGGCAATGGCGCGGACATGGCTATTTCGACGCCAATTTCGGCACCCGCGCGCTGGAGCAGGATTTCAGTTTCTGGACTTGGGGGCGCTACCCCGCATGCGGCGGCAGCACTTGTTTCTACGATGCCACACGACTCGACGGCTCCGGCCTTGCGACGGCGGTGCATTTCGATGCCGATGGTCAAGCGCAGGTAATCGACGCACCTCCCAAGGCACGGATGCGCCGCAGCCTCTGGGCTGTGGCGCGCGAAACACGGGCCGATTCGGGGTATCAGCCACAGCAGGTCAAACCAATGCTCGATGCGCCCTTTTATTGTCGATCCGCCGTGCGAACCTGTCTCGATGGCGAGGAAACCGTGGGGGTGCACGAGGCGCTCGATCTCAGGCGCTTTCGCGCCGCCCTGCTCAAGCCGATGCTGGCGGTGCGAGTGCCGCGCCGGGCGCGGTGGCAATTCGAAGGCTGAGTCTCACACTCCAAGCGCGCGCAGGACCAATGGTAACTCTTCGGGCAAGTCCTCGGCGATCAGACCGGGGCCGAAACTGCGCGCGCACTCCACATGCAGCCACGCGGCGGTTTCGGCCGCCTGCATTGGGGAAAATCCCCGCGCCATTAGCCCGGTGACGAATCCAGCCAGCACATCACCGGACCCGGCGGTGGCCAGCCATGGCGCTGCGCGCTCGTAATGGGCCGAGTTGATTGCACAGCGCCCGTCCGGGGCCGAGATCACCGTGTCAGGCCCTTTGAAAAGCACCACGCAACCCGCCCGCTTCGCCGCTGCGCGCGTGGCGTCCACCTTGGAATAGGCAGGGCCGGTGGTCGCGGGCGCATTCAGTTTCGCCGCGATGTCCGGGAACAGACGGCCGAACTCCCCACCATGCGGCGTCAGTACGCAATTGTCGTGCAACATGGCAAAGAGCGCCTCCGGCGCATCCTCGAAGGCGGTCAGTGCATCCGCATCCAGCACCGTCGAGCGAGGCTCCACATCGCCGACAAGCACAGGCACCAACTCCTGTGCTCGTGTCACGCCAAGACCCGGCCCAAGGCACAGAGCATTCACCCGGGCATCCGCCAGAACATCCGCCAAACCGGCGCAATCATCCACCCGCCGCAGCATCAGCGCTGTGATCTGACAGGCCACCTCGTGCTGCGCCGACCCGGGCACGCCGAGCGTCACCAATCCCGCACCGATACGCAACGCGCCCCGTGCCGCAAGCCGTGCCGCGCCGGTCTTGCCAGCACCGCCCGACAGGATCAGGGCGTGGCCATGGGAAAACTTATGCCCGGTCGTCCACTTTGGGCGCAGCCTTTTCGGGTCTTCCAGAACCTGCACGATGCCGCTGCCTGTGGGGCTTTCAAGGCCGATATCCTTGACCACGACCTTTCCGCTCAATCCCGGACCACCCCCGTAATGCCCGTCCCTAACGAGGTAGTGACCGACCTTGGCACGATGAAACGTGACGGTCATATCAACAGGAAAGGCCCCGAAATTGGCACCGGAGTCAGCGCAGAGCCCGCTCGGAACATCAACCGCAACATATTTTGGACGTGTTGCAGGATCGTTATGCGTCACGTTGGGGACAAACCCGTGCCATGTCCGTAGGGTGTCCTGCGGCATCGGACGCGTCAAACCAGTGCCAAACAGGGCATCGACCACCAGATCGTTGCGGCGCTCGTCCAAGCTGCCCTCGATCGTGAGGTCGTTCCACGCGGCGACCTTGCCGAGCTGCCGCCACCGCTCAAAATTCACCTTTGCATCGGGCGGCAGTTTGTCAAACTCGCCATAGAAAAACACCTCCACCTCCCAGCCCCAGTCCTTCAACAGTCGCGCCACAACAAACCCGTCGCCGCCATTGTTGCCAGGGCCGCAAAGAACCATCGCCTTGTGCGGGGCTTTGGCCAAATCGGGCCATTCCTCGAACATGGCCTCGACCACGCCGCGCCCGGCGCGCTCCATAAGCTCCAACCCTGTGACCGCACCCGACTCGATTGCCACCTTTTCAATGGCGCGCATTTGAGCGGCTGTGAGGATTTCGCGCATTACCTGACCTCTCGCGATTCATTTTCGCCCTAAAATAAGGCGGTGTGCACAATTATTAGGCCGATCTCGGTCGACACCCGCCGGAACGTGCCCGTTGCAACCGTAACCGATTGAGCCCCCCGCTGAGAAGTGGTCTGCACGTTGCGAAACGACAGCCGAGGAGGCCCGCGCCTATGAAAAAGATCGAAGCGATCATCAAGCCCTTCAAGCTCGACGAGGTGAAGGAAGCGTTGCAGGAAGCTGGCATTCAGGGCCTTTCGGTTATCGAGGTCAAGGGGTTCGGCCGTCAGAAGGGCCATACCGAACTCTATCGCGGGGCCGAATATGTGGTGGACTTCCTGCCCAAGGTGAAGATCGACGTCGTGCTCGACGACGATCAGGTCGATGCCGCCATAGAGGCGATCATCGACGCCGCGAAAACCGACAAGATCGGCGACGGTAAGATTTTCGTCAGCCCCGTCGAACAGGCGATCCGCATCCGCACCGGCGAGCACGGCCCGGACGCGCTCTAACCCATTTCCCAACAAGAAAAGGAAAAAGAGAATGAGCAAAGACGCGATTCTCAAGCAAATCAAGGACGAGGATATCGAATATGTCGACATCCGCTTCACTGACCCGCGCGGCAAGCTGCAGCACGTGACGGTGATGGCAGATCAGGTCGACGAGGACTTTCTCGAGGAAGGTTTCATGTTCGACGGCTCATCCATTGCAGGCTGGAAGTCGATCGAGGCCTCCGACATGAAACTCATGCCGGCCTTCGACAGCGCCTATGTCGATCCGTTCTATGCCGAAAAGACCCTCTGCATTCATTGCTCGGTGGTGGAGCCCGATACCGGTGAGCCCTACAACCGCGACCCGCGCGGCACCGCGGAAAAGGCCGAGGCCTATCTGAAGTCCTCCGGCATCGGCGATAGCGCCTTCTTCGGCCCCGAGGCAGAATTCTTCCTGTTCGACGATGTGCGCGTCTCGAACTCGATCAACAAGGTCTCCTACGAGGTCGACGCGCTTGACGGGTCATGGAACACCGACACCGAATACGAAATGGGCAATACCGGCCACCGTCCCGGCGTCAAGGGTGGCTATTTCCCGGTCAACCCGATCGACGACGGGCAGGACATCCGCTCGGAAATGCTCTCGACGATGAAGCGTCTCGGCATGAAGGTGGACAAGCACCACCATGAGGTGGCCTCTTGCCAGCACGAGTTGGGGCTCATCTTCGGCACGCTGACCACACAGGCCGACGAGCTGCAGAAATACAAATACGTGATCCACAACGTGGCCCAGGCCTATGGCAAGACCGCGACCTTCATGCCCAAGCCGATCTATGGCGATAATGGCACCGGAATGCATGTCAACATGTCGATCTGGAAGGACGGCAAGCCGCTCTTTGCCGGTGACAAATATGCAGATCTGAGCCAGGAGGCGCTTTACTTCATCGGCGGCATCCTCAAGCACGCCAAGACGCTCAACGCCTTCACCAACCCTTCGACCAACAGCTACAAACGCCTGATCCCCGGTTTCGAGGCCCCCGTGCTGCGCGCCTATTCGGCCCGCAACCGCTCGGGCTGCGTGCGTATCCCGTGGACCGAGAGCCCCAAGGCCAAGCGCGTCGAGGCCCGCTTCCCCGATCCGTCGGCAAACCCCTACCTGTGCTTTGCCGCGCTGCTGATGGCCGGTCTCGACGGCATCAAATCCAAGATCGATCCCGGCGAGGCGATGGACAAGAACCTCTACGATCTGCCCGCCGAAGAGCTGGAAGGCATCCCCACGGTCTGTGGTTCTCTGCGTGAAGCGCTCGACGCGCTGCGCGCCGATCATGAGTTCCTTCTGGCCGGGGACGTGTTCACCAAGGATCAGATCGAAGGTTACATCGACCTCAAGATGGAAGAGCTTGAGATGTACGAGCACACCCCGCATCCGGTCGAATTCCTGATGTACTACAGCTGCTGAGCCAGCCAGTCGGTCGCTTGCGACTGTCTCAAGAACCTGACGGCGTCCCCAACCGGGGGCGCCTTTTTTTCGCATCCGCCACATCGTTGCGATTCCGGAACCAAAAACACCAGAATGTGAGGATTGCCCCAATGTATCCTCATTTGAAACAAACTGGTTCCGTTTTTTCGGGTCAACTTATGAGTGTGAAAACACGAATGGACCCCACCATGACCCAGACCACTCACAAGGTTACGGCAGGGCTAGTATTTCTCGGTATGAGAGCACTCGACATCACTGCGATCACAAAACGGATCGCGCACACGCTGGAGCAACTCGGCGTGGAATTGACCGCGCAGCGATGTCTTTCAGAACAGGCGGCGGTCGTACGAACGCGCGAATTCGACCTGCGCGTCACTGTCGAACGCAAGCGGCATATTGCGAAGCTTGATTTGGCGGCGGACCACTACATCGGCCTGACGCTGATGCGCGAGGACGGGCCGCTTTGCACCGACCCGGAAGCTTCGCAGACGGTTCTGGCGCACACGCTTGCGGCACTCCACGTGCCGCTCGCACCTGACTTCGTGCAATGGACGGAGCCGGACGCGCTGTTGACACGGGCCGAATTCCGCGCCGCTATCAACCCGCCACAGGACAGCGATAGGAGACGCGCCCGCAAACGCCCCGGGCGCGAGCGTCTGCCGGACGTGGAAACTGCCTATTCCGGGCTGCAAGACAGCATTCCCGGGGCAGGCGAGCACAGTGAGGCGGATGAGATCCGCCTGCGCGCGCTGCGCGCGGCATTCTGCGACCCGGAACCAGAGGAAATCGCTGAGCCTTATGACGGCATCCGCGAGCCGACCGCACCACTGCGGCTCAGCGTCTGGATGATGACCATCACCCTCGGGATCTTTGCCTTGCCGGTAGCTGCAGCACTGACCGTGTTCAACCTGCTGCGCGGAGAGAACCTGCGGCTTGCTTCGCACACCGCTGCCCTCACCGGACTGTTCATGGCTCTTCAGGCCAGTGGCGCAATGGCGGATGTCTTGACGATCATGCAGAGCATTGGAACATGACGACTAACTGTTGCTCAGACGCTTTGTGCTGGCACAACGGTGCGATATGCTCCACCCCGATCACAGTATGTTTGGGAGAGTTCGGATGTTGAAAACCGTCATGATACGCCGCCTCGTTCAGGGCCTCGGGCTCGGGTTTTGCCTGATGGGGGGATCGGCCGCACTGGCCGCCCCCTGTGGCAATACCGGCCAGGGATTCGAAAGCTGGAAGGCGGTGTTCGCCCGTGAGGCCGCGTCAGAGGGCGTGGGCGCGCGTGGGCTAGAGGCCTTAAGGGCCGCGCGCTACGCGACCCGTACCATCGCGGCAGATCGCAATCAGAAAAGCTTTCGCTATAGCCTGGAGAAGTTCATGCAGGTGCGCGGAGCCGACACCATCGTGGCGCAGGGCCGCAAGCGGCGCGTCCGCGATGCGGCCTTCTATGACGCGCTCGAGCGGCAATACGGGGTGCCCGCCGGTGTCCTGATTGCCATTCACGGCATGGAGACCGGCTTTGGCGGATTCATGGGTGACACGTCAGTGGTCTCGGCCATCGTCACGCTGACCTTTGATTGCCGCCGCTCGGATTTCTTCCGCCCACATGCCATAGGCGCGCTCAAGCTGGTGGATCGGGGTTCGATCACCGGACAGACCAAGGGCGCGAGGCATGGCGAGTTGGGCCATACACAATTCCTGCCCGGCAACGCGCTGCAATACGGCGTCGATGGCAATGGCGACGGACGGGTCGATCTCTATAACCTGACCGACGCCATGGCTTCGACCGCCTATTTCCTGCGGCAGAAAGGATGGCGGCCTGGGACGGGATACCGTCCGGGCGAGCCAAATTTCTCGATTATCGAGCAATGGAATGCCGCCACCGTCTATCAACAGGCGATTGCACTGATGGCGGCAAGGATCGACGGGGGCTGAGCCCCACAAGACAGGTCGGGCATGTATGTGCGCCCGGCCACTGGTTTCAGAGTGCCAAATACGTGCGGTTTACATGAACCAACGAGCATCGAGGCATGACATGAACAAGCAGAACTTCGGCAACATCGCCGCCCTGGAATATCACCAGCCTCCCGGGATGGACTTCCCGGATATCGTCGAGGAATTCGACATCGCCTCACATGCCCTCGCGACGCAGGTACGGCGCCTGACATGGGATGGCGAGGATGTGGCGCTCATCGACCGCGAAACCGTGCGCATCGCCCTTGGCTGGTTGCCACCCGAGCGCGCGCAACGCCCGCATTATCTGGTGATCGCCGTGGGCCCGCCGGGACGCAAGGCGCGCGCCACGCTTGATCCCGCAGCCTACGAGGTACTTTTGCGCCGCGCGGTCGAGCGGGTACGCGATTACCTGCCATATGACGCACAACTGACCGGCTCTGCCGCGCAACCGATAGGCTCGGCCCTGATGGACCGAACCTTCGAACTGTTATCCGCGACCGCGCCCCAGACCCCGAAGGCCGACAGCCGAAAGAAAGCCCGCCCTCCGAGGGGAGAGGACTGGTCCGAGGGGGCAATGGATGCAGACGAGGCGCGCGGCCTTCCGCAACCGGCCTCTTTGCCCATGCGTCTTACCATCATCACGTTCGGCTTGACGCTCTTCATCCATGCACCACCGGTGGGCGCTGCGCTTCTGACCTACGCCACCCTGCGCGAGGCACAGCCACTGCTTCTGGGCTAGGCAGGGGCTGGCGCGAACGGCATTGATCTGTCGCAACGAACGGATAGGCTGGCAACAAAGATCGTCATTCGCCAGCGAGGGTCCTGATGCTGAAATCCTGGATGTTTGCCGCTGCCCTGTCCGCGCTCCCTGTCGGAGCCGCGGCGCAGCCCTTTGATTTAGTGATCCTCGGGGACATGCCCTACGGCCCGCCCGAGACAAGTTATCCGCTCTACCAGGCGTTGATCGACCGAATCAACGAAACCACGCCCGAACTCGTCATCCATGTCGGCGACACGAAATCCGGTGGCAGCCCCTGCACGGATGCGGTTCTGGCAGAGCAGTTGGACTTCATCCAACAGATTTCCGCGCCGGTTCTCTACACGCCAGGAGACAATGAATGGACGGATTGTCATCACCCACGCGCGGGTGGCTTTGACCCCCGCGAGCGCCTTGGCCGTATCCGCAGCACCTATTTCGCCACGCCAGATCAGAGTCTCGGCGCGCATCCGTTGGAAGTCGAGAACCAAGCCGAGGCGGGTTATCCGGAAAATGCCCGGCTGATGTTTCAGGGAGCGATGGTTGTGACTGCGCATGTCGTAGGCTCAAACAATGGATTCGAGCCACATGACGCCGACACTGCCCGCGAGGCGCTTGACCGCGACGCCGCCAACCGAGCGTGGTTGACGTCAGCTTTCGCCGCAGCGCGAGAGGCCGGGGCAGGCACGCTCATACTCGCTATTCACGGGGACATGTTCGAGTTCGGCTTTGGCCCGCCCTGGAATGCCGAAGGCTTTCTGCGTCATTCCGGTTTCGCCCGTTTTGCGGAACTGCTCATCGAGGAGGCCAACCGCTTCGCTCGTCCGGTCCTGCTGACTTATGGCGATAGCCATCGGTTCCGGATGTTTCGGCCCTTTCCCACAAGGGCACCGGGGATCATGGCATTAGAGACCTTCGGTGCCTCACACATGCACGCAGTTGCGATAACAGTAGATGCAATCGCCTCATTTCCGTTCACTGTGCGGCCCTTGCTAAATCCGGCGCAGCCATTGGGACCACGCGACTGAAGGGTGCCGTCTGACACTGAGCGCACCTTTGTTCGGCCGACCCGGCCGGAACAAGGCCGAAGCCCGCCGCAACGGCAGCAGGGGGCCAACACTTACCTCTTGTTCACCGTGCCAGAACGTAACTATGGATCGAGAATACACAGGCTCGTGTTTCCGGCAGGCGCAACACACATTGCCGTTCGGTCCGCAGATAGGGCAGATCCGCAGTCTCACTCGGTTGAATGCGTGAGCGCGGCTGGTGCAGCACAGCATCGGCATAGTTGAGCGCGTTGAACCGCCACAGCGGGCGATCCACCTGCACCCCGTCGAACAGCCGCTGTACACGTCTTGCCAACGCATCATCATATTCAGGCACCGGCACATGAATTCCGGTCAACGGGCGGCCAATCTTTTCCGCCAAGCGCCAACTGGCCGGAAAGCACAGCACCGCCGCACTCAGCACATGCTCCTCTCCGCGCTTTTCCAGCAGGCAGAGATCTTCCTGAACCAGATGCCCGAGCGTGCCCATCGGATCATCGCGGTCGATGGGCACGGTCACACCATCGGGTCGCCGCACCTGTTTTGCGGAAACATCATAACCCACGCCATATTCGGCCAGCCAGCCCAGAACATATTGCAAAAGCTCGGCCATCGCCGGCCCGGCCCCGTCGGTTACCGCGAGCACATCGTCGCGCTGCTCCTGCAGCAGGCGGGCGCGCTCGGCCATCTGCGCGCCGAACGCCTCATCCACCAGCAGCCAGTCGGCCATATTGAGCGGTGCGATCCCCGGTAGCGCGCGCTTGGCGTCCACGTCATAGGGCAGGCGTTGCTGCAATATCTCGGTCATGTCCCCTCCGGTCTGTAGGTCGTCACCATCTGGTAGTCCTTGCGCGGGCCACGCACCCGCCATGTCACAGTGAACTCCGGCCAATCACTGAAATCATAGGCCCCGTCATATTGATCCGGGTCGCACCAATGCGCGGTTTCACCGCCCTCTGGCGGCACATGGTGGAAAAACCGACCATCCTCGAATGACACCGCCAGATCGCTGTCCCAGTGATACCGCCGTTCCACCTGCATCGGCGCATGGCCCACGATCCGCATCTCGCCGGTCTCCGTGTAGGCCAGCCCCGCGCCGTCGCCCACCCAGTCCGCGCGGCCCCTCACTGTGGCGCGGCTCCCATCCGCCTCGGCCACCTCGCGCGTGAACACCCACGTCCCTTCGAAATCCTGCAATCTCCTTGGCCGCATGCGCCGCTCTCGTCCCCGCCTTGCCGTACTGTCCCTTAGCCACTACAAGCGCGCTCAACCGCTTTCCATACCAATCTGCAAGGACCGCCGATGATTCCCCGCTATTCCCGCCCCGAAATGGTCGCCATCTGGGAGCCCGCCACCAAATTCCGCATCTGGTTCGAGATCGAGGCGCATGCCTGCGATGCCATGGCTGATCTGGGAGTGATCCCGCGAGAAAACGCGAAAGCTGTCTGGAAAGCCAAGGATGTCGACTTCGACGTCGCCCGCATTGACGAGATCGAGGCCGAGACCAAGCATGACGTGATCGCCTTTCTCACCCATCTGGCCGAGCATGTGGGCAGTGATGAGGCCCGGTTCGTGCATCAGGGGATGACCTCCTCAGACGTTCTCGACACCTGTTTCAACATCCAGCTGACGCGCGCCGCCGATATCCTGATCGCGGATATGGAGGGGCTGCTCGCGGCATTGAAACGCCGCGCCTATGAGCACAAGGACACCATCCGTATCGGTCGCAGTCACGGCATCCACGCCGAACCGACCACGATGGGCCTCACCTTCGCCCGCTTTTATGCGGAGATGGACCGCAACCTGACCCGTCTGCGCACCGCCCGCGAAGAGATCGCGACAGGGGCCATCTCCGGCGCGGTCGGCACATTCGCCAATGTCGACCCGCGTGTCGAGGAGCATGTCTGCGCGCAGCTTGGCCTCGCGCCCGAACCGATCAGCACGCAGGTCATCCCGCGCGACCGCCACGCGGCGTTCTTCGCCACGCTTGGCGTCGTGGCCAGCAGCGTTGAAAACGTCGCCACCGAAATCCGCCACATGCAGCGCACCGAAGTGCTGGAGGCGGCTGAATTCTTCTCAATGGGGCAAAAGGGCTCGTCTGCCATGCCGCACAAGAAAAACCCGGTGCTGACCGAGAACCTCACCGGGCTTGCCCGTCTCGTGCGCATGACGGTGGTGCCCGCGATGGAGAACGTGGCGCTTTGGCATGAGCGCGACATCTCGCATAGCTCGGTCGAGCGCAATATCGGCCCTGACGCCACGATCACCCTCGATTTCGCCTTGGCGCGGCTGACCAATGTCATCGAAAAACTGATCGTCTACCCTGACAACATGCTGGCCAACATGAACAAATTCCCCGGCCTCGTGATGAGCCAACGGGTGCTTCTGGCCCTCACGCAAGCCGGTGTCAGCCGTGAGGATGCCTATCGTCTCGTGCAGCGCAACGCGCTCAAGGTCTGGGAGACGGGCTGCGACTTCAGGACCGAGTTGCTGAACGACGCGGAAGTCACGGCGGCGCTCAGCCCGGCAGAAATTGATGAAAAATTCGACTTGTCCTATCACACCAAGCATGTGGACACGATATTTGGCCGGGTTTTCGGGGAATCGTGATATGCTCAAGCCCTGTCCAACAGGGAGACATATCATGAAGTTGAAATTCGGACTTGCCGCCCTCGCCCTCGTCGCCATGCCGTCGCTGGCGCTTGCCACGGGCGGTTGCAACTATGGCAAACAGAAACAGGCATTTTCCTGCGCTCAAGGCTCCACCTGGGATAGCGCGACCAATACCTGTGTGCCCACATCGAGCTAATAGGAAGCCGGGGCGGTATGATTCCCCGCCCCGGATTCCTCTTGCCATAAACACGCAGCTACCTTGGCACGTTCAGGCCGGCATCCGCTCTTCGACGATGCCCGCCCACCAACTGCAGCCTGCCGGAATGGCCTCGTCGTTGAAGTTGTAGTCGGGGTTGTGGACCATGGCAGTGTCGCCATTGCCGACAAGGATATAGGCGCCGGGGCGCTCCTCCAGCATGAAGGCGAAATCCTCGCCCCCCATGACAAGCGGTGCCTCGGAACAGTCGCCGCTTACCTTGGCCGCGACCACGGCCGCAAAGTCCGTTTGTTCCTCGTGATTGACCATCACCGGATAGCCGCGATGATACGTCACCTCGGCCTGCCCGCCAAAGCCCGCCGCGACATGCTCGGAAATTGCACGCAGCCGGGTTTCGGCCAGATCGCGCATCTCCGGGCTCATGGTGCGCACGGTGCCCTTCAGATGTACCGATTGCGGGATCACGTTGAACGCGTTCGACGAGGTCTGAAACGAGGTAACGGAGACCACCACCTGATCGACCGGGTCTGCATTGCGGCTGGCGATGGTCTGCAACATCGTCACCATATGCGCGGCCATCACCGTCGGGTCGACCGTCTCCTGCGGCTTGGCGGCGTGGCCCCCCTTGCCGGTGATCTCGATATCGAACTGATCGGTCGCGGCGAAGAACGCGCCGGGACGGATGGCGAAGCTGCCCACCGGGCGGCCTGGCCAGTTGTGCATGCCGTAGACCTCCTGAATGCCGAACCGCTCCATCAGCCCGTCGTCGCACATCGCCTTGCCACCGGCGCCGCCCTCTTCGGCGGGCTGAAAGATCACCACAACGGTGCCGTCGAAATTGCGCGTCTCGGCCAGATAGCGCGCCGCGCCAAGCAGCATCGCGGTATGCCCGTCATGGCCGCAGGCATGCATCGCGCCGGGGATCTTGCTGGCATACTCCACCCCGGTTGCCTCATGGATGGGCAGCGCGTCCATGTCGGCGCGCAAACCGATCACCTTGCCCGATCCGGTGGATTTGCCCTTGATCACGCCGACCACGCCGGTGCGCCCGATGCCGGTCACGACCTCATCACAGCCGAACGCCTCCAGCTTTTCGGCCACCAGCGCGCTGGTGCGATGCGTCTCATACAGGATCTCGGGATGGGCGTGGATATCGCGGCGCCATTCGGTGATATCGCCGTGCAATTCGGCAAAACGGTTCTTGACGGGCATGCTCTGCACTCCTGTTCGCATTTCGGGATTGTCGACAAGGTGGCGCATTCGCGCGGGGTCTACAAGGGGGGCGATTTGCGATATACATTGCCGCGCGGCTCAGCTATGCGTCGCGGCTTGCGCCACGGGCGCACGACTCATGCTCAAGGCCCCTTTTTTGATGATCCCCCAGACCCTCTCTTCCGCTCTTGCCGCACGCGGCTATGACACGCTCACCCCCGTTCAGGAGGCCGTGACCGATGCAGCCCTTGGGCAAGCCGACCTGCTGGTTTCGGCACAGACCGGCTCGGGCAAGACCGTGGGCTTCGGCCTCGCTATCGCCTCGACGCTGATGGGGGATGAGCCTCGACTGCCACCCGCGGCCGCCCCGCTTGCACTGATTGTCGCCCCTACGCGGGAACTGGCCCTGCAGGTGATGCGAGAGCTGAGCTGGCTCTATGCCGAGACCGGCGCGCGGCTGGTGTCCTGCGTGGGCGGCATGGATGCCCGCGACGAGCGGCGCGCGCTGGAGCGCGGCGCGCACATCGTGGTGGGCACGCCGGGGCGGCTGTGTGATCATATCAACCGTCGCGCTCTGGACATGACCGCCCTGCGCGCCGTGGTGCTGGACGAGGCCGACGAGATGCTAGATCTCGGGTTTCGCGAGGATCTCGAATTCATGCTGGCAGCGGCCCCCGAGGGACGGCGCACGCTGATGTTCTCGGCCACGGTGCCGCCGATGATCGCCAAGCTGGCGGAGAAATTCCAGCGCGATGCGCAACGCGTGACCACCTTGGGCGGCGGCAAACAGCATAGCGACATCGCCTATCAGGCGCTGCGCGTGGCCCCGCAGGATGCCGAGGGCGCGGTGATCAACCTGCTGCGCTATC
>Ga0209947_1000869_pt1 | contig 18584 bp, 13 predicted proteins | sample SalPonR2_B_D2_MG_FD_185706 | JGI IMG/M metagenome (GOLD analysis project Ga0209947, IMG submission 185706) | Salt pond soil microbial communities from South San Francisco under conditions of wetland restoration - Salt Pond MetaG R2_B_D2_MG... ... | reverse complement strand
AAAAACAATAAAGTTTATTGTTTTATTTTTTTTTCTTTAATAGGTTTCATAGTATATAGATACTCGTTTAATTGTTCTTGAAAAAGGCTTCAATTAGCAATTTAGTAGTTGGGTCCTTGATATAAACCATAGCACATCCGGTCTGCTTAATAGCCTCTAGGCACATTTCAGGAGTTTGATCCTTGATATACTCAATAACTAATCCGTTCTGCTTAACAGCCTCTACACACATTTCAGGAGTTGGGTCCTTGATAAACTTAATAGCCCGCCCATTCCTCTTAACAGCCTCTAGACACATTTCAGGAGTTGGGTCCTTGATATACTTAAGAGCGTATCCGTCCTGCTTAATAGCCTCTAGGCACATTTCAGGAGTTTGATCCTTGATATACTCAATAGTACATCCGTCATACTTTACGGCCTCTAGGCACATTTCAGGAGTTGGGTCCTTAATATACTTAAGAGCCCATCCGTCCTTCTTAACAGCCTCTAGGCACATTTCAGGAGTTGGGTCCTTGATATACTTAATAGCCCATCCGTCCTGCTTAATAGCCTCTAGGCACATTTCAGGAGTTTGATCCTTGATATACTCATTAGCGCGTCCATTCTGCTTAACAGTCTCTAAGTCTTTCGACCTATCGGAATTCTTTACATCAAAATGCTTCGAAATCAAAGAAATAAGCTCATTAGTAAATGCGGTGTTGGAATCCATCGTTGTTCTCTATGTAATAGATGTTATGAAATCATCTATTATTTTTTTTTAAATGTCAAATGTCTACATGAAATTGTCAATTCTAATACTAATTATTATAACATCTTTAGTTTCTAATGTAGAACTGAACTAAAACAATAAAGTTTATTGTTTTATTTTTTTTCTTTAATAGGTGATAGTATATAGATACTCGTTTAATTGTTCTTGAGAAAGGATTCAATTAGAAATTTTGAGTCCTTGACATATCGAATAGCGCGTTCGTTGTTCTTAACAGCCTCTAGGCACATTTCAGGAGTTGGATCTTCGATAAACTCAATAGCTAATCCGTTCTGTTTAACAGCCTCTAGGCACATTTCAGGAGTTGGGTCCTTGATATACTTAATAGCCCACCCGTAGTTCTTAACAGCCTCTAGGCACATTTCAGGAGTTGGATCCTTGATAAACTGAATAGAGTATCCGTCCTTCTTAACAGCCTCTAGGCACATTTCAGGAGTTGGGTCCTTGATATACTTAATAGCCCATCCGTCCTTCTTAACAGCCTCTAGGCACATTTCAGGAGTTGGATCCTTGATATACTTAATAGCGTATCCGTCCTCCTTTACGGCCTCTAGGCACATTTCAGGAGTTGGGTCCTTGATATAGTCAATATCGTATCCGTGCTTCTTAACAGCCTCTAAGTCTTTCGACCTATCATCTTTGGAATTCTTCACGTCAAAATGCTTCGAAATCAAAGAAATAAGCTCCTTAGTAAATGCAGTGTTGGAATCCATCGTTGTTCTCTATGTAATAGATGTTATGAAATTCTATATTATACTTTTTAATGTCAAATGTCTACATAAAAAATCGACAGTTCTATTATAATATTTATGTAGTAACATTTAAAATCGAATAAATTTGTACAAACAATCATAAATTTATACATGTATAGAGATATTCTGAAGTGTATTCAATTAATAATTATAGAACTTATTTAGGCTTGTAATATTCTATAAAACTGAAACTACACAATCCGTAATTTTTCATATCTAATTAGAGATTTATGAAACTTCTTAGATTTCTTTGTGTAAAAGTATTTTTAATATATGCTAATGTAGCATATAGTTTTTTTATGTGATATCAGAATGCTCTTTTGGTAAGTATTCCTATCTGGTGTTCTATACTAAAGACGATAGAGAAAAAGTGTCAGTGTAATAATCACTTATACTAGTATATCCAGAATAAAAACCCTTAGAATCGTTTATCATTAAAAATCCAAATTTGGTCCCATCTTCAAATTTAAGAATTATATTGTAATTGCATATGTTTTTGTGTCATTCCATAACAATAGGAATTCCGTTTGTATATGCCACATCAGCTATTTTACTTAGCACATTTTCTCCTATGTGTCCCAAGCCTGGACGTTCGTGTCTGTCTACCTTGCTTCCTTGAGGCTTCTTTGAATCATTAAAATGTATCAACGCAAGACTGTCAGATCCATACGTATCGATCCATCTTGTAATATATCCTAATGGATCATGACCACAAGCAAATACGTGACATGTATCTATACACACTTTAAATCTTTCGTCTTTCTCAAACTTCTCATAGAAATTACCGAATTCTTCAAAAGTGGTTAGAATCTCTGTTCCGCATCCCACTGGAGTTTCTAGAATAAATGGAGTCATCTCGGTCGCACTATCGATAACTTTTCTAATAGAATTTTCCATCATATCAGTAGCTTCCTGCACAGACTTAATATTCTTATGTTTTCCTACATGAAACACCAGACCTTTTGTATGCATAGATTCGCAGAGTTTTAGATGCTTCCTAATACCGTCAATTACCCATTTATCACTATTGGGAGAATATTTAGTAAATGGGTCAGACAGGTTAATAGTAAAAGGAGAATGTACGTATATATCCATAGAATTCTTATCTATATAATGAGCAAAAGAATCTATAGCAGATTTAGTGTAAGAGATATGTAACTTTCTTGCGCTAAAAGTTATTTGTCCTGGACATGATTCGTTATCTCTTCCAGCCAAATAATGACACAGAGCCATATAAGGATTTTCTCCACCAAAGCTGTATCCTAAATTCTTATACATGATGTCTTTCTTATAATATTAAAAAGCAAAAATATGTCATTGGTAGATATCATATAATTCTTTGTATAGTACGAAAAGCTATATATTCTTATCTAATTTAACAAAGTTCTACAGAATTCTATATATTCTAACAAAGTTCTATAGAATTTCTATATATTCTAACAAATTTCTATAGAATTCTATATATTCTAACAAAGTTCTATAGAATTCTATATGTTCTTATCTAATCTAACAAAGTTCTATAGAATTCTATATGTTCTTATCTAATCTAACAAATTTCTATAGAATTCTATATATTCTAACAAAGTTCTATAGAATTCTATATGTTCTTATCTAATCTAACAAAGTTCTATAGAATTCTATATGTTCTTATCTAATCTAACAAAGTTCTATAGAATTCTATATGTTCTTATCTAAATATATCTTAAATTACATATATTCTTATGTAAATATATCTTAAATTACATATATTCTTATGTAAATATCTTAAATTACATATATTCTTATGTAATCTGTTCAAAGTTTTAGAATTTTAATAGTTATACCCATTTTTCTTATTCAGCAAGCCAAACCCTACGAAAAGAATTATAATAACTAACACTATCAAGGCTATTATTATCGCAATATTGCAATCCGATAAGGAAAACGAAGACGTTTTACTTATACACGAACTTCTATGTTTAATCTCATCGAGAGACACAAAATCTTCTGTTATGTTTACAAATTTGTAACTGTTCTTGAGTATACCTCTCACCTGTACATACTCTACACCTTTCGAGTCTAAATATTCACATTCTTTCTTACTAAATCCGGGGAAATATTCGTCAGATTCACAGTCAGATACGTAAATAATTGCTTTATCGGATTTAGAATTCTGTATCATATCAAACTTATATTTTTTCTTGTCTACACTACAAATTATTACTTTTTGTTCACATTTAGCATCTTCTTCGTTCGGAGGTGTAAGCCCTTTCTGGCAAGAGTATTCACAGCCTATATTATCCTTGTTCTTTAACATACAGCCGGTTAAATACGCACCAACAGTACCAGGGGCGAAATCGGTTTCATCAGCAAATTCCTCTTTAACCATGTCATACAATACCTTATATCCATCGTGACCTTTTAAGAATTTCATCATGGAAATAAATCTATCATAACATTGTTTTTCGTGATTTCTAAGACTTTTAATCAATACGTATCTACAGCTTTTAAGAGTTCTCACGATTTCTCGATCTGAATCCCCTCCTACAGATGTATTATTTTTTCCCTTTTCTACTCTTTGAATAAGATCTTTTACCGTTTTGTTAGACTGCTCGTCATTAGTAGAAATAGTAAAAGTGGTTCTGTTGTTTCTCATTTTGTTAAGAAAGTTTTTGTGTTTCGATAATTTGTTTTCTATTAAAAGTGATTTGAAATGGTATACACTTATATTAAAAACGATAACGATTATATGTCTTTTTCACCATTGAAAGAAGCAGCTATATCATTAAAGGTACCGACAAGTCAACTATTAACGAACGATAATATCACTTTTCAATCTTTAACAGAGTATATGTATGGAAAAAATGTATATAGTGTTTACGAAGAATTGTTAAATAGAGGAGTAGAACTTGAAGACATTATTTTTGTATATTTCGATTCTTCAAACCTAAAGAATGCTAACAAATTTCTCGAAGGTAAATCTTACAGAGCTTTCGGTGATATAACGGACTTCGATAGTAGATATAATAAATGGGTATCAAAGAACAAGAAAATTGTATCCAAATACAGAAAAGAAAAGAAACACTTTACGTCTTTACAAAAAGAACTATCTACTGTGTCTTTGGGTAGAATGTCTCCTATATTTGTTCTAAATTCAACTATTATGTTAAACCCTACATATGTAAACAAACAAGTAAATCAATCAAATGGTATCAATATATTTGAATCTTCCAAAGTTAATAGATGTATACCATATATACAATACAATAGTGAAAACAAAAAGTATTACAAAATATGGAAAAATGATTTAACTGACCATAGTTCATATATACTTAACGATGAATTAGCAACAGAACCAAATTCTATTTATTTTACTTTGTGGGTAGGTAATAATGAAAACAAGAAATCTAAGAATTCGTATGAATTTGTTAGATACGATTTAGTAGCTAACACTATAAGTATAGAAATGGCTTCATCTTTAAACATTGATAAAGAGGAAATATTAAATCGTATAAGAAATAATCTTTCGATCGATTTCGAATACAGTTCAACTAAAGTAGTAGTAGAATTCTACCTATACGATATGAATAGATTTGATCCAGCTATATTTCTTGACTTCGTTCTTACTAATTCAGTCGTAAACGAGTTTGTCTTTTACAATGAAATACAAAAGGCTTACCCTATTCATAGTAGATACTTTATATATCTTAAGGATAACGGTTTAGTTTCGTTGAATTCTACTAGAATGGGAATAAATCTTAAACGAATAGAGAGATCAGACAAACCCGTAGTTGTTGAAAACAAAGCACCTAAGAAGCTTCGAGTTAGCGATGAAAACGGATCTCATACTATAGAAGACGATTCTTTGTATTTGTATGTTCAAACGGATGCCGATTCTATAGAATCGGCACAGAAAATGGCTAAACTACTTAACAATTTAATACATTATACTATAGATAATCAAGAAGAAGTCTTTCAATTCTATAAAGAACTGATACCAGATTATGAGAAACTCGCAATAGATGTAGTAGAGAAGTCAGCAGGAAACATTAAAGGTAGAAAAGATCAAGGTCCAAGTGGAGAAAATATCAAGAAATTGAAGGATATAGACCCTGAAGTTTTTGGTACTGGGTATGCTAGAAGTGGATGCCAATCCAAATTACAACCAAAGGCCGTGTATCCTGACCAAAAAGATCAAATAAATAAAGAATTACTTCCGTTTCCAAGAGATCAAAGAACAGACGAGGATCTAGACAATGGAATTCCTTACGAACCTAATTTTTATTTCTATTGTGACGGTAATAAGTACAAATTTCCGGGAATCTCTAGAATGAGTGGAAGACCCGAAGGAAACCAATATGTTCCGTGTTGTTTTGGAAGTGTACAGATGACCGATAGTACGACTACTACATATAAATACTATAAGAACATAGAAGAAGTTAAAACAAATGTATATGGAAAGATTACTACAGACAAATTCGTTACTGTTGGAAATATTGCTAATCTTCCAATTATACTAGAGAAACTCTTCGATAGTAAATATAAAGGTTCCAATTTTGTAAGAATGGGTGTTCCCGTAAGTCCAAATTCTATGATACACGCTTTATTGAAAATAGTTGGCGATATAAACTATCTCGATATTGCAAATAATAAACAAAAAGATCTTTATGTAGAAAGTATAAGAAAGAATATAAAGAATCTAACGAGTGTGTATGTGATGAAACAAGAACTATACGATTGGACTTCAGAACAGATTCTGAAAAACCTGAACGACACAAATTCAGTATTTGATTCTTCGCTTTATTATAGAGCATTGGAGGAAATATTTAACCTTAATATATTTGTATTCTTTACCGAGAAATCGTTTGTATCGGGTAGATCGGTCGCAAATAAGAAAGATCCAGAATTGGAAATCCCTAGACATAAGATTTTTCATACTAGACAGTATAGACCTGAGAGAAGAACTGTTATACTCTATAAGCATTGGGGTTCAGAATCAGACAACGCTAGACATTTTCAATATGAAATCATAGGAAGAGAATTGGAAGACGGAAAATACGAAATCTTATACGATGATAAAGTATACGAATATCTATATAAGATATTAAACAAAACTCATAATGTTCGAATGGTGTATATTGATGAAAAGAGATTGGTAAATAGGCTTTCTATACACAATTTCATCAATATAGATCCTGTAGATGCTATCGCACAAATAATAGATTCTTATGGAAAAACAAGAGGTTTAATATACGAAAATTATACTATGTATTTTCCTCCTATTCAACCTTTTAATTTACCAAATGCTAGAGAAGAGACTTTATGTAATTACGAATTTGCTTTGAATACATTTGGAGAACCCTCAAGTGTAGACATTTACAAAAATCAAATAAGAGGATTATGGTTTACAGCATTTGATATCAAAGACAGTGTGTATGTTCCTATAAATTATATAGATGAAGATTCATTAACAATTAAATATATAAAAGGTAAAAGTCATCCTTTGTTTCCTATCGCGAAAGGCCCCACGAACAGATTTAGAGAATTAGAAAACACTATAGACATTTTATATCAAGTTTTCATTTGGTTATACAAATTGTTTGATAGTGAAGGAATCTATTCTGAAGATTCCGATAATCTTGGTAAATATCACAAAGGTGTAAGTATTTTCTTTCAAAAATACGTATCTCACGGAAAAGTACCCTATGGAGTAGACACAAATAAAATATATAAAGGATTGTTTAATATACCTGTTGATTTGTGGGAAGAAATAAGTTCAGTGGAAAGAGGAATAGAAAAACTCAACAATGTTACGAATTTAGTTAAAGGTGGAAAGATAGTTCTTCATAATAGTTGGATGCTATCTAAAATGATGTATCAATTAGAACGCTATGTTAAATATTCTACAGATAATAGAAAAGAACTAAATGTTATGTATTCATTTAAACATGTAGACGATTTTAGTGTTAATGAAGAAGATCAATTCATAATTGGTGAAGACAATTTTAAGGAATGGAAAAGTTCTCTTACTAGAGAGCACAATAGATTGTGTAATGTTAGAAAAACTATACAAAAAGAAGACAGAACTATAACTAATCCTATAATATACAAAGAACTTGATACTAAAAGAACATACATTATACAAAATGTTAACAATGGAGATAAACAGAAAGCATTAGCTGTTTCTTATAGATGGCAAAGAAACAAAATAAACATAGGTTATGATGTAGGAGAGATAGCATTCGATAATTACTCTTATATAGTATACCAATCTATAGACAATCAGAAACTATCACCCATAGAAACAGAAGGAGAAATAGGAAGCAGTACATTAGAATTACTATTCTATGGAGATATTCAACTTGTTAGTGGAGAAGTAAGAGGTTATTATGCAGCACTTCTTCCTATTATGTAAAACATAATAAAACATATATACAAAAATATCTATTTTGTATATTAACATCATTTTAGATGACTCCTTTGGTATTCTTTCACAGTTTTATAATATTTCTCTCGTATAAGTTACAAGAGAGAAACAAAGAAGTATTTTTATTAAATGCGTTTAAAACGTTTATATAGCCATAAAATCTAATTCAGAATCATCACTTCCACCGCTAATATAATCACCTAATTGTTCGTAAACTTGATCCAAATTCACAGGGTCTTCTTCGATTTCTTCAAGTCTACCACTCATAGTTCCCATATTACTATCTCTTACATCATCAAAGTCTACTATATCCACTTCGTCAATTTCTAGATCGTCTACATCGAATACATCTTCGTTTATGTCAAAATTAACTACTTGATCTTCAGATTCTCTTATTCTTTCGACAGAATCGCTTCTCTGCTCAGATCTGTTTGACATAGATCTCATAGAGGATTGAGGTATTTCCGTATCAGCAGCAGATCTGTTTGACATAGACCTCATAGAGGATTGAGGTATTTCCATGTCAGCAGCAGATCTGTTTGACATAGACCTCGTAGATACTTGAGGTATTTCCATGTCAGCACCAGATCTGTTTGACATAGACCTCATAGAGGATTGAGGTATTTCCATATCAGCAGCAGATCTGTTTGACATAGATCTCATAGAGGATTGAGGTATTTCCATATCAGCAGCAGATCTGTTTGACATAGAGCTTCTGGATGATTCATATGAAGATGTTTCATCTAATAGACTTTCAGAAGTTTGTTCGTCTTCACTATAATCCTCTGGAATACTCGCAGAAGATACAGATGGAATTTCAAAGTCTTCATCAGACTCTCCATAGAACATTAAAGGCTGAGCAGATCTTGCAGGTCTCGTAGATGCCAAATTTCTAGAAGGTCCTACTGAAGACTTAAGAGAGTTAACAGTATTTGCAGAAGGTACTATAAAATCGTCCAAAGATCCCGCAGACGACTCATCAGAAGAATATTCACTAGAAGCTCCCAAAGACGTATAAGAACCTTCAGAAAGATCAGTAGAAGCTCCTATAGATCTAGAAGAATCTCCATAACTTTCATCATTTACATCTGAATACGGTTGATCGGAAAATTCCACCAAATATCTCATATCTTTTAGACTTGATTCTTGGTCTCCCGGATGTCCTACGTTTCCTCTTATATAACCATCTTTCAACGTAAAATTGATACGAGAACCTTTATAGTCTTGATCTAAATTCAAAAAGACCAAATGGTTGTCGATGAGACCAATACTGAACCTTTGAGCGAAAACAGGCGATCTTTCTGTATCATTTTCAGAACCAACAAAGATTTTATCTAAAGAACGCATAGGCTGTCTAGGAATCTGAGAACGCATAGGCTGTGCAACAGGTCGAGAACGCATAGACTGTGTAGGAGACTGAGAACGCATAGACTGTGTAGGAGACTGAGAACGCATAGACTGTGCAACAGGTTGAGAACGCATAGACTGTGTAGGAGACTGAGAACGCGTAGACTGTGTAGGAGACTGAGAACGCGTAGACTGTGCAACAGGTTGAGAACGCATAGACTGTGTAGGAGACTGAGAACGCATAGACTGTGTAGGAGACTGAGAACGCATAGACTGTGTAGGAGACTGAGAACGCATAGACTGTGTAGGAGACTGAGAACGTATAGACTGCCTATTCATAGAAGGTCCTTGTGAAAATCTAGAACTTCTAGGTCTAATAACTGGAGACTGTGATCTCGGTGGCGAACGAATAGATGCTCGAGGTGAAGATGGTGGTCTAGAGACTCTTACAGAATCCATAGAATCACTTTCACTACTAGAAGGAATGATGGGAGCTCTTCGAATTATTGGCTCTTTACTAAAAGTCGAACGAGAAGATTGTAGAGGTGAAGAGGAAGGAGTAGAAACTCTTAAAGAGTCTCTCTCAACAGTTTCAAACATATCTTCGTTTTCATCACCAGAAGGAATGATAGGAGCAGCTCTTTGAACAATTGGTTCTTGACGAGAAACTCTAGTGCGATCTTCTACAACTTCTAATTCGTCTACATCCATTTCGTCGTCAATATCTGCAACATATTCAGTTCGACCAAATCTCCTTGTAATGTTTTGACTATTTTTGTGAGATTTACAACCAAGAAGTCCTTCAAGAGCTGCTTTAGAACATCTAGGCCTTCCAGCTTTCTTCAACAGATGGGCACACAAACGAGAACATTCAGAAGGTGTTTCTTTATCATTTCTAAACGAATTGGACATGTTGTATTTTAATTGGTAGAAAATAATTGTATATATGTATACAATTATTTAAAAATGTTGTTAAGATTTATCTAATATATGATATATACACATAACAAGTATATTACTTCTAATACATTTGTATATAACTTTTGTATCAAGTAAGTCAAATATGTATAGATTATACATAGTTTTTTATTATTCATGGTGGATAATCATTATATATCCATAAAATCTATTTCTTCCGAATTTTTCATGTCTGTCTCAACAAAACTGTCAAGTTCTTGGTATATATCATTATCATCTTCTACTTCATCTATTCTCAGTTCTTCGGTATTCTCTTCTATATCTGCTACATCTTCTACATCTTCTATATCTCCTACATCAAAGAGAGAATCGTTCACACCAAACTCTAAAGTACTGCTATCAGGTTCTACTGTGTTCTCAGGATGTTCTGATACCGAATCTGTAATCTTCGAAGGCATTCGAGATTTAGAAGGTGACATTCGAGATTTAGAAGGTGACTTCTGAGATCCAACAGGAGGACCTGGTATGTTCTCAATAGGATGCTCTGATACCGAATTTGTATTCTTCGAAGACATTCGAGATTTAGACCTAGAAGGTGATCTGCGAGATTTAGACCTAGAAGGTGATCTGCGAGATTTAGACCTAGAAGGTGATCTGCGAGATTTAGACCTAGAAGGTGAGCTGCGAGATTTAGACCTAGAAGGTGAGCTGCGAGATTTAGACCTAGAAGGTGAGCTGCGAGATTTAGACCTAGAAGGCGATCTAGATCTCCGAGAGTCTGCTCTATCTAGACGAGAAGATACTACTTCAAGCTTATCAGAAATATCTCTTAGTCTTTCCTCAGCACTCAAAAAGGAAAGTTCAGTGCGAAGCATATTTCGAATAACTTTCTTGCTACTCGCCTGATCTCCATCATGTCCTACCACTTCTCCTCTAATCTCCCCGTCAGTCAAAACTAGTCTGATCTTATCACAATCAGATTCATCATTCACAAAGGTCAAATGACCATCTTGAATTCCGATAGAAATAGAAACTGGCTTAGACTTTTCGGTAGAAGCTGGCTTAGACTTTTCGGTAGAAGCTGGCTTCCGAGGCTTTTTCTTATTAGACGACTTCTTTGGTGTCTTTCTAACAGGAGATCTAGATTGACGAGAAGTATTCTCGTCATCAGAAGGAACAATAGGATCCTTTCGAATTATATCGGAATTCTCACTAACCTCCAAGTCATCCTTTTCTTCTCTACGTGTTACGTTTGGTGTGTAATTCAAACCTCCAAAGCGAAGCTTGATGTTCTTACTTTCTTTATGAAGTTTACAACCCAAAAGGCCTTCAAGAGCAATATTGGTACATCTAGGCTTTCCAGCCTTTCTCATGATATGAGCGCATGTTCTGGTGGAGATCTTAGAAATAGCCATAGTATTCTTATGTACTGTATACAACTGTGTATGTGTACTATTTGTGTAACGATTTTTTAAAATGTCATTTTAGAAAGGGGGCTTCTCTGGACAGATATAAATATATTAAGACTATAAGTATGATCAAACCAAAAAGTATGATAAAAGGACCCGTAAGTGTATTGTGTAATTGAATAGGTTCTTTCTTAGTAAATAGATTTCTTCTGTGAAAATAATAAATAGTGTTTCTTAGTGAAGAGGTAGAATATTCAAATGGTTTTACATATATTCTAGGTATATTTCTATCACACAAATAAGCTGATATATATAGGTCTTCGTATTCTTTATTACGTATAATTGGTTGTCTTTCGTAATTGAAAAAGCTCCTTCTATACAAAACACCTTCATTTCCAGAAAGTACATCTACCTTACTTTCGTTGGGAAGTTTGTGCCATATACGATCGCTGCACAAATAAAACGGAAAGATACCAAATTTATAACCTTCGGTACCTATAGCACAATTTCTATATCTATACGTATATGTAAGTAAATATTCCAACATATCATCTTTATATATAATTCCAGCTTTAACATTCCAAATATAAGATTTCTCACATTCGTATTCTAAAATACTAAATATAGAACTTTTAGAAGAATTTCTATATTTTACTGTTTTACATTTTCCTTCTAATTCGTATAATGTAACAATTTTATCTTGCACTACGTATATTTCATCTATATTCGATATCGAATATAAAGAATTTACAGTTTTTATCGTATCCTCTTTATTTGTGTAATTCATACATGCTACTATTCTCATCTTTCTATTAATAAAAACTATTATTTAATAGTTTTTTTATTGTTGTACATACATACTTATAATGTTGTTTACAAATTTACCTATGAAATTGTCTGGTATAACGCATCTGTTAATCTCGTCAAAATCTCCATTATAGAAGTGATATAAAGCAGTGTATATATCAGACCAATTATTATAGGCACTTTCATACCTTCTAACGCTATTTTTCAAAGCTTTCTTTCTTTTATTGAGAGAAATACTGACGTCTGTAGCTTTCGTATACCATTTCCTTGTTTCAAAATCTGTATCTAATATATTCATTCCGCATACTAAAGACCATAATTTGTAAAATTCGGGAGATGCTATGAACCATTTATCGAAATAATAACCCTTTTTACCCTTCTTTACTTCACCCATTATAGTATCTCCTATTTTTGGTGGAATCGTTGATTTCCTATGAACATACGTAACACCAAAAACACCAGTACAGTGAATAGTCATATCTATCTGATTGTACGTTTTGGATGAAAAACATATTTTCTTATTTCTGTAAATGTATCTTGAAAGTCCGTCCTGAACGCTTGAACCTACATATCTTCTGTAATGTTTAATGCTATCGTCGCGAACAGACTCTTCGTCGTCAGTATAGTTTATTTCAAATCGATGTTCATTGTTATCAAAATGATGATATTCGTACGTAAAAATGTCCATATCATTTTTCAACACTTTATCGACTTTCATAGGAACCATTCTAGACCATATTTTCTTCCAGGCATAAAGAAACTCGTTAAACAAGTGTTTCTGTTTTATAGAATTCTTGTTAGATAAAGACTGAAAACATATTTGAGTCTCCTTTACTTTCATGAAATCGTATCTGTATTCATATTCGTCTGGCTTCTTTATGTATTTTTGAATAAAAACTTTGGTGTTCTTCTTCTCTGAAGACATTAACGGTTTAAACAATTCAATTACATACGTTTTCTGTTCTTTATTGTAGGATCTAACAAAACCCCACTGGTAAAAATCTTCACCTTCTAGATAAATAATCACTCTAGTATTATTTGAAAGCATTTCTGTATAAGTCGTGTCAAAGTCTTTAAAAATAAATAATATATCAAACTGTCGCAACAAAAGTATGTCTATACTAAAAGATGTCCAAAGGTTGGAATCAAGAGAAACATATTGTGTTAGATCTAGATGAAACTCTTGTCCACGCTATAGATGATGATAAATTCGAACTTCTTAGAGATACTCAAATATTTAGCGATACTAAATTAAGTTTCCTGAGAGATAGAGTAGGAATTATTAAATTGGAAGATGTTATGTATGAAAAGGGTCAAGGTGTAGACAATAATATGTGGTTTATAAGAAGACCTTATTTAAGAAGATTCTTAGCATTTTGTTTTAATTATTTTGATACAGTTGGTATATGGTCAGCAGGAGCAGATGGTTACGTTCAAGAAATTTGTTTTAAAACGTTTGGACCTTTAGAGAATTTAGACAATCCTTCATATATATGGACCAGAGGTATGTGTGAAACTGTAAAGAAAGATTTCACTAAACCATTAAGTAAAATGATGGAATACGTAAATAAAAATTCGAAATACGATATGAATTACAAAAATACTTTAATACTGGACGATAGAAATTACAATGCAGTATGTAACAAAGATAATGGTGTAATAAACCCTGCGTACGAACCTGAACCTTCCGTTGAAGGTATTTTGCAGGAAGACGACTGTCTTCTTAAGTTTGAGCAATGGTTAACTAAACCTGAGATAAGAGAACTAAAAGACATAAGACTTGTATCTAAAGACATCTTCAAATAGTTTCTTAAATTCAAAAACAATAATAATTTATTGTTTTTTTTTTAATTTATTACTTATTAGAACAAGAGATTTGTATAATTCAGTGTTTCCCAGACGAGCTCCCAGCTTTAGCAAATATTAGTTACAAAAACAAAACAACAGCTTTATTGTTGAGCATTACTCAGAGTATTCTTCTATCTTTTCGACAACCATTCGAACTATTTCATAACAACTTGAAGAATGTTCATATAACGCACATATTTTAGCAATAAGTCCTTCTTGATCAGATGTACCAATTCTTGGATCTGCTCCATTGTCCAATAACAACTTGATCCACTTTGGTTTTTCGCGATCATGAATTGCCTGTAAGAATGGAGTAATTCCTGCTTTATCACCGTGATTAATAGATATTCCATTATGTATCAATTTTTGACTTGTAAGATAATAGTCCTTTTTGATAGAATAGAATAAACCATTCCTTTTAGTATGTTTTTCAAGTACGTTAATATCAGCTCCGGCTTTAACAGCCCAATCAATTAACGCAGCCGATAGCTTATCCTGAGTTTTTACTTGTAGTTCTAGAGTATTCGCGTTCGTATGATTAGCAAGTTGTAGCAGTAAAGTGTGTGCTCCTTGACTTTTTCCCAATTTAGCTCCTTTACTCATTAAGTATTTTACCAATTCAACATCATATGAGTAAAAAGCTTTAGTCAAAGCCGTTTCCTCTTCGTATGTCTGATTGAGAATTTTCTGTAAAGTAGTCTCCATTTCTATATAAGAATGTTTGTATATGTCTACGATTTTATTGTGTCATTTTTCATAGCACAATCTTAAAAATAAACTTATATTTCTTCATAAAATTTAAAGTGTACATATAAATAATGAATACGTTCTTTTGCGAATTAGACGAAGAACAATACAATTATATTCCTACAGAATGGTCAAAGAATTCTAAAGGTAAGAGAGTCAAAATATCCGATCCAGTAACAATAGAATACAGAAGAATTCATATAAGAAGTGATGAATTTGATCTATTTGGTAAAAGTGAAATAATGATAGTAAGTCATATAAGAAACGCTCAAAGAAAAGAAAGAAGTATGGAAAACATAGTCTATTCAGATGATAACGTGAAATATTCTAAAACTGAAAATGGAGACAAGATATTTTCAATAGGACCTTTTGATACGAGTAAATATGGTAATCCTGTATTCTTTCATACTCCAGGATACCAAGGTACTGTGTTAAGCATAACTACTAAAATGTGGGAATTAGATAGCCCAGACAAATTAATATCTTTTACTAATATGTTGAGAAAAGGTGTAGGTTTAGTTACATCTATGTCTCCTTATTTTGTAGTTGCAGATAAGATGTTAGAAATAAGTGCAGCTGTCGTATCGGGACATATAAATCATGATAAGATGTGTAAATCGCATACTCTGGAACTTAGAACAGATAAAGATAAACCTTTTATGGAAGGAAAATATTTGTGTGTACCTAATTTACAAACAGTAAAATCTAAACGATTGCTCTTACAAAACTATACAATAGAAGATAATATGTTAGTAGATAAAGAATACAACGAATATCCTCATACATATTTTATAGTAGAAATATCAACGAACGAAAGAGACGATTTGGCAGACTTTGATTTCATGGCTTCTTCAGCAGAACTTATAGATAAATTTCAAAGAACCGTAGAATATAGCGATATTCTCGTAAATGTAAACAGAGAATCATATAATTACCAACTAATTTTACTTGTTAAAGAATCATATGATAAATGGGTCAATAATATAGACTCCAGTTCCGATGAATCTTTGAGAGATACAACTCTTGCATTGTATAAACAGTTAAGAGATGAAACAAAGAAATACTTTGACGAGACTCTTCCAGAAGTTTACCAAGCATTATATAAATGAATGAATTTCTAACATCGAATTTATCGTTTTTTCCATTATTTTGTAGTGTTTTTATGCATTATTTTATAGTGTTTTTTGTATTGTGTGAATTCTGTCTACAGTCTATAAAATATCAAACATGAAAATAAAATATGACATGAAATAATTTAGTGATTAATGTATTAAAAGTGATAAAATGGAGAATTTGTGCTTAGAAGGACCTTTTGTGAATGAGAGATTTGTTCTTAATTCTAGAGCAAGTCGTCGTATTCACGACACTGAACCCACATTTGGATTTGGAGGTCTAGGTTCTGTAGTGTTTTATAGAACGTATAGCCGAAGAAAAGAAAACGGAAAGAATGAATCATGGTCAGATGTAATCATTCGATGTGTAAATGGTATAATGAGTATTAGAAAAGATCATTTAGTCAAGAATTATCTTGATTGGAATGAAAAGGAGAACCAAATATATGCCGAGAAAATGGCTATGCATATGGTTAATATGCGATTTCTGCCACCAGGAAGAGGTTTGTGGGCATGCGGTACCGATTTCATGTATGAAAGAGGTTCTGCAGCACTTAATAACTGTGGTGCCGCAGAGTGTAAAGACTTACCATTAGCTGTTGCATGGATAATGGATCTTCTCATGAACGGTTGTGGAACAGGGTTCGATACAGTTTTTGAGGGAGACCTTGAAATGCCTACTGGAGAAGAATACACATATGTAATTCCAGATTCCAGACAAGGATGGGTAACATCTGTAGCTATTCTTGTAAATTCTTATTATAGGGGAAATACAGAATGGAATTCTGAAGACGAAAAGAAAGGAGGAATTCCTCTATTTGATTATAGTCAGATTAGAGCAAGAGGTGAAATCATTAAAGGTTTTGGTGGAGAATCTTCTGGACCAGATCCTCTCGAGAAACTTCATAAGAGAATTCGAGCATTTTGCGAGTGTTATATCAAAACTAAAAACGGAGGAGACGCTTCCGGAAACATTATCGATATGGTTAAAAGGTTAGAAGAGGATGGAGAGTTTTTCTACGAATCAGAGAAAATGATTGAAAAGATTAAAAGTCAAGGAAAAGCTAAAACATACGGAAAGACAAGATTAGTCGTCGATATAATGAATTCGGTAGGAAGTTGTGTTGTAGCAGGAAATGTGAGAAGAAGTTCAGAAATTTCTATCGGTGAAATGTATGATGAAGAGTTTGTGAATCTTAAGAACTACGATCTAAACCCTGAGAGACAATCCATCGGATGGATGAGTAACAATTCAATTAGAATGACTAAGACCGAACATTTCGAGAATCTCCCAGATATTTCCAGGAGAATTTCTGATAATGGAGAGCCTGGAATCATAAACCTTATGAACATATCTAAGTACGGAAGAGTAGGTAAGCATAAAGTTTTGTATGATTCTCGAGAAACCGAAGAGGACGAAGCGACATTGGGAAACCCTTGCTCAGAAATTCCCTTGGAATCGTTTGAACTTTGCAATCTTGTAGAAGTGTTTCCTACTAAATGTCTGAACAGTAAAGGTTTATTCGACATCGAATTGTATCTAGAAGTGTTGGAATTTGCAACATTCTATTCTACCACTGTATCCCTTTTACCCACACATTGGAAGAAAACAAATGCTATAATTGCCAAAAACAGAAGAATTGGTGTAAGCATGACGGGTATTGCCGATTTCTTCTGTAATTATGGAGCTACTCAACTTACTAAGATTTGCAAAGAAGGATACGACAAAGTTAGAAGAGTAAACACAAAACTTGCTAAAGAACACGGAATTTGTTCTTCTATTCGAGTTACCACAGTGAAACCTTCTGGAAGTGTATCATTGCTAGTAGGTGTGAGTCCTGGAATTCACTTTCCAACATTTAAATATGCGATTCGTCGTGTAAGAGTTTCCAATAACCATTCTATCTGTAAGATTCTTACTGATAGTGGCGTATATAGTGAACCAGACGTTTGTTCCGATAACACTAGTGTGTTTGAATTCGTAATCAATCAAGGTAATACTATTCCTGCTGAAGAAGTTACTATTGAACAACAGTTTATTCTCTTAAGAACTTTACAAAGAGAATGGTCAGATAATATGGTTTCTGTAACTATTTACTTTAGTGAAGAAACCGAAAAACACAAGATAGAAAGTGTTCTTTCACAATTTGCTCCAGATATTAAGAGTTGTTCTCTTCTTCCTCACGATAAGACTTCATATCAACAAGCTCCCTATGAACGCATTACCGAAGATGAGTATTTGGAACGATTAAAACTTCAAGTACCCATTGACTGGTCTGGTTATTCAGGAAGTGATGGAATAATGCCCAAATTTTGCTCAAACGATACATGCATGTAATCATGTAATCATACAAAATACATAATATTATGTATTTTTATTTAAAACTACATCACAAGAATTATCTTTATTTACTGAAATGTGTTATAACAACAATATAATATTGTTTATAAATGATTTCTAATGATAGAATA
>Ga0209947_1000862_pt1 | contig 18643 bp, 15 predicted proteins | sample SalPonR2_B_D2_MG_FD_185706 | JGI IMG/M metagenome (GOLD analysis project Ga0209947, IMG submission 185706) | Salt pond soil microbial communities from South San Francisco under conditions of wetland restoration - Salt Pond MetaG R2_B_D2_MG... ... | reverse complement strand
CATATATATCTAATCAAAGCCAAGGAACTTCTTCTCCTGGAGGTTCAGTGACTTAAATTACCCACAGCTTCGCCCATTCACATAATTATACATTATGCTAATAGTTTTTGCTATGTCCTCTTTTAAGTCCGCTAGGGCCGAAACACCCAACTTCATCATTAGATTTTTTCTACTACATCTATTCCTAATTGAACTAATTTGCTTGTTCCTAGAAAGTCTACATTTACCTTTGCTCTTCCTTTTCGAAAATCTATACTTTCTATTTGACCTTCCATACCTAGTAGTGGTCCCTCTACTATTTTAATTTTATCATTTTCTTTGTATGCTTTTGATATTTTTATATGTTCATCTTTTATCAGTATATTTAAAACTGCTAATTCTCTTTCGTGTATTTCTAATGGTCCTTCATTTCCTTTTAAAAGATTTAACAGCATAGGTATCTTTTTTATTTTATGGTATGCTTCTTTTGTAATCTCACCTTTTATCAAGACGTATCCTGGGAATAGTTTTCTATTTACAATCCTATATTTTCCTGATTTTCTTTCTCTTAGTTCTCTTTTTGGAACTAAAACTTTTAAATCCTCTTTAAAGCTTTCTTTTAAAGCTTTTTTTGCTTTTTCTTCTTGTCCTGTTGTGACGTAAATTGCATGCCATTTTTTACCGGTCCACATAGATTTCACCTCTGTGGAAGCGAGAATGTTGGAAAGTATAAAGTTGGAAATAAAAAAATTAATCCAAATCGTTCGTCTCTTGGAAATTCTTTCGTAATTTCATATATTTTTAGTACTAACTTATGTGACTTTTGCCAAACTATCAGTTTACTTGTATCTTTATACATAAGCTTTTCCTTTCCAACAGACCACCTGTCCAACTTTCTACTAAAGTTATTCATTGTCATTATTTTTTCTGCATCAACTATTGTATCAAATATATGAATTCATTTAAAGCTTTAATTTATTGTTTTTATTAAGTTTTTGATTTATATTCTTTCAAGTATATTAATTATATCTAAATTATCAATATTCTTATATTCTTCTACCATATCTTCATCTTCTGATAAGTATACTAGTGCTGATGAAGTTTTATTATGAATCTTTGTCTTTTTATTTGTATCTAAAATTCTTATATCATCATCTATGCTTCTCCCTATACACTCTTCTAGTGCAGCATTTAATACCTGATTTATAGCGCTTTCATCCTTTAAGACATATACAGTATCATAGTCGTTATTTATTTCTTCTAAGATTCTCTTTATTCTTTCTTTAGTTTCATTAATAGCCTTATAATGAACTTTAATATATCTACTGGTTTTCTTAGTTTTTTCCATTATCCCAGCTGGTGTAATCATATAAAGAACCTGCCTTTTAGAAACCTGATTCATTTTAATTAGGCCTTCCTTGATCATTTTCTTAATTAAAATATTCACACTTCCTAAAGACACATTTAGCTTCTTTGATAATTCTCTTTGGGTAATATTTTCATTTTCTGATATTTCGGACATAAGTTTTAACTCATTGTCTGAAAACATATTTCTCTGTTCTCCCAAAATATTCTCCTTCACTATAATACAAACTGATAAATTATTAGTTCAACTCTTGAACATATTTAATTGTATATAATAAAAAGACCATTGTCAATTAGTAATTGTATTACATTAAACTAAAAAAATTCAAGCAGATGCTTGAAATCTTTTAGTTTAATGATATTTTTATTATTATATATAAGCTCCCTAATTGCTGTAAGTGGTGCACCTAGTAGGAGTCGAACCTACGGCACATGCCTTAGGAGGGCACTGCTCTATCCATCTGAGCTATAGGTGCACATATAAGAAAAATTCTACATCAAATTTAAGTCTTTGTCAATTATATTAATTTATACAATCTATTTCTTTAACGTATGGTTTTATATCAATAACTGCACTGCCATCTAAAGCATCCATTCCTCTTACGTAAAGGATATTTCCTTCTATCTTATCAAGATCTACTATATTAAAGGCAATAGGGTTTGGTCTATTTGGAGACCTGGTAGCAAAGGTACCTTTTTCAGTTTTTTTATCGTGAGGTGTAAATGTCTTTAATTTATCTCTTTTTCCTTTATCCAGCCAGTATAGTACTATAAGATGAGTTCTTTTTTCTAATCCTTTTAAAGCATCTACATATTCATCTAGGATTTCAATCTTAAAGTCATCATCTTTATTTCTACCCTGACTTGGAGCATCTTTTCTTTCTTTGTAAGGGGAATATACATATCCTATAGGTTTCAAGTTCATTTATTTCTCCTCTTATTTTTATTTATACAAAAGACTTCTTAGGTATCTAAATGTTCTAGTAAGAAATCCTGCTTTTTCTACATTTCTAGAAGCTTCCATATTTATGGTGTCCACAAGTTCTTCATCAATGTAGATTTCCATATTTCCAACTGTCTCTCCTTGTGATAATGGAGCTAGATTTTCGTACTTATCGTAGTTCATTATTGTCTTTACATTTGACCCTTTTTTTACTATATGGTAGTAGTCTTTTTCAGGCTTTACCTCTAGGAGCATTTCTTCTCCATTTGGAACTACTATCTTATCAATACTTTCTTTTGAAACTATCTTTTCTTTACTGAATTGATACATGCCGTATTCTAATAATTTTTTTGATTTATTTGTTCTATCTGTATGTGATTTAGCTCCCATAACTACTGATATTACTCTTCTGTTCATATTTTGATCTTCCTGTATTACTACAGGAGCTGTAGATATAAGGCATAATCCTGCTTTGTCTGTATATCCAGTCTTAAATCCGTCTACTATTTCCATTTCAGGTAATAAGGGATTTGTAGATGCTTTTTCATAGTTTCTATCAGTTAATACTAGATTTTCCCTATCTGTAATTTGTACTACGTCGGGATAATTATTAATAATATATCTTGATAGTTCAAACAAATCCCTTGTAGACATATAGTTTTGATCAGTTTCTTCTAAGTCTATAGGCATGCCGTTGGGGTTAATAAATTTAGCGGTAGTTAGTCCAATTTTTTGGGCTGTTTCATGCATTCTATCAACAAAGGCTTGTTCAGATCCTCCTACATGTTCTGCTATAGCTACTGCAGCATCGTTTCCAGATACTATTAGTATAACATCTATTAAGGTGCCTAGAGTAATTTCTTCGCCTGCTTTTAAACCAAAGGAACTTCCCTTTGTTGAGGCTGCATATTGACTAACTTTAACTATATCATCCTTTGATACTTCTCCATTTTCTATAGCTTCCTTTGCAACTAAATAGGTCATTATTTTAGTTGTGCTTGCTATTGGAACTACTTGATCAATATTGTCTTGGTAAAATATTTGACCTGTTTCTAAATCTCCACTTATAGCAGCGGTAATATCACTACTAACATCTATATCAGCAAATACTGCTGTAGTACTCAACAGCATTACTATTAATACAAAGGATATAGATTTTTTTAATCTATTTAACATTGTTTCCTCCAATTATAATGTGATTTTTTCAAGTCCACCCATATATGGTCTCAATACTTGTGGAATATTAACTGTACCGTCTTCATTTTGGTAGTTTTCAAGTATGGCCGCAAAGGTTCTTCCTACTGCAAGGCCTGAACCATTTAGAGTGTGCATATATTCTACTTTTCCTTCTTGGTTTCTGTATCTTAAATTGGCTCTTCTCGCCTGATAATCTTCAAAGTTTGAACAAGAAGATATCTCTACATAATCGTCGTAAGATGGCATCCAAACTTCTAAGTCATATGTTTTTGCTGAAGAGAATCCTGTGTCTCCTGTACACAGCTCCAATACCCTATATGGAATCTTTAACTCTTGTAGTATATTTTCAGCAAAAGAAGTTAATATTTCAAGTAGTTTGTAAGAATCTTCTGGTTTAGATAACATTACCATCTCTACCTTATCAAATTGGTGATTTCTTATCAAGCCTCTTGTGTCTCTACCGGCAGATCCTGCTTCAGATCTAAAACAAGGTGTATAGGCTGTAAGATATTCCGGCAGCTGGTCTGCATCTAATATTTCATCTCTATATATATTTGTTAAAGGTACTTCTGCAGTTGGAATTAAATAAAAATCTTTTTGTGGTATTTTAAATACATCTTCTTCAAATTTAGGAAGTTGTCCTGTTCCCGTCATGCTTGTCCTGTTTACCATAAAGGGAGGGCTTACTTCTTTGAAATTATTTTTTAATGTTTGTGTATCTAGCATATATGAGATTAGGGCTCTTTCTAGTCTTGCTCCCTGACCTTTAAACATAGAAAATCTTGAACCTGTAATTTTAGAGGCTCTCTCAAAGTCTAATATATCAAGTTCTTCTCCTATATCCCAGTGTGCCTTAGGTTGAAAATCAAATTTTCTAGGTTTTTCCCATTTTCTAATTTCTTTGTTATCATCTTCACTTTGTCCTACAGGTATACTTGGATTAGGTGTGTTAGGAATACTAAGAAGTTCTTCTTCTATCTGTTCTTCTACTTCTTTTACCTGTACTTCCATTTCTTTGATTTCTAAAGATAATTTTTTCATTTCAGCTAATATGTCTTTTATGTCTTCTCCTGCTTTTTTAAGCTCAGGGATTTTTTTGGATGTTTTGTTTTGATGTGCTTTTTTAGCTTCATATTCTTTAAGAAGTTCTCTTCTTCTTTCATCAAGAGCTAGTGCTCTATCGATTGATAAGTCAGGATTTCTTCTTTTAATTAATTCATTAATTTCTTCTGGATTGTTTCTAATTCTTTTAATATCTAACATAATGTTCTCTCCTTTTTTTTGGATTAAAAAAGCTCCCATCCCTGTAAGGGACGAGAGCATAACTACCGCGTTGCCACCCTATTTACTAAAATAGTCTCTTAAAAAGTTAACGCCTAACTACGTTTAGGTTGCTACCCCTAAAAGCTCAAAAGTGGATTCGATAATACATTTTACTGATTTTCACCAACCATCAGTTCTCTAAATAAATGATACTATCTACTAGCTTCTTCAATGCCTTCATTTTTTTATAATATAGTATATTTAATTGATTTTGTCAAGGTGTGGTGGTATTATTATTGTTAAAGATGAATAATATTTTTGAAGGAATAAAATTTATTAATGAGGTGATGAATTGAAATATATTGAAACTAAGTGGGATATTCCATATTATAATTTTGCATTAGAGGATTATCTTCTGAATGAAGCTAAAGAAGATGATTATGTGTTTTTTTATATACATAAACCTTCTATAATAGTTGGAAAATACCAAAATACTATTGAAGAGATAAATAAGGATTTTATTGAAGAAAATGATATAAGTGTTGCTAGAAGGCTCTCCGGTGGTGGTGCTGTATATCACGACCACGGTAATCTTAATTTTTCATTTGTACATAAAGCAGATAAAAGGGATGTAAATAATTTTAAAAAATTTACAAAACCTGTAATAGATGCACTTATAGAATTAGGTTTAGATGCTCATCTTTCAGGAAGAAACGATATATTGATTGATGACAAGAAAATTTCTGGTAATGCTCAATACTACACTAATGGGAGACTCCTGCATCACGGTACATTATTGTATGATAGTCAAATGTCAAATTTAGTTAAGTCTTTAAAGGTTAGAGATTTGAAAATCAAATCTAAGGGTATAAAGTCTGTAAAAAGCAGGGTTGCTAATATTTCCGACTTTTTAAATAATCAGTTACCTATTGAGGATTTTAAAGAATATTTGCTTAAATCTTTTTATCAATCCAGAGATATTGAAAAATACGAGCTTGATGATAAGGCTATGAATTATATTGATAAAAAGGTGAAGGAAAAATATTCCACTTGGGAATGGAACTTCGGAAAATCACCTGATTTTGAAATACAAAAGATCCATAAGTTTCCTTTTGGAATACTAGATACCAGATTGGATGTTAGGGATGGGGTAATTAGCCACTGTAAGATATATGGGGATTACTTTTCTAAAAAGGATATTGTTCATTTGGAGAATTCTCTGATAGGTTTAAAGTATGATAAGAGCGAACTTTCAATAAATAAAGACATTATTAAAATTAACGATTATTTTGATAATTTAAAGTTTAATGACTATATTAATTATTTACTTTAAAAAACCTTGAGGCTGAGCCTCAAGGTTTTTATTTTTATTCAATTATTATTCTGTATCTGTATTTTCAGTATTTTCTATGTTTTCTATTGCTTGTTCTTCTAGACTTTGTCCTTCTTCATCTTCTATTTCTATACCCTGCTCTTCTTGAAGTCTTTCAAGTAATCTTTCAAGTTGATTAATGTAGATTCCATAGCTTGACCAGTTTCCGTTTCTTTGAGCCTCTACTGCATTTTGGTATGCTTCAGTAGCTCTAATGATTAGCTCTTCAATAGATTGTTCTACTTCTTCATCTCTATCTATTTGATCAGCATCCTCTAATATATTACCAAATACCTTATCTAAAGCAAGTTCTAAAGTAGTATCCATAACTATCTGGTCATCATAGCCTACTATTACTCTTTTCATTTCCGGTAAGCTGTTGGTACCGTTGGATGATTGAAGGTAAATTGGTTCAATATAAAGTAAGGAATCTTCTATAGGAATAATGATTAGATTACCTCTAAGTACACTTGAGCCTTCTTGAGACCAAAGAGTTAACTGTGGAGATATCTCCGAATCCTGGTCAATTCTAGCTTCTATCATATTTGTACCAGGAATGTTTTGACCTTTTGGAAATTTATATATAAATAACTTTCCGTAGTTGTCATTGTCATTTCCTCCAGCCATCATTGCCGTCATGTTGTTTTTTCCAGTTGGAGAATATGGTACTGTAAGTAAAAATTCTACTTTTTCTCTATTTGGAAGTTTAAACATTACGTAGTTGGACTCAACAGTCTGCTCATTACCCATATATTTTTCTTGAGATATATCCCAGTAATCTTCTCTTCCGAAAAATACAGTTGTATTTGTCATATGATAAGTTCTATAGAGTTCACTTTGTATATCGAAAAATGTCTGAGAATATCTGGTGTGAAATTCTATACCAGTTGGCATTTCTTCATAAGCTTTAAGTAAGTCTGGGAATATTTTGTCGTAAGTTTTGATAATAGGGTCATCAGCATCAGCTATATAAAAATCTGTAGCACCGTTATATGCATCTATTACTACCTTAACTGAATTTCTTACATAGTTTAATGTGCTTCCTTCTAATGGTTGAGAATATGGATATTTTTCTGAAGTTGTAAATCCTTCAATAATCCAGTAAAGTTTACCATCGTCTTGATTTAGTATTAAGTATGGATTATCATCAAAATTTATAAATGGTGCTATCTTATTTACTCTTTCCATTACATTTCTATGAAGAACTATCCTACTCTCTGAATTTATATTGTTTGATATCAATATTTCATAACTTCTTTCTCTTAATGAAAATAGAAGTTTGTTAAGTCCAGATAATTCTATACCTGCTTCTCCTTCATAAATAACTTCTGCATTTTGGTTACCTAAAGGATAATCGAATTCTTTTTCGCCTGTTTTAACTATTACATATTCATTTGTTTTTTCACCAAAGTATATTTCTGGTCTTTCTATTTTTAAGTCTGTATCCGTAGTAGGAGGTATATCCCTAACCATAAGTACGGGTTGACCATCTGAGCTTACTTCATTTACTGGAGATAGTGCAAAACCATAACCGTGGGTGTATTTTAGATATTGATTTACCCAATTTTGTGCTTGGTCTGTTAACCTAGCTTGGTCTAGCTCTCTTCCTGATATAAAAGTTTGTCGGTATTCACCATTTATCATATATCTGTCTACATCTACGTCATTAAACAAATAGTATGGTCTAATGGCCTGAATTTGGTTGTAAGTTTGTTTTATAGGTCTGTAGTCGTTAATCCTTATGTTTTTAATGATTTCAGGATTATTCTTTATGTCATCACTATCTAGATTATAATTGACTGGAAATTCTATTTCTTCTATTTCGTTTAATTTAAATGCTTCCCTTGTTGCTTTTATATTGTTTTGTATATATTGTTCTTCTTTAGAGATTTGATCCGGTTGAACTATAAAATTCTCTACTATGCCACCTAGTATTCCACCTGCTATTGTTACCACTATTATTAATACTGGAAAAGCAAGTGCTAATTTAAGTTTTCCTTTTCTAGCTCCCATCAAAAATGCTATAGAGCCTATTAATGCTAAAATAGCTGACACTCTATAAATATTTAAATCTACTAAAATATCCGTGTATCCTGCTCCAAATACTGCTCCTCTAGATGAATAAAGTAGGTTGTAAGATCTCAACCATAAGGTAATACCTATTAGAATCATAAGTAAAAAACCAAATATAGATATTTGTTTTAGTACGTTTGCTACCATTTTTTTATCTATACCATCGAATTTAAGTTGTCCTTTTCTTCTCATATCTTCGAAATCAATTACTTTTTCATCTTCATTTTGTTTTTTTACCTGATTAGTACCCATTACTAAAATATTGTAAAGCACTGTAATCACTATAAATGCAAAGAGTAATGTTATTCCTATGTTTATGAGTGATGATATAACCGGTAGTTTGAATGTGTAAAATGATACATCGTTACCGAAAATAGGGTCTGCAAAGTTAAAACTTGTGGAATTTATGAATTTCAACAAGTCGAACCACAGATCAGATACAATTGATATTGTAAAGAAAAAACTAATGACTGCTGAACCTAGCTTGACTCCTAATCCAAAAGTTTTCTTTGTTTTTTCATCAGGTATTACACCTGTTTCATCATAATATTTATTTTTAAGTCTATTAACGAATAAGTAAAAACCTAAAAATACTATAATAAACAGTGGTACTCCTAAAAACAGTTGTGTTTTTATTTTTGTAAGAAATGTTCCTACATATCCTACTTCGCCAAACCACTGATAGTTAGCTAAAAAAGATATTACGCTACTAAAGGAACTTATTACAACTATAGCAATAAAAACTATTAAAGCTATAAATATATTTCCTTTCGTTTTGAACAAGTTCATATATGAAACCTCCTTAATAATAAACTACTTAAAATCTATTTATATAAAAATAGGTAGTAAGTTTATTATACTACCTATAATACTCCTTTACAAACTATAAAAAATTAATATTTTTTGATATTATCTATCTTCCTAATTAATAATTTTTCTATATATTTTTTTTACTAATAAAAACCTCAACTACTTCTTTTATATTCTATTTTAAATTTTTCAAATATTCTTTTTTCAATTCTTGATACAGTTACCTGAGATATATCAAGTTCTTCACCTAATTGTTCTTGGGTTTTATCATCATAGAGATATCTTTTTTCTACAATGGTTCTTTCTAATTTGTTTAGCTTATTCATAACTCTTTTTATAAAGTCTTTGTCTTCTATATTTTTAAAAGAATCGTCTTTTTCTCCTACTATATCCATTAGACTTATATTATTATCTTCACTTCCAGTTTCATATTTTAAGTCCAGTGATTTAGGATTATATGCCTTACCTGCTTCCATAGCTTCCAGTACTTCTTCTTCTGTGCATCTTAAGTAATCAGCTATTTCAGCTGGAGTAGGGACTTTTTGGTCTTTTTGCATTAAGTAAACTTTAGATGAATTTACTTTTTTAGAAAGTTCTTGGATTCTTCTAGGAATTTTCATAGTCCAAGTTTTATCTCTAAAATACTTTTTAATCTCTCCCAATATTGTAGGGGTAGCAAAACTTGAAAATTCAAATCCTCTTTCTATATCAAACCTATCTATTGCATACAAAAGACCTATACATGCTATTTGGTATATATCGTCGTAATCTACACCTTTATTTGTATACTTTTTAGAAAGTATTTCTGCTATGTACATATATTCTTCAAATAATTTATCCCTTGTTTCTGTATCTCTCTTTTTAGAATATTCTAAAAAGAGTTCATAGTTTTTAATATTTTTATTTCTACTCATAACATACCTTTATAGATAATTATTTTTTGTTATAATTACTGTATTTTCTTTGATTTCAACCTTATCTGATAGACTTTTTACTATCATTATGCTCATGTTTTCTTCATCGAATTCTATTTTTTCCAAATTTGTATCAGTTATATTAATTTCAATTTTATTTTCTTTTAAAATGTATTTTATTTCTAAAGGTTTTTCTTTTTTTTCAAAGTTTTTTATTAGAAATATACATATTTCCGATATAAGCATCTTAATATCTTCCAGAGAATCTATGTTAAAGTTTATTTTAGAAGCTATGGAGGATGTAGTTAATCTAAGTGTACTGATGTATTCTGATTTTTTTGGTAGTGTAATTAGTATATTTTCCATTTTTTCACCTATTCAATTTCAAAGACTTTTGTTAAGCCTGTTATATTAAAAAGTTTATATATATTGGGCTTCAAATTCTTAATTATAATCTTATTGCCCTTTGCTCTTGTCTTTTTAAGAAGACCTATAAGTACTCCTAGCCCTGTACTGTCCATGTATTCTATGTTTTCACCGTTAATTATTATATCCTTATTGTCCTCGATTATAATTTTGATTTCTTTTTTTAGTTCTTCGGAAGACATAATGTCTATTTCACCTATAGGAGTCACCTGGTATTTGTCATCTAATAATTCTTTTTTTATTTCTAATCCCATAAAAACCTCCTTAAAAAATTACTTTGGTAGTTGAAACTACTCTATCTCCACTACTCATTTTCATTACTCTTACTCCCTTTGTAGCTCTCCCCATTGTAGAAATATCTTCTACTCCAGTTCTTATTATTATACCTTCATGAGTAATAATCATTACTTCATCATCGGAAGATACTATTTCAGTACCTATTATATCTCCGGTTTTGGAACTTAAACTGTAGGTAATTACTCCTTTACCGCCTCTAGTTTGATTTCTATAGAGTTTAGTTTTAGTTTTTTTACCAAATCCGTTTTCAGTAATTAAAAGTAGCTTTCTTTTATCTTCTTGATTTATGATATTTAATGATACTATTTCGTCATCATTATATAGATTGATGGACCTTACTCCTGAAGTATTTCTTCCCATAGGTCTTACCTGATCTTCATTAAATCTTATAGCCTTTCCTTTTTCAGTAACTATTAGAAGATCCTTTTTACCGTTTGTTTTTTTAACTCCAATAAGTTCATCATCATCTTGCAGCTTGACTGCTATTATTCCTGTTGTTCTGTTTGTCTCAAATTCTTTTAGAACAGTTTTTTTGATTTTACCTTTTTTCGTGTTAAAAATCAAATATTGTTCGTTATTTTCTATCTTTTTAATAGGAATTACTGCTGTTACTCTTTCTCCCTGACTTAAAGGAAGTATGTTTATTATAGCTGTTCCTTTTGCTGTTCTCTTAGCTTCAGGTATTTCATATGCTTTAATATGGTATGTTTTCCCTTTATTTGTAAAGAACATCAAATAATCATGAGTAGAGGTTGTAAATAAATCTATTACAAAGTCTTCATCTCTAGTTTTGAGTCCTTTTATACCTTTTCCACCTCTTTTTTGTCTTTTATATGTATCTTCAGGTATTCTTTTAATATATCCGTGATGAGTCAATGTAATACATACATTTTCTTCTTCGATTAAATCTTCTAAATCTATTTCTCCTATATCTGTTATTATTTTTGTTCTTCTGTCATCACCATATTTTTCTTTTATTTCTTCAAGTTCTTCTTTTATAATATCTAAAAGTAAAGTTTCATCAGCTAAAATTGACTTATGATATTTTATTTTTTCAAGTAATTCTTTATATTCATTATCAAGTTTTTCTCTTTCTAATCCTTGAAGTCTTCTAAGCCTCATGTCCACAATGGCTTTAGCTTGAATACTGGATAATTCGAATCTTTCCATCAATTTTTCTTCAGCATCATTGTAGGAATTTCTAATTATTTTAATTACTTCATCAATATTATCTAAAGCAATTTTAAATCCTTCTAATAAATGTGCTCTGGCCTCTGCTTTATTAAGGTCATACTGTGTTCTTCTAGTCACTACATCTTTTTGATGTTCTATGTAATGATATATCATATCTTTTAGATTTAATGTTTTTGGTTCTCCATTAACCAAGGCTATATTTATAATTGAGAATGTATTTTGAAGTTGAGTATGCTTGTAGAGATTATTTAGTACGATTTCAGGACTGTAGTCTCTTTTTATTTCGACTACAATTCTCATACCTTTTCTATCGCTTTCATCTCTTAAGTCTGTTATTCCTTCTATTTTCTTATCTTTTACTAGTTCAGCTATTTTTTCTATTAGTCTAGCTTTATTTACCTGATATGGTATCTCAGTAAATATTATTTTACTCTTATTGTTAGCCATAGATTCTATATCGGCATCGGCTCTAACTTTTATTTTTCCTCTACCTGTTTTGTATGCTTTTCTTATTTTTTCTTTTCCTACTATAGTTGCACCAGTAGGAAAATCAGGACCTTTTATATATTTTAGAAGTTCATCTATACTTATATCTGGATTTTCTATTTGAGCTATAGTTCCATCTATTATCTCTTTAAGATTGTTTGGTGGTATACTGCTAGCCATACCTACAGCGATACCTGATGAACCATTTGCCAAGAGATTAGGGTATCTAGATGGTAGTACTACAGGTTCTTTTAAAGTTTCGTCAAAATTTAATCTATAGTCTATGGTTTCTTTATTTATATCTCTAAGCATTTCTGTAGTTATTTTACCCATTCTTGCTTCTGTATATCTCATAGCTGCGGCGCTATCACCATCTACAGATCCAAAGTTACCGTGACCATCTACTAGCTGGTATCTTGTTGAGAAATCCTGTGCTAATCTAACCATAGCATCATATACTGCTGTATCACCGTGAGGGTGATATTTACCAAGTACGTCACCGACTATACGAGCACTTTTTCTATGTGCTTTATCTGGTGTTATTCCCAGTTCACTTATTGCGTACAATATTCTTCTATGTACCGGCTTTAGACCATCTCTTACGTCTGGCAATGCTCTACTTACTATAACTGTCATAGCATAGTCTAAATATGATTTTTTCATTTCTTTTTCAATTTTTACCGGCCTTACATTTTCTTTTATATTATCTTTATCCATTTTTTCCTCCGATATCTTCTGTCATTATATATCTAAATTACTTACATATTTAGCGTTTTGTTCTATGAACTGTCTTCTTGGTTCTACTTTGTCTCCCATTAGAGTAGTAAATATTTCATCTGCTTCTAAAGCATCTTCTACTTCTACTTGAAGTACAATTCTTTCTTCAGGGTCCATAGTAGTATCCCAAAGCTGTTCAGGGTTCATTTCTCCAAGACCTTTGTATCTTTGAATACCGTAGTTACTATCTCTTCCTACTTCTTCATCTAAAAGTTTTTCAAGTTCTTTTTCTGAATATACATAGTATTCTTTTCTACCTTTTTGAATTTTATAAAGTGGTGGTTGGGCTATGTATATATTTCCATTTTCTACTAGTGGTCTCATATATCTATAAAAGAAAGTAAGTAAAAGGGTTCTTATATGAGCACCGTCTACATCGGCATCGGTCATAATTATAATCTTGCTGTATCTTAATGAATTTAAATCAAAATCTTCGCCTATACCACAGCCAAAAGCTGTAATCATAGATCTTATTTCTTCATAGTTTAAAATTCTGTTTAATCTTGCTTTTTCAACGTTAAGTATTTTACCTCTTAGGGGTAATATAGCTTGTGTTCTTCTATCTCTTCCCTGCTTTGCAGAGCCTCCTGCTGAGTCACCCTCTACCAAGTAAATTTCACATTGGTCTGGATCTTTTTCTGAACAATCTGCTAGTTTTCCAGGTAAAGCCATACTATCTAGAGCATTTTTTCTTCTGGTAAGTTCTCTTGCTTTCCTTGCTGCCTCTCTTGCTTTAGAAGATCTGACTGCTTTTTCTATTATATATTTAGCAACTTGAGGATTTTCGTCTAAAAAGTATGTCAAATGTTCATTGATAGTTGTTTCTACTATTCCTCTCATTTCTGAATTACCTAACTTGGTTTTTGTTTGTCCTTCAAATTGAGGGTCTGAAATTTTTACAGACAATATTGCTGTAATACCTTCTCTTATATCTTCACCTCTTAGATTTTCATCTTTTTCTTTTAATATATTATTCTTTCTGGCATAATCATTTATTACTCTTGTAAGAGAAGCTTTAAATCCACTTAAGTGAGTTCCTCCTTCTTGAGTATTTATATTGTTTGCAAATGTATAAATACCTTCGCTGTATGCATCGGTATATTGTATTGCAAATTCTATTATGTTGTCTTTATTTTCTACTTCTTTATATATTATTTTATTATGAAGAGCTTTTTTATTTTTATTTAGATATTTTACAAACTCTTTGATACCGCCTTCATAGTGGTAGTTTTCTATTCTTTTTTCTGCTCTTTTATCTTCAAGTATTATTTTTACGCCTTTATTAAGAAAAGCTAATTCTCTTAATCTATGTTGTAATGTACCAAAATCGTAATCTATTTCTTCAAATATTTGGTGATCTGCTTTAAAGGTTATTGTTGTACCTTGCTTTTTAGTCTTACCTACTACTTCTAGTTCTGTAGTTTTTGCACCTCTTGCAAATCTTTGTTTGTGAATTTTACCATCTCTATATACTTCAACTTCAAGCCATTCTGACAGGGCATTTACAACTGATACACCAACACCGTGCAATCCTCCTGATACCTTATATGCATCAGAATCAAATTTTCCTCCGGCGTGAAGTACTGTTAGTACTGTTTCTACTGTAGATTTTTTAGTTTTTGGGTGTTCTTCAGTAGGAATACCACTACCGTTATCCTCTACTTTAACAGAATTATCTTCGTTTATTGTTACGACTATCTCGTCACATTCACCTTCTAGGGCTTCATCTATACTGTTGTCTACTACCTCGTAAACTAAGTGATGCAAACCTCTAGGTCCTGTGGACCCGATATACATACCTGGTCTTTTTCTAACGGGCTCTAATCCTTCAAGTACCTTGATTTGATCTGCCCCATAATTTCTTATTTTTTCTGACATAGTACACCTCTATTCTATTATATTAATTATATTTCCTTGATTTATGTAAAATATTTTTTTCTCTTTTTTTTCTAGCAATTGAAGTAAATCAGAGTCGTCTGTAGATGTTATTATAGTTTGAACATCTTCTATGTATTTAAGAAGATGTGATCTTCTTTTATTGTCTAATTCTGATAAAACATCATCTAGTAAAACTATTGGATTATCCTTTTTTTCTTCTCTAATTATATCAATTTCAGATAGCTTTAAAGCCAGCGCTGCCGTCCTTTTTTGACCTTGAGATGAATAATATTTACTGTTTTTACTATTTATAATTATTTTTATATCATCTAAATGAGGTCCATAAAGGGTTATTCCTCTTTCTATTTCTCTTTCTTGATTTTGTTCTAATTTGATTTTAAATTTTTCTCTTATGTAGTTTAAATCTCCTTCTCTTATATTACCTAGTCCAGTTTTGTATATAATATTTAGTTTTTCCTTTTCTCCTGATAGTTCCCAGTGTATTTTTTTTGATATTTTTTTTATTTTATTTATAAAGTCATTCCTGTATTTAATTATTTGACTTCCTGTTTCTATAAGGTGATCATCCCATACTTCCAAAAGTCTGTAGTTGTTTTTATTCTCATTTATTTTTTTTAGTAGGTTATTTCTCTGTAAAAGTATTTTTTTATATTTTTTTAGTAAATATTTATATTTTGGTTTTAGTTGAGAAATTTCTATATTTAAAAATTTTCTCCTATCTCCAGGACTACCTTTTATAAGGTCTAGGTTATCTGGGGAAAAAATTACTATATTTACCATTCCTACTAATTCACTATTTTTTTCCAGGGTTAATCCATTTATTTGGTAATTTTTATTTTTATCTTTATTTATATTTACCTTAATTTTTTTATGGTCTTTTCTTCTCTTAACGCTTATTTTAATATAATTGCTATCCTTTTCGAACATAACTAAATTGCTATCTTTTGAAAATCTAAAGGATCTACCTATAGAAATATAAAAAATAGCCTCTATTAAATTTGTTTTACCTTGAGCATTATCACCTATAAATAAATTTAGTTTTTCATTTAATTCTATACTAATATTTTCAAAATTTCTATAATTTTCCAAATAAAGATTTTCAACGTACAAAGGTATTCCCCTTTATTCTGTTATTATTTTAAATTCTTCATGATCTATTTCTATTATATCATTTTTATATAATTTTTTACCTCTTTGGTATTCTACTTCACCGTTTACTTTAACATTACCGTCGTTTATTCGTATTTTTGCATGTCCTCCTGTTTGAGCTGCATCTATGTATTTTAAAAACTGTTGAAGTTTTATAAATTCATCTTCTATTTTTATTTCGATCATTATTTCTTTCACCTCTATCCTATTCTAACAGGAAGCACCAAATACATAAAGTGGTTTGCTCCTACTAGTCTTACTATGCATGGATTCAAGTTTCCTTGGAATTCTAAATATATTTCTTCACTTTGTACAACCTTTAGTAAATCTAAAATATATTTTGAATTGAATCCTATTTTTAATTCTTCTCCTTCTAAATCTATATCTATTATTTCCTCTGCATTTCCGTATTCTGAAGTTGATTCTATTGTTAAATTATCACTGTTTACTTTAAATATAATTAAGTTGTTTTTATCTTCTTTAGCAAGTAGTGATACTCTTTCTATTGAGTTTTTAAATTTACTTGTGTTTAATTTGATTTTTGATACATATCCTTCTTTTATTATGTCTTTATATTTTATAAATTCACCTTCTAAAAGATTAGACATTATCACAGTATCTCCTACTAAGAATGATATATGACTTTCTGAAACCACCATTTCTATATCTTCTTCTAAATCTTCAATAATTCTATAAACTTCTAAAAGAGATTTTGAAGGTATTATAGCTTTACTAGATCCTGTGTATTTTATTTTTTCTTCTTTTACTGCAAGTCTATAACCATCAATTGCTGCAAATACACATTTGTTATCTTCTAACTCCATTAAACATCCTGTAAGTACAGGTTTCATGTTGTCCTGTGCTGCTGCAAAAGAGGTATATTTAATTAATCTTTGAAGTTTTGTTGAATCTACTAGGATAGATTCTCCTTCTTGTATAAAAGTATTGTCAGGATATTCGTCAGCTGAGTTACATAGTATTACAAAATCTGATTGTTCACATTTTATTTCCATTTTATTATTCTCATCTGTATTTATCTTTACACTGGAACTTGATGGTAGTTTTCTAATAAAGTCATTTAAAAGTCTTGAATTAACTACTATTGATCCTTCTTCTTCTATATTACAGTTTATAGATGTTTTAATACCTAAGTCCAAGTCTGTAGCAGTAAGATAAAGAGTATTATCTCTTGCTTCCAGCAGTAGTCCCGAAAGTATAGGCATTGTTGTTCTTGTAGATACTGCTTTATTTACAATGTTAATTCCTTTTGATAAATGTTTTTGGCTAATTGATAGTTTCATAAACAACCTCCGTTATTTGTTATATTATTATATATTATTTATATTTAAATAGTAATAGTAGTAAGTGCTGTTAATTTGTTGATAAGACCTAAATCACTTTATTTAGAGTATTTACATAGATTAATACAATGTTAATAGATAAATAATAAATAAATCTATTAAATATTCACAACAGGCAATACACATAGTTATTAACTTTTTGTGTTAATAACTACATTAGTTCTGATTCTATTTCGTCTACTTTCTTTTGAAGATCTAAATCGGTATCTAACAATCCTTCTATTTTATTATAAGCATGTAAAACTGTAGAGTGATCTCTACCACCAAAGCCTTCTCCTATTTTAGGTAGGGAATGATCAGTATGTTTTCTTGATAAATACATACCTATCTGTCTAGGAAAAGAAATACGCTGAGGTTTCTTTTTGGAGTTTATCTCATCAAGGGTCAAGTTAAAATATGTTGCTATTACTTTTTTTATGTCATCTATTGTTATTTCTTTATTGTCTTCGGATATAAGATGCTTAAGTGCTTCTTCTGCTAATGAAAGATCTACACTTTTATTAGTTAATGAAGAATAAGCATATAGTCTAATTAGTGCACCCTCTAGTTTTCTTATATTTGATTGTATATTAGCAGCTATATATTCCATAACCTCATCTTTTACTTCGTAGTTTTCTTGTTCTGCTTTTTTTCTTAGTATAGCTATTCTTGTTTCAAGGTCTGGTGCTTGTATATCTGCAGTTAGTCCCCATTCAAATCTAGATCTAAGTCTGTCTTCTAAAGTTGGTATTTCTTTAGGAGGTCTGTCACTAGAAATTATAATCTGTTTGTTTGCAGAATGAAGTGTATTGAAGGTATGAAAAAATTCTTCTTGAGTTCTTTCTTTTCCTGCAATAAATTGGATATCATCTACAAGTAGTACATCTATTTTTCTATATTTATTTCTAAACTCATCATTTTTATCATCTTTAATAGAGTTTATCAAATCATTAGTAAATTTCTCAGATGTAACATATAAAATTTTAGCATTTGCATTATTTGATACAATATAATGACCTATGGCATGCATTAGGTGGGTTTTACCTAATCCCACTCCTCCATATAAAAACAAAGGATTATATGCAGAAGATGGTGATTCTGCTACAGCTAAAGATGCTGCATGAGCAAATCTATTACTATTACCTATTATAAAGGTATC
>Ga0209947_1000861_pt1 | contig 18652 bp, 11 predicted proteins | sample SalPonR2_B_D2_MG_FD_185706 | JGI IMG/M metagenome (GOLD analysis project Ga0209947, IMG submission 185706) | Salt pond soil microbial communities from South San Francisco under conditions of wetland restoration - Salt Pond MetaG R2_B_D2_MG... ... | reverse complement strand
TGGCGCCCCATTTTTGCAGAAAGTAACTCTGAAAAGCGTCCGCATTGTCATTTCGAGCGGTAGCGAGAAATCTTTAACAATCAAGATTCCTCGTCACTTTCGTTTCTCGCAATGACAGCAGCGGAAACTTCTAAGATAATATTAAATATTGTCGAGTTCCTTGGAAGCTGATTATGCCCCAGAACCCTATTCGTGTTGTCAACGCCAGACAGAACAACCTTAAAAACATCAGCGCCGCCGTGCCTGTGGGAGCGGTGACGGCTATCACCGGCGTCGCCGGCGCCGGCAAATCCTCGCTGGCATTCGAAGTGCTGTATGCCGAGGGGTATCGACGCTACGTGGAGACGTTCTCCCCCTATGCCCGGCAGTTTCTGGAGCGTCTGGACCGGCCGGAGGCCGACCGGATCGACGGGGTGCTCCCCGGTATCGCCATCGGCCGCACATCCCCAATCCAGACTTCGCGATCCACCGTGGGCACCATTACCGGTATCGACGACTATCTGCGCTCCCTTTTTGCCCGGGCGGCTACGCTTTACTGCGAGCGATGCGGCAACCCTGTTCGCCGGGAGACGCCGTCCGGCATTTTCGAAAGTCTAATCGCCGGGGACCAAGGCGAATCCGCGCTGCTCGGGTTTACACGAAATTTTGGGGATACAAGCGCCGACGCCGTTCGAGACACCCTTCGGCAGGCCGGATTTTCAAGGGTGCTCGAAAACGGACGGGCCGTTCGGCTGGAAGATGCCGGCCTGAACGCCGGCGGCCCCGTGACCATCATCCTGGACCGGGTGCGGATCACAGCCGATCGGCGCAGCCGGGTTATCGACTCCATCGAATCCGCCCTGAAATTCGGCGGCGGCCGGATGGAAGTGCGGATCAATGGCCGAAAAACGCCCCTTTACTTCAGCAGCACCCTTCACTGTGCGGCCTGCGATATCGACTACGCCGAGCCCATCCCCGCCCTGTTTTCATTTAACAACCCCGTCGGCGCCTGCGACACCTGCAACGGGTTCGGCAGGATTATCGATATCGACCCGGACCTGGTGATCCCCGACCCATCGTTAAGTGTTGAAGACGGCTGCATCCGCCCCTTTCAAACCCCGAGCTTTTCCGTCTGCCAGCAAGACCTGATGGATTTCATGGTCTGCCGGCAGCTGCCTACGGACGTGCCCTGGCGGGAGCTTTCCGATGGGGTAAAGTCCATGGTCTGGAACGGGGATCCCAATGGCGCGTGGTACGGCATCCGGAATTTTTTTGACTGGCTCCAGCGCAAGCGGTATAAAAAACACGCCCGGATTTTTCACTCCCGGTTCCGTCAATATCTCACCTGCCCGGCCTGCCGCGGCGCCCGGTTGAAACCGGCGGCACTCCGATTTCGCATAGGCAACAAAACCTTTGCCGATATCGAGCAGATGCAGGTCTCCCGCGCGGCGGACTTTTTCAGACAATGGGTACCGGAAGCCCCGGACCGGGCGACAGGCATGCTGCTCGATGAAATCCGCAGCCGGCTGCGCTTTTTGCGAGACGTAGGCCTGGACTACCTCACCCTTGGCCGCCAGTCACGCACGCTTTCCGGCGGGGAGACCCAGCGGGTCACCCTGGCTACCGCCCTGGGCACCTCGCTTACCAACACCCTCTATATTCTGGACGAGCCCTCCGTAGGCCTGCATCCGCGCGACAAAACGCGCCTCGCCGGGGTGCTCTCCAGGCTCGCGGCGGACGGCAACGCCGTGGTGGTGATCGAGCACGATCCGGCCTTTATTCGAACTGCAAACCGGATTATCGACCTGGGGCCCGGCCCGGGGCTTGACGGCGGCCGCATCGTTCACCAGGGAACGCCTTCAGGTCTCGTAAAGCGCCGGAATTCCTATACCGCCCGCTATTTGAAGGGCGAGCTCCGGATGCCGCGCCCGGAAAAACGACGAAAGCCCTCGGAAAAACGCCTTCGGGTGATGGACGCAACAGAGCATAATTTGAACCATCTCACCGTGGCTATCCCCCTGGGGATGCTGGTCTGTGTTACCGGAGTGAGCGGATCCGGCAAATCCACCCTGATCGACCACGTCCTTTACCGGAATCTGCGCCGACAGCAGGGCATCGAGGTCATGGAACCGGGCCGGTGCAGGGAGATTGATGGCGGCCATCAGATTACCGACACGGTATTCGTGGACCAGTCGCCGCTTTCCCGAAACGCCCGGATGAACGCCGCCACCTACATGGGCGTGCTTGACCCGTTGAGATCGGTTTTCGCGGGCACCAAACAGGCAAAAACCATGGGCTTCACACGCTCCGCGTTTTCCTTCAATACGGCCGCGGGCGCCTGCCCCCACTGCCGGGGCGCGGGGTTTGAGCGGGTGGAGCTCCAGTTCCTGCCGGACGTCTATGTCAAATGTCCGGGGTGCGACGGCCGCCGCTTTTCCCCCGAAGTTTTAGATGTCCGATACAACGGCTACTCCATTGCCGATGTGCTTGCCATGCCGGCGCGGGATGTGTCGGCGCTGTTTGCGGACAAACCGAAAATCACCGAGGCCCTGCAGCCCATGATCGATATCGGCCTGGGTTACTTGAGCCTTTCTCAGTCAGCCCCCACGCTTTCCGGCGGAGAGGCCCAGCGCCTGAAACTGGCCCGGCATCTCGCCCGGGCCCGGCAAGCCGGGAACATCCTCTTTCTAATGGATGAACCCACCACCGGGCTTCATCCGGCCAATGTGGCCGAGCTGGCAGCCGCCCTTCAGAAGCTTGTCGAAGCGGGCCATTCTGTAGTGGTGATCGAGCATGACATGGACCTTGCGGAGTCTGCGGACTGGATGATCGACCTGGGCCCGGAAGGCGGGGAAAACGGCGGCCGTATCGTGGCCGAGGGGCCGCCTGAAAAAATCGCTGAAATGGAAACACCCACCGGCGGGGCCCTGCGAGAGGTTCCTGAACGCTTTATGGACCGGGCCCCCAAAAAATACGCGGCTGCCGGAAGCACCAACAGCATCCGCATCACAGGCGCCCGAGAGCACAACCTGGCCGATGTGTCCGTGGCTGTTCCTAAGAATCAGCTGGTGGCGGTCACCGGGGTGAGCGGCTCGGGAAAATCCACCCTGGCGTTCGACGTTTTGTATTCCGAGGGGAGAGAGCGGTTTCTGGACTGTCTGCCCGGCTACGCCCGGCAATACATGCAGCCGCTGGCCCGTGCGGATGTGGACCGGATCGAGGCGCTTTCCCCCACCGTCGCACTGGAGCAGAAGATCTCGCGCGCAGGCGCCATGTCCACGGCGGGCACGGTATCCGAGGTGTATCACTATCTGCGACTGCTGTTTGCCGCGCTTGGCACCGCCTTCTGCCCGGAATGCGGGGTAGCCGGCAAGGCCGCCAATATTGAGGAAATCACCGGCCAAGTGGTGAATCACTTCAACGGCAAAAAGGTACTGATTCTGGCTCCCCTTATCCGAAAACGGAAAGGCTATCACGCGGACGTTATCAAACGGGCAGCTAAAAACGGGTACTCAAGCATCCGAATCGACGGGAGAATCTATGAATCCGATAATCCGCCAAAGCTTGACCGCTACCGGATTCACGACATTGAAGCCGTGGTGGCCAACCGCCCGATTGAGAGAAGGTATGAGGCAAGTGTTCGGGCGGACATCCAAAAAGGCCTGGAAACCGGCGCCGGCACCATCATCATCTCGCAAAAGGATTCAAGCGACGATCACTTCTATTCCACTCGCCGGGCCTGCCCAAAATGCGGGGCCGGGCTGCCGGTGGCCGATCCGCGGCTTTTTACCTGGAGCCAGAAATTCGGCGCCTGCCCGGTATGCGAGGGCAGCGGGCGTGCGCCGGACTCATCGGAAAACGGGGATACCGAGCCGGCCCCCTGCGCGGCCTGCGGCGGCACCCGCTTAAGACCCGAGGCCCTTTCGGTCAAAATCGACGGTTTTCATATCGGCCACGTGGCCGCGATGCCGATTGCCGGGATTCTTTCATGGCTTTCCGATTTAAATTCGGAGGCGGACGAAGTTACGGCTCAGATAATGCCGGAGCTGACGACCCGCCTGTCTTTGCTAAATGCCTTGGGCCTGGGCTATCTCTCTCTGGACCGGGCCACCAACACGTTGTCCACCGGCGAGGCCCAACGGGTGCGCATCGCCGCCGAGCTGTCCTCCAATCTGCGGGGCGTATGCTACGTGCTGGACGAGCCCACGGTGGGGCTCCACCCACACAATGCCCTCGCCCTGGTCAAGGCGCTATCCGACTTACGGGACCGCCAGAACACCGTAGTGGTGGTGGAGCACGAAGAGGGCGTCATCCGGGCCGCGGACCACGTCATCGACTTGGGACCCGGGGCCGGGGCGCACGGCGGCCGCATCGTCAAAACCGGCACCCCCAAAACGCTCGAAAAAACAAAAGAGTCCATCACCGGTCAGTGGCTCAAGGGCATCGGCAAAATCCCCCTGGGCGATCGAAGGCCGCTTGAGGAGCGCCCATATCTCACCGTGCACGGGGCAGACTGCCACAATCTAAAAAATCTTACCATTAAATTTCCCCTGGGCCGACTGGTCTGTGTCACCGGGGTCAGCGGGTCCGGCAAATCCACCCTGGTCCGGGATATCACTTATCAAGCGCTGAAGGCCAAACTGGCCGGGAAAAAACTGCCCCCGCTGCTTTCCGGACTTTACGGCGCCGAATCGATCAAAAGCGTCAAGGAAGTGGACGAATCGCCCATCGGCCGCACGCCCCGCTCGGTGCCGGCTACCTATGCGGGCATTATGGACGCCATCCGGCAGATATTCTCGAGGACCCCCGAGGCCCGGGCCCGGGGCTACAAGGCCGGCCGATTTTCCTTCAATGTTGCCGGCGGCCGGTGTGAGGCCTGCAAAGGCCAGGGCCGGCACCGCGTAGAGATGCCGCTTCTGCCGGTCATTCATATTCCCTGCGATGTTTGCGGGGGCAAACGCTTTAACCCGGACACCCTGGCGGTAACCTTTAAGGGGCACACCATCGCGGATGTGCTGGCATTAACCGTGGATGAAGCGCTCGAACTTTTTTTTGCTTTTCCGGAAATAGCGCGGCCGCTGAAATTTTTATCGGATATCGGACTGGGCTATATCCAACTCGGACAGCCCAGCCCGACCCTCTCCGGCGGCGAGGCCCAGCGCATCAAGCTCGCCTCTGAGCTTACGGCCCGGCAGAGTGCAGGCGGCTTCTACATTCTTGATGAGCCCACCACCGGCCTTCACATGGCGGACGTGGCCAAGCTGATTTACGTTCTCCAGCGACTGGTGGACCGAGGGGATACTGTTGTCGTGATAGAGCATGACATGGACATTATCGCCGCGGCCGACTGTATCATCGACCTCGGGCCGGAGGGCGGGAAAAACGGCGGCCAAGTGATGGCCTGGGGACCGCCGGAAGAGGTCGCGAAAGCGGAAAACTCGCTTACCGCACGATACCTCCGGCAGTATTTAAGGCACCGAAATGCCGGGAAAAAAGAATTCTTACAGAACCATCAATAAAAACATATTCCCATTGATTATCAGGCCAATTCCGCGCTATTAAGGAATCATCAGACGGGTTGGATCCCCCTGCGAATGGCCCGGGACGTCTTTTCCCTGTAGAACACGGGGGCCAATGCTTCTGTGGCAGTTTTTTCAAACCCTGTCCGAAAAGGAGGTCTATCATGGCGAAAAATTTTTCGTACTGGCCTGAGGGATGGCCTAAAGAACTGAACTACCCGGAGCGTCCCGTCCACGCATTTCTTGAATACACGGCCGAGCGGGTCCCCAATCGTATCGCCATGCATTTCGGGGGCATGGTACTCACCTATTCGGAATTGAAGACCCTGGTGGATCGCTTCGCCACCGCCCTGGCCGGGCTGGGCATTCAGAAGGGCGAACGGATGGCCATCCATTTGCCCAACTGCCCCCAGTTCGCCATTGCCTATTACGCGCTGCTTAAAATCGGCGGCGTATTCACGCCGCTCTCCCCCCTGCTCTCTGCCCGCGAAGCATCCCACCAGCTCAGCGATTCCGGCGCCAAAACGCTGCTTACCCTGGATCTCCTCCATGCCGGCATCAAAGAGATTCTAAAAGAAACAGAAGTCGAGCGGGTGATTTCAACCAGTATCGCTGACTGTTACAACGCCCTGATCGCCCCACTAAAACCGCTCGGAAAACTGCCCGTGCCGGATACTCTGGACATGCCGGAACTGATCGCCAAGCATGAGCCGGATCCGCCCGAAATCCAGTTCGATGTCAAAACGGATCTGGCCCACCTGGCCTATACCGGCGGCACCACCGGCGTATCCAAGGGCGTTATGCTGACCCATTTCAATGTGGTTAGCAACACCCTGCAGTTCGGCTGCTGGATGAACGGGGCCCAGCTGGAAGTTACCGACGACCAGCGGGTTGAATTGGTATTCCCCGAGGGGGTGGACCCCGTAACTGACCGCCCCGTCGCTCAGGACCGGGAAACCGCCCTGGTGGTGGTGCCCTGGTTTCATGCCATGGGTACCATCGGCTATTTGAACAATATGGTTTCAAGCGGGACCACCATGGTGGTTTTCCCGCGATTCGAGCCCCAGGAATACCTCGAGGCCATACGAAAATTTTCAGCCACCACCCTGGGCGGCGCCCCCCAGCTATTCGTGCCCTTGGTTAATCAGCCGGATTTCGAACAGTACGACCTGTCCAGGATCAAGTTCGTGGCATCCGGCGCCGCCCCCCTGCCGGTTTCTGTGCTGAAGAAGATGAAAGAAACCTTTGCCTCGGGTCTGGTCGTGGAGGCCTATGGGTTAACCGAATGCACCATGGGGGCCATTTGCAATCCGCCGGGCCGATCCAAGCCGGGTTCGGTGGGGCTGCCTGTGTTTGACACCGAGTGCCGGGTTGTGGCCCCGGATACGGGGGAGGCGCTGCCCCCCGGACAAGAAGGGGAGATCTGCATTAAGGGCCCCCAGGTAATGGCCGGCTACTGGAATCGGCCCGAGGCCACCGCCGAAGTCTTAAAAGACGGCTGGCTTTATACCGGCGATATCGGTCGCGAGGATGAGGCGGGCTACTTCTATATTACCGACCGGAAAAAGGATATGATTATTTATAAGGGCTATAACGTCTATCCCAGAGAAATCGAAGAGGTCCTGTATACGCATCCGGCCGTTGAGCTATGCGCAGTTGTCGCCCGTAAGGATGAAACCGGAAACGAAATGCCGGTGGCCTTTGTCAAGCTCAAAGACGGCATGCAGGCCGCCGAGGGCGAACTCATGGCCCATGTCAACGACCAGATCGCCGCCTACAAAAAACTCCGGGAAGTACTATTTACGGATGATATTCCGGTATCCCCGGCAGGCAAAGTGCTGAAACGGGAACTGCGGGAGCGCCTATAAGTACACATCGCATATCAAAGGGGAAAGGGGTTCCTTTCCGCTAAGATGCCGCGTCAGCGGAACAAATCGTTTCTAAGTAGCTTGAAAATATATATTAATATTCCAGAAGCTTAGCTCTCTGTCATTGCGAGGAGCAAAAGCGACGAGGAATCTTGTTTGTTAAAGATTTCTCGCTGCCGCTCGAAATGACAATGCGGATGCTTTTTAGAGTTACTTTCTGCAAAAATACCGCCGCGGCGGAATAAATCGCTTTTTACGAAGCCATCAGTTTTTGTCATCGAAAATCTTCTGTATCAATTCCTCGAAAAGCTGATCCGATTCCTTTACCACCGATTGGTGCAGCTTTCTAAATTGCAGCATAAGTTGCTTCGCAAAATCGGTCAGTTCAGAGCCGCCGCCCGAGCGCCCCCCGATATTGCGAAAGAGCAGCGGCTCGCCCAGACGCTCCTCCGTCGCCTTTATGCGCCCCCATATCCCCCGATAGCTCATCCCCAGCTCTTTGGCCGCAGCGTGGATGGAGCCGTTACGTTCGATCGCCTCCAGCATCCTTAAACGGCCGAGGCCGAAGACCACATTCCCCTCGCTGTCGGCCAACCAGATTTTCGAGCGGGGAAAGACATTTTTGAATCCCTGATTCATATGAAGCTTCTTGCTTTTCTATTCGTCGTCGCGCCCGACGATTAATTGGGCCGCCCGCCAGCCAATGGCTTGTCCCGATCCCATCCCGTGCCGGGCCTGCGACCAATTGCCGGCGATAAACACGTTCTCAAGCGGTGTGTGGTCGGGAACTTTCTGCCATTGCCCCGGGGTCAGATAAAAGCCCTGCACCACGCCTTTTTTGTTCATGGTATAGACGCGTTTTCAAAATATTCATCCACCCCATCCTTCAGGGCCTTGTCCTTGTACCCATCAAACGGGCGCTGCCTGAACGCCACCATGGCCTTGACAAAATGTAAGGGGTCAAGACCAAAAACCGGAAAAGCTAAACCGGAAAAGCTATTCCAGATTAAAAGAAATGTCCTTTTCTTTCAAATACTAAATTCAATAGATCGTGTCTGGAATAGGGGTTGATCCGTTATGTCAATATTGATATAACGGCTTAAACATTATAAAAGGCGATGTGAAATATATCTATTTGCGCCCTTATAAAAAATATAAGCAATAAGTTCAAAAATTTATAAATATAGATGGAAATACCTGGTGGACGCACCCAATGATCCGGAATAGTTTAATAAACACAGCAGGAGGCAACTGATGCAATCTCAGAAAATCACGATTAACGACAAATGCTTAAACTTCAACCCCGGTCAGACGATTCTGGAAGTCGCTGAAGAAAATAACATTTGGATCCCCACCCTCTGTTATCTCAAAGGCGCGACCCCCACCGGTTCCTGCCGCATCTGCGTGGTCGAAGTCGAGGGAAGAAGGACCCTCTCGCCAGCCTGCAGCACGCCGGCTGAACCGGATATGGTCATACATACGGAATCCCCGAAAGTTGTTGCCTCCCGACGCGATATCCTCGAACTGCTGCTCGCCTCCGGCAACCATAACTGCCCCCTTGGCAGCGGTAGGGAAAAAGACTGGAAGGCCGCACAAAATGATGATTCAACGGAACTTTGCCCCGCGTGCGGCGACTGCCGGCTTCAGGACCTGGCCGTCTACTACCAGGTAACCGGTGAAAAATACGTCCGGTCCAAAGAGCCCGAACCCCATCCCCCTATGGAAACCGTTAATCCTTTTATTGTAAGGGATTTTTCCCGCTGCATTCTCTGCGGCAGGTGCGTCCAAGCCTGTAATGAAGTCCAGGTCAACCGGGCCATCAGTTTCGGTTACCGCGGTACTGAGAGCAAAATTGTCGCGGGCATTGACGTGCCCCTAAGGGACTCGGACTGCGTCTTCTGCGGCGAATGCGTCCAGGCCTGTCCGGTGGGGGCGCTCGTAGAGAAAAATGCCCGATACCAGTGGCGGCCCTGGGAAACTGAGGTCATCCGCACCACGTGTCCTTACTGCGGCGTGGGGTGTCAGCTGAACCTGCATGTCAAGGACCGCCGCATACTAAAAGTGACGGGGGTGGAAGACGGCGCGCCCAATAAGGGGCGGCTTTGCGTCAAGGGTCGGTTCGGCTTTGATTTCATCTATTCCGAGGATCGGCTAAAGACCCCTTTAATCAAAGAAAACGGGGGTTACCGGGAGGCCTCGTGGCTTGAAGCCCTGGAGCTTGTGGCCGATAGGTTCAAAGAAATCATCGACCGGGGCGGCCCGGATGCCATCGCCGGCGTCAGCTGCGCCCGCAGCATCAACGAGGATTCATACCAGATGCAGAAACTTTTCCGGTCGGTATTTAAAACCAATAACATCGACCACTGCGCCCGCACATGACATGCCCCGACGGTCGCCGGTCTGGCGGCAACGTTCGGCTCAGGGGCAATGACCAATTCTTTTGCCGAATTCGCACGGGCCAAAATGTTTCTGGTTATCGGATCCAACATGGCGGAAGCGCATCCGGTGGCCGCGACATTCGTCAAAAACGCCGTTTTAAACGGCGCCAAACTGATCGTGATCGACCCCCGCAAACACCGGCTGGTGGATTTTGCCGACCGGCACCTCCAGCTCAAGGTGGGCAGCGATATCGCCCTATTAAATGCCATCATGCACGTGCTGATCCAGGAAGATCTCTATGATAAGGCGTTTGCTACGGGCTGCTGCACGGATTTCGAAAAATTGAAAGAAAAGGTTCTCGAGTACCCGCCGGAACGATCCGCGGATATCTGCGGCATTGACCCGAATACCATACGTGAAGTCGCCCGGGAGCTTGCGGCCGTCAAACCGGCGATGCTATGCTATACTTTGGGCATTACCGAACACACATGCGGCAAAAATAATGTCATGACGACCGCCAACCTCCAGATGCTCTTGGGCAACATGGGCGTGGCATGCGGCGGCGTCAATCCGCTGCGCGGGCAGAATAACGTCCAGGGCGCCTGTGACATGGGGGCGCTTCCCAATGTCTACCACGGCTACCAAAAGGTCGATGATCCGGAAATCCGGAAAAAGTTTGAAAAGGCCTGGGGAGTTACCGGCCTGCCGGAAAAGCCGGGACTGATGATCCCCCAGATGATGGACGGCCTGGCAAACGGCCGGGTCAAGGGATTTTACATCTTTGGCGAAAATTTGGCCAATACGGAACCGGACATGGACAAAGTGGCGCACGAATTGGATTCGGCCGAGTTCATCGTCTGCCAGGATATTTTCCCGACCGAGACCACACGTTTTGCGGACGTCATCCTGCCGGCGGCCGCATGGAGTGAAAATGACGGCACATTCACCAACAGCGAGCGCCGGGTCAGCCGCGTGCGAACCGCCAGTCCGGCGCCGGGCGAGGCCAAGCCCAACTGGTGGATCTTCAAGGAGATCGCCAAACGGTTCGGCCATGATTGGCCGGCCAATAGCGCCCGGGAAATCTGGGACAACGAAATATCCGGGCTGGCGAAAAATTTCAACGGCATCAAGTATAGCCGCATCGAGGCCGACGGGCTCCAGTGGCCCTGCCCGAGCGAGGATCACCCCGGAACCTGCGTTCTTCATAGCTCCGGCGAGTTTACCTGCGGTCTGGGGCGTTTCAGCCCGGCCGACTGGAGCCCGCCGGCGGAAATTCCGGATGAAGCGTATCCGTTGGTGTTAAGCACAGGCCGCCGGCTATACCACTATCACACCCGAACCCAGACAGGCAGATGCGAAGGGCTAAACGATCTGCTCGGCGAAGAAACCGCGGATATTTCATTTGCCGATGCCGAGCGGGTGGGCGTGGAACACGGGGAAGCGGTTACCGTCAGATCCAGGCGGGGCGCCGTAACGGTTAAGGCCAATGTGACCTCAGAAGTTCCGGAGGGCATGGTATGGATGGCGTTTCATTTCAATGAGGGCTGCGCCAACCGACTGACAAATGCCGCATTCGATCCGGAAACCCTGACCGCCGAATACAAGGCATGTGCGGTCACGATTGAAAAAATTGACCAGGCCGCCGCCGGATAAAAGCGCCGAGTTCATTATAAAGGAAAAAAGTCATGCGCAATGACACGGAAACATCGGGGGGCGCAGAAAGCTCCAGCCGGCCGGAGGGCGGGGAGCTTGCCGAAATAGACCGCATTTTTGAAGCCCAGCGGCGGGCGTTTCAAAAAACGCCCTTCATGCCGGCGGACCAGCGAATTTCCCATCTTCAGCGGCTCAAATCGGCTCTGGTCGACCAACAGGAGGCGTTTGTCACTGCGGTCTATGCCGATTTCAACGGCCGGGCCGAGGATGAGACCCTGTTGGCCGAGTTTTTCCCTGCCTTGGAAGGCATCCGCTATGCGTCTCGAAGGGTGAAGCGCTGGATGAGGCCAAACCGGCGCGCAGTGAACCTTACCTCCATGCCCGGCCGCGCCAAAGTGCTTTATCAGCCGCTGGGGGTCGTAGGCATCATTGTTCCCTGGAACTACCCGATCTACCTGGCAGTGGGGCCGCTCACCTACGCCCTGGCGGCCGGCAACCGGGTGATGATCAAAATGAGCGAATTCACACCTAACACCGCGACGCTTTTTCAGGAGATGATCAGGCGGACATTCAAGGAAGACCACGTGGCCGTGGTCACCGGCGAAGCGGATGTGGCCGCCGCATTCTCCGCCAAACCCTGGGATCATCTCCTGTTTACCGGTGCCACGGCCATTGGCAAACATGTCATGCGGGCAGCGGCCGACCACCTTACCCCGGTCACCCTGGAGCTGGGCGGAAAATCCCCGGCCATTATCGGCACGACGACGCCCAGCATGGATGCGGCGGAGCGTATCGCCTTCGGCAAGCTCTTAAATGCCGGCCAGACCTGCATCGCCCCGGATTATGTGCTCTGCCCCAGGCAGCGGGCCGACGCGTTTGTATCGGATCTTAAAACCTGCGTACCCAAAATGTTCCCGGATATGAAGGCCAATCCACGGTTCACCGCCATTGTCAATGACAGGCAGTACAAACGGATTCATGGCCTGCTTGAAGACGCAAAACAGAAAGGGGCCCAAATCACGGAAATCAATCCGGCGGGGGAGGATTTTACGGATACCCAAAAAATGCCGCTTTATGTGCTCCAGAGGGTGACGGAGGAAATGAGCGTAATGAAGGAAGAAATCTTCGGCCTGCTTCTTCCCGTGCTCCCCTATGATACCATTGACGAGGCGATTGCCTATATCAATGCCCATCCCCGCCCCTTAGCCCTCTACTATTTTGGCTACGACCGGCGCCAGATCGAGTATGTCCTTACGAATACGCATTCCGGAGGCGCGCTGATCAACGACACGCTAATGCATGTGGCCCAGGACGATCTGCCGTTCGGAGGGGTAGGGAGTTCAGGAATGGGAAGGTATCACGGCCGGGAGGGCTTCAACAGCTTCTCAAATATCCGCGGCGTGTTCTACAAGCCCCGGTTCAACAGCTCCCGGCTGATCTATCCCCCCTACGGCAGAAGAGTCCATCGGCTTTTATATAGACTTTTCATCCGCTAACTGTAGGCCTGCTTGGAAGTAACCCCCGGGCCGCAGGCCGGGACCGAGGTTAAAAGCAACTTTTACTGTATGTTTGAAGGCACTTAGACGATTCATCCAATTTTGTCATTTCGAGCGGCAGCGAGAAATCTTTAACAAACAAGATCCCTCGTCGCTTTTGCTCCTCGGAATGACAGAGAGCTAAGCTTCTGGAATATTAATATATATTTTTAAGTTATTTAGAAGTCCCCCCGCAAACCACGCGCCATGCAGCGAATTTTGCCGCCTGTTAAAACCTCTTGTCAATATATCATAAAATGGCATACTATTAGGCTAATTCTTACCTGAATTGAGCGTTTCAATTTAGGTTTTAATGGGCAGGGAAAGGGGAAGATGGATATGAATATCGCAGGCAGGTTCAAAAGGTCATGGTTCGTCCGGCTGCTGGTCATCGGCCTTTTGCTGATGGGCACCGAGGCATTCGCCGGCTCGGATAGCCGCGTCGCTATTTTCCACGCAGGAAGCCTGACCGTCCCGTTTGAGAAGATGGAGACAGAATTTGAATCCAATCATCCGGGAATAGATATACAACGGGAGGCCGGAGGCAGCACCAAAATGGCCCGGCTGATCTCGGAAGTGGGAAAAACTGCGGATATCATGGCTTCGGCTGATTTCGAGGTGATCGATAAAACCCTGATACCCGATTTTGCGCAGATCAATATCCGGTTCGCCGCCAACCAGCTGGTTCTTGCCTACACACCGAACAGCCGATATGCCGATAAGATTAACACGGATAACTGGTATAACATCCTTATGCGCGACAAGGTGCAATGGGGCCATTCCGACCCGAACCTTGACCCATGCGGCTACCGCAGCCTAATGGTCATGCAGCTGGCTGAAAAATATTACAGCCAGCCCGGACTTTACCAAAAACTCATCAAAAGCCGCCGAAAGAGGAACATCCGCCCAAAATCCGTCGAGCTCGTCTCGCTGCTGAAAACCGGAAATATGGACTATGCCTGGGAATACCTATCGGTTGCGGTTCAGCACAACCTCAAACACGTAGAACTTTCCGATCATATCAATCTGGGCAACTACCAATTCGACGAATTCTACAAACTGGCAGAAGTCAAAGTGACTGGCGACAAGCCCGGAACCACGACCACCCGTACCGGCAAATCATGCACCTACGGCGTCACCCTGCTTAAAAACGCGCCGAACAGAAAGGCGGCCATTGCCTTCCTGGACTACCTTTTGGACCCGGAGGGAGGTTTAAAAATTTTAAAAAATATGGGCCAGCCGCCGTTTAATCCTGCCCGGGTGCCAAGCGAAGAGATGAAGAACGCCCTGCCCGAACGCCTGCAGAAGCGAATAACCGTAAAGGAATAGACAATTGGGGCCTATCCGGCAACACCGGGATCTGCTTTTCTGGATATCCCTCTTCTCCTGTACAGCGGTTTTGCTGTTTATCCTTCTGCCCCTGCTTCAGATGGTTTGCGAGCCGACTTGGCAGGGGCTTTGCGAGGCCATGGCCGACAAAACCGTCCGGCGCGCCATCGGCTTAAGCCTTTATACCGCCGGTTGGGCGGCGCTGATCTCTTTTGTCATCGGCACCCCGTTTGCCTATCTGCTGGCACGAAAATCCTTCCCGGGCAAACGCGTCATTGAAGGGATTGTAGATCTGCCCATCATGATTCCGCACCCGGTTATCGGCATTGCCATTCTGGGGCTGACCGGCAGTGAGCACTGGATCGGCCGCCTTATCCAGGAGGCCGGCATCCGAATTATGGGGACCGTGACCGGCATCATCGTGGTGTTGACGTTTGTGGGGCTCCCGTTTTATATAAATACGGTAAAAAACGGTTTCGAGGCCATTCCCATCCGGCTGGAGAATGTCTCCCGAAGCATGGGCGCCTCTTTTACGGGCACATTCTTCCGGATCACCTTCCCGCTGGCCTGGCGCTCCATGCTGGTTGGCCTGATTCTGTGTGCCGCCCGGGCCATCAGCGAATTCGGGGCCGTGATCATCGTCGCCTATCACCCCATGGTGGCGCCGGTGCTTATTTACGAACGGTTTACGGCTTACGGTCTTGAATACTCGCAGCCGGTGGCCGTTCTTTTGATCCTGATCTGCCTGATTCTGTTTATTGCTTTGAGGGTTGCCTCGACGGCAAGGGCACCGGCAAACGCCGGTCTGTCAAAAACCAAATTTTCCGCCTAGTATAGCCTGCATGGTCAAACTAAGACAACTCGCCATTGAACTAACCGGATTCAGTCTGGGCCGCATTGACCTTAACGTTCAACGGGGGGAGTGCTTCGTGCTTCTGGGCCCCACCGGCTCCGGAAAGACCCTGACATTGGAGGCTATCGCCGGTATCCTGCCGATCAGCCATGGCCGTATATGGATCAACGGGACGGATGTCACCCGCCTGCCGCCGGAAAAACGGGGCATCGGAATCGTTTACCAGGACTTTGCCCTGTTTCCGCATTTGTCAGTAATTGAAAATGTCACCTATGGCCTGCGGTACTGCAGAAAACCGCATCGGCCCAGCCGCAAGCGCATCGACGAACTCATGGCCCTCACCGGAATCGATCACCTATCCCGACGGGATGTCAACACGTTAAGCGGCGGGGAAAAGCAGCGGGTCGCTTTGGTGCGGGCGCTCTCCGTCAATCCGTCGGTTCTGCTCCTGGACGAGCCGTTATCCGCCCTTGACCGGGGCATCCGCTATGACATTCAAAAACTTTTAAAATCGCTTCACCGGGAAACCGGCACCACGTTCCTGATGGTGACCCATGACTTTACCGAGGCGATTTTTCTGGGCCAGCGGGCGGCCGTCCTGAATAACGGCCGGATCGAACAGGCCGGCCCGATCATGGAGATCCTGAGGCATCCCAAGAGTCCGTTTGTGGCCAAATTCGTGGGCATTCCCAACGTGTTTCCGGCTAATTTTGAAGACAATCATGCCGTCATGGACGGGTTTGCGCTCAAGCTGGCGCATCCACCGTCCGAGGCGTCAACCCACATCGCCATCCGGCCCGAGGATATCCGAATCCATCCCGCCCGCCCCGAGGCGCCAGCCAATATCCTGACCGGAAAGGTTATCGATATGGCCGACCACGGCCCCTATGGGGAGATCACCGTTGAGACCGCAGCGGCAACCCTAAAGGCCACGCTGCCCCGCCGGGAGCTGTTGGAATTTTATAATTTGCCGCCGGGTGAAGTGTTTTTGCAGGTCCCGCCCGATGGAATCCACACCTTTTAAGAATGTCATTATGAAAGGCGGTTTTCCTTAAGCCCTTGGATTTCCTATCTGGCCGGCGGGATTTGCCCATAAATCATTGATGGCTTCGTAAAAAGTCCAATATCTGTGTTGCGCTTCCATCCCTCGGAATTTCACGTACAGCTAAGTACGCTGCATTCCTCGGGATTTTGCGCGCCTTGATCTTGAACTTTTTACTTTGCCATCCTAAAATCGATTTTTTACGAGATTGTCAATCATTGATTGCCAAAAGGAGAATATATGCCCGAGCAGATGCATTCCAAAATCCGAAAAACCGCCCTTGACCGACTGGGCGGGGTGGCTGATGATATGTTCCTGACGATCCCAAAGCTCATCAAACCCTTCAAGCCGGTCCGGCCGATGGATCGCCGCACATATGAGCAACAGGTGGATGTTTACTTCGACCAGGGCTTTGTGGAAAACCCAACGGATTTCTTTGAATTGCCCGAAGCGGTGCCAGATTACGAAATCGCCGAAAACCGGCCCTATCTGGACGGCACAGTCAGCGTCTACCTTTTTGCCAGCGGCTACACGACGCAAAATCCGCTGATAAATGACAAGTTTCTATCCTATAAAGAAAACCGCACCGCCTACCTCGTCAAATGGGCACACGGCGACGCCGGTCGAAAAACCGTTTTATGCCTGCACGGCTATTTGTTAGGCGACCCGGACCAGGCCGAGCGGATGTTCAGGATTAAAAAGCTCTATCGAATGGGACTGGATGTGGCCCTTTTCATCACCCCGTTTCACTGGCGGCGTGCGCCCAAGGCCCGCATGCAGCGCGGGATGTTCCTGCAGCCGGAGGATGCGCCCATGACCTGCGAATGTTTCGGCCAGACGATGCATGACCTCTATCAGTGCATCGGTATTCTTGACCGGCAGGGCGCCGATGGGATCGGCATCCTGGGGGCAAGCCTTGGCGGATACAACGCGGCCCTTGCTGCCGGTTTAACCGACCGGATCAGTTTCTGCGCCATGATGGTGCCGGCCGTTCAATTCAACACGGGCGATTACCGCCCGGAAGCCGTTCGGCATCAGTTTGAGGTGGATGAGCGGCTGATGAAAAAGATCAAGGCGGTCTGGACCCTCCACTCGCCGCTCAATTTCACGCCAAAAATTCCAACGGACCGCATCCTTATGATCGCCTCCCGCGGCGACAGGCTCTGCCCGTTTGAAAATGTGCTTTCCCTATGTGAGAAATGGGGGTGGCCGCGGCATCTTTTCATGACCGGCGGCCACTGGCTCCAATTTAATGCCAAAGAGCGGGGACGCGCGTGGTATCAGTTTTTATCGGATATTAACTTTATTTAAATCTGCTAAAAACTGATCTGCGTTCTAAGTCCTGCCATATACACCGTATCGGCGTCTTCATCCCCCCTGGGATTGTCAATTATTTGCGTATCAAGGGAGACCGCCAGGTATTCATTAAGGCAAAAGCTGTAATAGGCCTCAAAATGCAGCTCGTCCCCGGCATCTCCCTCCGCTCCATCCACAAGCCGGTTGTCGGCATAATCCTCCAGATAATCCTCGTAATCATCGTTTATCATGGCCATCCCCACGGCCATGCCAAACACGTCGTCGGGTCTTGACCAGCGCTCGCCGGTAATCTGTCCTCCGACGCTCCAGCTCTGCTCCACCGCCCCGTAGGGCTCAAAAGAGAGATCCCCATTCTCATCAAATATCCATGCGCCTTCGCGGTCGCCCTCACTGGCCTCCTCCTCTACGGCGGCGGCAATGTCATCGTTCTGCCAGCCATACCTGGCAAACAGGGTGATATCCGAGGCGACCCGCTGGTCGATTGAAAGGCCTATGCCGTAGTTATCCTCATCGTCATAATAGGCCTTCGGATCAAGGCCTGAATATCCCTCTATCTCATCGGCCACATCGCCCCATTCGACATGGTGACGGTCATTGCCCCATCCATAGAGGCGGTAGTTTCCCTCCAAACCATTGAATTCCGGATGAACGGCTATTTCCGCGCCATAGAACATATGGTTGAACAGATCCTCCCAGTCCGTATCAGCAGATAGGGCGACCATCTTCAGATCAAAGAAATCACATGGCGCCACTACCGCCTGAAAGCCGGGTGTATAGTCATCCGGCCATTCCATGGCCAGCTGATCCACAAAGATATCAGCCATAAATTGGGTGGTTTCATCCTTGGCCACCCTGTTGTCATCCATCAGTGTGACGGGATCCAGCTTCCCGGCCGTCAGGTTCAGCCGGTCGTCCAGCAATCCGAAAGTCCACAGGGCCTCGGAGATCTCCAGATCGTTTTCCATGCCCCCCATGGCATCCGCGTTGGTGCCGGTAAGACAACCTATCTCATCGGTGACACCGTCACCATCACCGGTTTCCAGATGGAGAAGACCGGTTCCCCATCTGTCCATATCCACTTCGACCTCCAAATCGGCCGAGTAGGAACCGTCTGCGGCATCATCATCGTCCCAGCCACTGTCCATGTCAGCCCCCTGAATGATACCGGTTACTCCGCC
>Ga0209947_1000854_pt1 | contig 18693 bp, 17 predicted proteins | sample SalPonR2_B_D2_MG_FD_185706 | JGI IMG/M metagenome (GOLD analysis project Ga0209947, IMG submission 185706) | Salt pond soil microbial communities from South San Francisco under conditions of wetland restoration - Salt Pond MetaG R2_B_D2_MG... ... | reverse complement strand
ATCCGGGCGTTTGATTTGCCACCGCTTTCTTCGCAGACCCGCTACTTCGACACGAGCGCTAGACCCACACGATGAAGATCGAAATCCTGGAGCAGGAACAAGCGGCAAATCTGGAATTGCTGGTTGAGATGGCCAACCAGGTATTTGAAGGTTTCGACCCCACCTACATCGAAGACCGACTGCCATACATGGTCCAGCCGGTGCTCCTGGTGGCACGGGACGAGACGGGCACGGTCGGTTTCAAGCTCGGCTATCGGGACCAGGATCGTTTCTATAGCTGGCTGGGCGGCATCGCTTCGCGAGCGCGGCGGCAGGGGCTGGCCACACGATTGATGCTTGCGCAGCACGAGCATGTCCGCGCACTGGGATACCAAAGCATCACGACCCGCACCCGGGCAGCCAACCGGCCGATGATCATCCTGAACCTGAAGTGCGGATTCGAAATCGTCGGTTTCGAGATCAACGGCGCGGGCTGTGCCGTCGTCAACCAGCGGAAACACCTGTAGGTCCGGATTTGCGGACTTCGGTTCGCGTAACAAATTGGGCAGGCGCATCCTGAAGAGACGGCCGGATTTCGTGAAGCAATTTTTGACATTCACGCCAAGCCTTTCTATATTCCAAGGAGGGGCTGCGTTTAACGACGGCATGAGGTTGATTCAATGAAATTTACACGAGATCTCTACGTTGGCAGCGCGCTCGCATTGCTTGCGGGCACGGCCGTTGGGCAATTCTGGGATCAGGGCATGAATCAGGAGGCTGCCCGGTCCGATTTCAATTCGCCGACCCGGGGTTTGCCTGAGGAGCCGATCACCTATGGCGTGTGCCTGAACCCCGCGTCCATTTATTCCTGCGACGGGCCTGTTTACTGGCCTGAGAACAACTGGACAGTGATCGGATACCCAACGGATCGCTACTGGGTCATTCATGCAAACAACGCTGAAATGTGGCGAAAAGGGTCTGTCGACGGCAGGGGACTGAACGGTCCGCCAGGGCAGACTCGATCGATCGGCGTGCCTGGAGAGTGGGGCCACGGGTTTCATATGGCCCACATCGACCATTCCGTCGACGGGGGGATTCCCGCTGACGACGGATGGCATTTCATCATCAACACCGACCTGATTCCCGACGATGAGCGCGCCTCATGGGTCGAGATCAATCCCCCGGGTGAACGCTCTGATATCAACTACCATTTATCGTTCGGTGCGCGTCAGAACCGCGGCAATGGCAATACGCCGCCGGCCGTGCTAAATGGCTTCGATCATCCCTACTACGGCAGCGCTCAGTATCTGAAATTCGAGGCTCAACAAATAGCTTCGGACAGTGGCACCAAGGGCGGTGGAAGCTATCGATTTTCAGGCATTTATCTGACTGCCGAATGGGGCGGCGAAGCGGCGCCTGGCGTACCGCATCAGCGTGGGCTGTTCATCACATTGTTCGAGGATGCGTTGGATCATCCTGGTCTTGATACGCAGTTCCCTCTAGGCTGGACAACCAATCCGAACTGGAACTGGCCCTTTGAGCAGTCATTCTTCTATCCGGGCGTAGACTGGGCTTTCGTCACCATAGATTATCTCGATGCGATTTGCCCTGACGCCGTGCTCGGGAGCGGTGATCGATTGGTTCCGAATCCGGTGCTTGGCAATTCCACGTTCTACAAGTTTCATTTGACGAAAGCGTTCCGATGTCTGGAGGCGGTTCATTCACCCTGGTCTGTGCCCTTTCCGTCAGACGTTGATGTGCCCGTGAATGGAATATTCTGGTTTCAGGAGGCCTCCAACGCGGAAAACACACCGGCAACACGCATGTGGATGCAAGTGGACAACGCCAAGGTTAGCAGCATTTAGAAATTGACTGGCTCATTGAACTGCACCCGCGTATCCCGAATCGATCAAATTGGAACGGGATGGGCTGTCTGGCCACTGCGCATCGCAATGGCGGCCGTGATTGTCACCAACATAGAAGCGACACTGCTGACGCTGCGTCTTTCCGAGTGGCGCGCCGATGCCGCGTCCATCTTCAACGCCGATCTTGACTCACAAGGGGATCGCGGACGAGGCGGGTAGCTGATATCCACTTGATGATTCTGTCGGTCCGGATGCAAACGCGCGCGCCGATGGAGCGCACGTTCGAATTCAGTTCCTTGAAGTGCCCGGACGGGATAGGACCGGATTGTAGGTCGAATCCGGAACGGCGGCAAAGGCCAAGATCGTCGGTGGCCGGGCGATGTCGGGGGGGTAATTACTCGATCGATTTGATCCGGGGCTTTCCCGGCTAGATCGGCGTGCACAGCGGTGATGATTTAATCCGGGTGACTTGAGCCTGCGTCAAGCCTGGGGTGGCCGAGCGGGCGATATCGACCGGGTGCATCAGATTGCTGGTGTCGTTGATGTGGACCGGTGAGAAGTTCGAAGTCAGCAGCACGTGTCCCACTTCGTGCGCGGCGCACCATTGCGTTCCAGCGCGGGCGACGATACAAGCGGGACGATTGGGAAGATGACCGCCGCAGCCGTTGAGCGCCTGTGAAAACCGGTCGATGAAGTAGACGATGATTGCATTCGCCGGGACCGTCGGCCCCAGCCGCTGAAGCTGCGCGTATTCACCGGACGAAATCTTCCAGGCACACGATCCATCGAGCTGTTCGAATCTTTTAGCCTCAGATTCGCTCAGTCCCAGACTCATCCCCGACCCGAAAACGATCTGGATGCCGTATTGGGCGTAGACCATTTGCGTGCTCGAAAAGATCGTGCTGAAACGGACGTTTGTCAGGCTGAGCCCTCGGAAGTACAGCCGTACCCGATGCGTGAAGGGCGTTCCGACGTTCGGCAGGCCCAGCGTAGCGCGGGTTTCCGGTCCGACGATGCCATCGACCTGTATGCCGGACTGCCGCTGAAATGCGAGAACGGCGCGACGAGTATTCCCTCCAAAAATGCCGTCATCGACGAGATTCGGCCGCGGGAACAGCTGGGAGTTCAGCTCCCGCTGCAGTCTCTTGACTTCCGGCCCGCGACTCCCCTGCCTCAAGTTGGTCATTCGAATAATCTCAGGATGCCCAATCTATAAATACGGGTTTTCACCCCGAAACCTGCCATCTGTTTTCGTCGGCCGACGTATCGTGCAAATTCGCGTCAACGCGTAAGGCTTCCAGGAAATGAGTACTGGCGGCACCCCGCCGCTTGCAGAAGCCGCAATGTACAAGTCGGTACCCGATCATTTCGCAAGGCTGAATTGGACATACACATTTGAAAAGAACGTATTGAGCTTATTTCTGACAGCCAAGCGGTCGGAGCCGCCATGCCCCATCGGAATAGAATCGATTTCGTGTCGGCTGGTTCATGCAACTTGTTCTCGGAGAAATCATTACCCGGATCGCCGCCCCAGCCAATCGCAAGCATCAGGTGATTCATGCTCGACCTGACGAAGGCTTGAATCATCAAGACGCCAAGCAGATCCTCTGCTTCCCGTGGAACCTGCGCCAAGTCCTCCACCTGCCGAGTGAGGGCATCGATGCCGTCGTCCAGTTTACCGTGGCGCCAATGATTGCCGAGGTCAAGGACCAATAGATTGTCGGCCAGCTGTATGACCGGCGTCAGGACGGTGAGGGTCGGTTCCGCCGCCGGGATAAGGAAATCCTCGTGAACAGGGAAGTTCCAGTGTTCGAGGATATGGCGATTGGCTTGCTCATACCATGACCTTTTTCGGTATCGGCAGCCGATATCGAACATCTTCGCACAGCCTCCGGTTGGCAGCGGCATTGGCCCGGCACCGTGGCTTTCAAGTCGGGGCGAAAGGCGTTGGGTTCCGGATCAGGTCCGCGACGACTGCAAAGGCGGCCTAGAAGACGGCAACGGTGCCGGGGCGATGGCGAGTACGCTGCCGGCTTCGGGCGGCGGGTCATGGTCCATCGTGGATCTTATAGTCCGCGCCGTCGATCGGATCGATCAGGCGGTTGAAGCCGAAGCCTTCGAAGTCAGCGGTGTTGCGGGTGGCGAATTCGGTGGCGCCGTGGTGGCGCAGTGTCAGTGCGATTCGGGCGTCGAATACGCTGCGTCGAGCAATGTCCGGGCGCCGGGCAACGGCCCAGACGTTGTCCATCACCGGCGCGTTTTCAATATGCGTGGAGCTTTAGCCCCTGTTGGGGGGTTGCTAGCGCGCCAGCAGGCGGGCCGCGACGCTGATCAGGAGGGATGCCAGCGAGGCTAATACCAACCCTGCGGTGCCATACAGCCAGAGCTGCCAGAGAACGTCCGAAGTGCCCGAGAAACGGGCATTGCCGAAGATCATCAGCGAAAGTGGAAACCATGCAATGGCGCTGACGAGGAGCACGCGCGCCAGCCGGCGATGGATGCTGCCGGTTGTGACGCTGGCCGCAAGGCCGGCCAGGCAAGTCAGTCCGGTCCAGATCAGCAGATTGACGATCGGGGCATGCAGGATGCTAAGTTCGGTGAAGTCTTCGCCCATGGAACCGATCCCGACCGCCAGGATCAAGAAATGAGCGACAAGGGCGAAGATCCAGTATTTCATCACGGGCAAGTTTAGTGGCACCTGCGTCTAGTCACAGGGGAATGAGCTTATCGACCAGTGGAAAGCCTTGCCGGGTATGGTCACAGACGCTGGATCCCGGATCAGGTCCGGGACGACGAAAAATATGAGAGACGCTGGATCCCGGATCAGGTCCGGGACGACGAAAAATATGAGAGACGCTGGGTCCCGGATCAGGTCCGGCACGACGGAAATACGAGAGACACTGGATCCCGGATCAGGTTCGGGACGGCGGCGTAAATCCCGGCCTCACGGCAAAGACGAAGGGCGCTACCCGGAACAGATCCGGAGTGACGGCAAAAACAATACCGGGGCGACGGTTAGAGCTTGCATCAGGTTTGCGATCGGAATTGCTGAGTGGCGGCCCCGGCCGCGATCTGGAGATTATTTCAGCGCGTTCTCGAAGATCTCCAGATTTTTGTTCGATTCTGGGACGCTCGGCTTGAGGGAGGTGTTCTGATTCGAGAAGGGCCCGGGCCAGGCGGACGGCGGTCTTAGGGTGGCCGATCCAGTAGCTGCTTCTTCTTCCCCGCCGACCATCGTCGCCCGCTTTCGATAGGCGGCCAGGACACGCTCGGGCTCGCCGGCGTCGCGCAGGCTCTGGGCCAGGTAGAACTGATGGCGAGCATTATCCGGCTCTTGCGTCAGCGCAGCGCTCAGTAGTTCGGCGTCGCGCAGGTATTTCTGCCGCTGCGGCTGCTGGTTGCGTGCGCTGTCGAAGTGCCCGGCCCGGCGGGACCGCCTGCTCGAAGGGCTGTTCGCTGGCCAGGTATTCGTGCACCACGCCCTGGAAGCGCCACGGATGGTCAGCGCGCAGCAGGCGCGGAAGAAAAAACTCGTTAGCCGTGCCGCAAGGAATCTGGCGAATCTGCCAGGCCTGTATATCGGAGCGCTCGGGCAGGCTGAAGCCCTCATCGATGTGCAGTTCTTCGTCGGCATCGATCAGCAACAGCCAGTCGGCGCTGCCCTGGGCCAGGGCTATAGCCTCGCTGCGGTTGTGGCCAAAATCCACCCAGTCTCTATCGTGGAGTTCGCCAGGCAGGTCGGCGAGTGTTCGCTGGATCAGCTTCGGGGTGCCGTCCGTCGACCCAGTGTCCACAATGCACCAGCGCGTGATCAGCGGGCGCACCGAACTCAGGCAACGCTCGATTACATGCGCCTCGCTTCGCGCAATCATGACCAGGCAGATATCGGTCAGAGAAGACATAGGTTGCGGTGCCGGCATGAGATATTACTGGAATGCTGCGTTGTTGATCGTAAATCATATACACTTCAGTTGATTTGTCGACTGGCCGGTTGCTTAGACACCGTCAATTCAAACAAGAGCTGAGGCTTGATCATGACTATTTTTCGTGCGCTGGCCTCGGCGATTCTCTTATCGCTGGCTATCCCCGCCTGGGGTGATTTGTCGATTGGCGATGGCGGTTCGTTTTCTCTGGGTTCGGGCGTGCTTCGCCTGGCCGATACCCCGCTGATCATCGATGGTGAGTTTGATTTGGGCAGCGGCAACGTCGAGCGGGCCGGTAATATCTTGATCAGCGGTGTTTTCAGCGGCGGTTCCGGGTCGCTTTCGACAAGCGGCGACTGGATCAACAACGGTACCTTCAACGCGATGGATAGTGCGATAACGCTGTTCGACGAGACCGGCAGTACCGCACTTGTGCTCGGTGATTCTGTGTTTTACGGTTTGTCGATTTTCAGCTCTGCGGCTGGCGAGTTCGTGTTCGAATCCGGCTCGATCCAGAACGTTACCGATAGCCTGTTCATCCAGGGTGTGAGCGGTTTGCCGTTGCAGCTCCGGAGCACCTCGCCGCCGCAGATCGCTCAGCTGTTCCTTGAGAATGGCGCGTCCCAGGACATTGCGTTCCTGGGTGTCTCCGACGTGCACGCTACCGGCCAGCCCCTGGCGCCCGACCAGACCAACCAGGGTGGTACCGGCAACGATCTAGGCTGGTTCGGCAGGGCGCTGGAGTTCATCCCGATTCCGACGCTGTCCGTTCCCGGACTGATTGTTTTAGTACTCGCGATATTCGGTGTCGCCGTGGTTAGACGGAAAGTTGATTCTCAATTCGTTGCGTGAATTGGTCATCGACAAATAATCAAAGAAAAATCCAAGGAATCAAAAATCATGCGAAGCGCCTTTAGTTACACACCTCTTGCCGCTGCAATCGTAGCTGTCTTGTTCGCATCGGAAGCGAACGCGCAGGAGGATGTGGTGGTCCAGGCGCCTCCGGGCGGCTCGGTGCAAATCCAGGACTCGGCTGGAAATACGGTCTATTTCCGGGTCAACGACGACGGCACATTGATCCTGCCGGCTATCGATGGAGACGCCGAGCAGACAAGCGTTCTTTGCTTCGAGGCCGGCACCGGCGTGCTGGGACCGTGTACCGCGACGGCAGCCATTGGCCCCACCGGTCCCACGGGTCCGCAGGGTGTCGCGGGCCCGATCGGACCGCAGGGTGCACCGGGTCCGATTGGCGCGCAGGGCGCAACGGGACCGATCGGCCCACAGGGCGTTCCGGGTCCGACTGGAGCTCAGGGTGTCCCCGGCCCGACTGGACCGCAGGGTGCAACGGGACCGAACGGTCCACAGGGCATTCCGGGTCCGACTGGAGCTCAGGGTGACCCCGGCCCGACCGGACCGCAGGGCGCAACGGGACCGATTGGACCGCAGGGCGCAACGGGACCGATTGGACCGCAAGGCCCAACAGGCGCTACGGGCGCTCAAGGTGTCGCGGGACCGACCGGCGCACAGGGCCCAACCGGCCCGGCCGGACCTTCGGGGCGAGACTTCGACGTGTTGATCAACGGAACTTCGATTTCAGATGCCAGCCTCGATTTTGCCTATCTCGGGTTTACAGGGGATAGTTTCGGTTTTCTGACCAATACCAACTACAGCTTCCAATTGGTCGACAACGCGCTGCAGCGGGTCTGGTTGCTCTACAGTGGTGCCGGATGCACCGGCACCACGGCGGCTTACGCCGGTCCGGAGGCCGCCGGCGCGTATTCGGCCTCCGCGGGCTCGATCTTCCAGACCAGCGGGACGGTCTACTTCGTGAACGCTTCGGCCACGATAACCAATTTCGCGACGGTTTCTTATATCGACGAGGACGGAGCCTGCGTTGCCTTCGCCGGTACTGATCCCTCGCTGCCGTATGCGGCGAACAACAGCGGGATAACCGGGGCTTCGTTCGCGAATCCCAATACGCAGGTGCTGACGTTAACCCGCAATTAGGCTGTCGGGCAGGAGCAATAGTCGTGTGCAATCCTGGTGTCAGGTCTTGGACTCGGGCTATCCATTAGCCCAGCCGTGTCAATAGGCAAAACGGACGCTGGCGATTTTCTAGCCCACTTCGATTTCCTTTGACCGGTTTGCGCATGCCGATCATCAACAGAAACCAAAGACGCTGGGTCCCGGATCAAGTTCGGGACGACGACAAAGGTGAAAGACGCTGAATCCCGAGTCGGCGTGCCCATCGCAAGCATGATTGCGCGGTAGCATGAGGCGATGGGCAACGATATCTACCAGTCCATTCCTTATCCAGGCCTGTGGGCCGATCTGATCCTGATCGTCCACGCGCTGATCGTGGGGTTCGTGATCGTTGGTCAGTTGACGATCCTGATCGGCTGGTGGTGGGGCTGGTCGTGGGTCAGAAACGCCTGGTTTCGCCTGGCCCACCTGGCCACTATCGTCATTGTGATGCTGCAGGCCTGGCTGGGCCGATTGTGCCCGCTGACGATCTGGGAGCAAAAGCTGCGGCAGGCGGCCGGGCAGGCGTATCACGAACAGTCTCTTGTCGAGTACTGGGTTGCCGAGTACCTGTACCTGGACCTCCCATGGTGGGTTTTCGTAACGGCCTACACTTCGTTCGCCATGCTGGTCGCCTGGACATGGTGGCGATTGCCACCCCAGCGGGCAAGCGCCTCCTGAAGCGAAGCCCCGATCAGGCGCCCGCTACCGGCGCACTATGCGGAAATTTTTTAGCAATTCTGACGGTAGCTCGTTACGGGCGAGTGGGGCAACAAGCCGGGCCGGGTGAGCTCAAGGTATTTTCAGATCGTCCCGGCAGCGCTTGAAGGTGTTGTTTGACCGGAGTAGAGTCGGTAGTGGAATCCTGGCCGCTGGAGATCGGGGGCGGCGCCATTGGATCAATTACCCACGGAGACCGCCAATATGACCATTCGAATCCTTTGTTTGTTGCTGGCACTAGTCCTGGTCGGCTGCGACCGTCAGGGTGCAGACTGGGAAGAGGCCCGGGAAAAAGACACCATCAGCGCGTATGAAGCGTTCGCGGAGCGTTACCCGGAAAGCCCCGAGGCCGACCAGGCCCGAAGCCGCATCGAGACGCTGCGCGCCGAGCAGGCGTGGAGCGATGCACGCCAGCGCGACACGGTCGAAGCTTACCGCGGATTCGTCGAGGCCCACCCGGATGCCGCGACCGTTGACGTGGCGCGCTCCCGGCTGCAAACCCTTGAACGTGAAGCGGCATGGCAGGATCTGGCCGACAGCGAGAACGTTGGGGCGCTGCGGGCCTTCGCCGCCAATAATGCCGGCAGCCCGGAAGCGGAACTTGCGCGGGAGCGGATCAGCGAACTGGAGGCCCAGGCCGAGGCCGAACGGCGCGAGCGCGAACAGGCTGCCGAGCAGGAACGCGAAGCCGAGCGTGAACGCCAGGCCCGGCGCGAAGCCGAGCAAGCCACCCACCACGTGCAACTGGCGGCGGTCCGCAGCCAGGACCAGGCCGACCGGGGCATCGACCTGCTCCAGCAACGCCTGAGCGAACTGCTGGGTGACGTGAACCTTCAAGTGCAGCAGAGCAACGGACTGTATCTGCTGGTCACCCAGCCGATGAGCCAGGACAAGGCCGAACAGTTGTGCGAGACCTTCAAGCAGCGCGACCAGGACTGCCTCGTGCGTGCGCGGTGAAGCCCATGGCATCCGGGCGGGACAATCCTTCCCGGCTCGCAATTACCGGTAGTCCCGGCGACTGAGCCCGGATTGGCGCTACCGCGACCCCAGCACGATGCGCTGGCGGGGCGCTTCGAGCCGTGCTATCCAATTGCCGAAGACCGCCTCGGCAAGTTCGAGCGTGGCCGGCAGGTGCTCGTGCGTCGCCGCCCGGATGTCTTCCGGCGTCCGCTTCAAGCCCGAAGCGGCGAGGTCGTCGCGATAGAAATCCAGCGTCAGCCAGCGACGGATCAAGCGCTCGTCGAGTTCCAGGTGAAACTGGAATCCGTATGCATTATCGTCGGCGCGGAATGCCTGGCAGCCGCTTTCGTCGTCATAAGCAAGGTTGGCGGCCCCGGCCGGGCAGTCGAAGTCCCAGTGGTGCCACTGGAAAATGGGTCGCGGTTCAGTGAGCGGATGCATCACCCGGTCGTCGAGAGCGCCTGCAGACGGGCACAGTTCGTACCAGCCGATTTCCGGCGGTATGCAGGGCCCCACTCGCGCGCCTAGCACATGGGCGAGCAACTGCCCGCCCAGGCAGATCCCCAGCGTCGGCACCTGCCTCTTCAACGCCTCCTCGAGCAGCCGGCATTCGACGGCCAGGTGCGGCGTGGAATCGCCGACCTGCATCGGGCCGCCGAGCACGATCAGCGCCTGGTAACGATCCAGGCTCGGCTGGGCGGCCGGGTCGCGGGCAAAGTTGACGTAGCGGATCCGATGCCCTGCCCGGCGCAGCATCGGATCGAGCACGCCCAGCGGCTCGGCTGCAACATGTTGTAGAACCAGAACGCGCGCCATGTCGGGAGGATACTCGAATGCCGGCGCGGTGCAGGGCGTCCCTTACCGGCATCCCTGAACCGGCGCCACTCGTCAGGCATTACCGTAAATCATGCTCTGGCGTCGTAATTCATCGATAACACCGCGACCTTGGGAAACGGATTCTTCATGCTGCGCAACGTGTCTTACTGACCGGTGCGCGCCAAATGCCGGAACGTGGACACGCATACCTCAGCCCGCCAGTGACCAGCCGGCCGGGTCATCACATGACCATGCTGCAGTCACTGACCCGCACGGTCGGCCTGGATCGTGAGCGAATGGTCGCACTGGATGCCATGCACAACCAACGCAATGTTGCCGATTGGTCCGGTGCTCCGGTCCGGAAGAGCGCAGTCGAAGCGCCATGGCAGAAACGCTCGGCCTGCCGCATGATCAGCGGCTGAGTGCCAATTACACTGACGGTTGGGTGCGGCGCAGACCAATCGATCACGTTTTGAAAAAGCTGGCAGCGCGAGTTTGGAAACCCGAGATCGAAATAACGCCTATTCGGGGGATGTTCACGTCTGGTCGTGTGGGCGCGACTGCGTCTTCCATAAAGGCTTCGCCATGCTCACACAGACCTGTTCAGGGGCACGTCAAAGATTCGGCAAGAATAGAAAAAAGGCCGCGCGATGCGCGGCCTTTGAATGTTGCGTATTGAACGACCTCTCGAAAGAGGAGGTCGCCCTGATCGGCGATCAACGTATGCGGATAACGACCACTGCCACCGCTGCCAGCATCAGGCTCATCAGGATAAGAGCGAGATTGGACATTGTCGGCACCGGAAGAGCTTCCTCTGGCGGTGGCGTGCCCGGCAGGGCCCGAATAATAAGGGCCGAGTAATTGGGGAAAAGACCATTGATCGCCTGCCAATCGTCGGTCATCGGGTCGCCCGTGTCGAAGAACAGCTGGCCCGCACCAGCGTTGGTGGCACCGGTTTCATCCGACGCGATGAAAAAGTTCGGATCGGTCGGAACGAATCGGACGCCAAGGAAAAAGTTGCCGCTGGCCGGGAGCGTAATGCCGGCGCCCAACACGTTGAAGTCGAAAATGGTTTCCGGCAGGCCGGTCGGCAGGCCTGCGGCCGAGCCCGGAATGGCGCCAAGTTCGGTTCCCGGTACGCCGCCCGGACCGTCATCATCAAATACCACAATTTCGAAGTTTATCGACGACGGGCCGAGGCTCACCCAGCCAAGACATACGGTGTCGATGGAACCCTGCGGAAAATCCGCGGCGCTGAACTGCTGTACGAAGGTAGCCTCCGTAACGGCCGCGGGGTTCCCGCCATAGCCGTTTTCAGCAGTCCCGTCGTCCACGGAGATGATGCCGGGATCAGAGCATACTGCCGGTGCACCGCCGCGCTGGGTTGCGTTACTGATCGAACCGATCTCGTCGGCAAGCTGGGCTTGCGCTGAGACCGGAAGTGCGAAGATGGCAGCGAACGCTGCGGTAATCATGAATTTATGCATTGTTTTCTTCATCCCTGAATTGGTTGGACATGAGGCTTAGATTTATTTGATCAGGCCAGGATCTCGGTGCCGCGATGCCTCAGGCGTGTTGTCAAGGCACAAAGATTTCGAAAATATACACTATAAGCGCGGGTTTTGGAAGCGATGTATCCCACAGCTATGCCCATACGACGACAATTTAAAAGAAACAATCAGTCAATTCGGTGCGGTGTCTCGGGAAGGTGCGGGATCATCAGCGCGCGATGGGCGCCTGGTGGGTTTTTTGAGCCGTGCAGCAGAAGAATACCCGAATAACATCGATATCCAACGATAGAAGTGACGGATCAATTCGCCACTAAGCGAAGACAGTCATATCCCGTCAACCCGTGACAGCCAACGCCAGGGCTCATAACGCGCCTGAAGATTCGGGGCCGCGCAGGAACCGGGATGTACAAAGTGGGTACATGAGGATTCCGAGCACCGCACGAATTGCCTATGGGGAATTTTCGTTTCAGGGTTTCTCAGGTGCGTTCCGTGTGGTGACGCTCGCAGCGCAGAAACCGCAACGTACAAAACGGGTACTTGAGGATTTCGAGCAGCGAACGGCGCCTCACGGGACGTGCCTGAAAAAGCCTGAAAAGAAAATTTGGTGGGCGATGCTGGGTTCGAACCAGCGACCCCTGCCGTGTGAAGGCAGTGCTCTCCCGCTGAGCTAATCGCCCTTTTCGAATGCGCAATGATACCGGCAATTCCGCCCGTCGGCAATTGTTCCTGGAGCACGGTTTGCTTGTTCGATCGGGATTGTGTATGTTCTCTTCGTTCTTGTTTCTGGATCCCTGATTGAATTCAATGATCAGCGCGGCGCCGCCCGGCAATGCGGTATCGACCGCCCGGCTCGAAATGTTCGGCTCGGAGCCGGCGAGGTTATCGCTCGCAGCCGACGGCGGTGCCGGATTGGCCGCGTGCCTGGAGCAGGGTCAGCCGGCCGTCATCGAAGATTTTGCAGCTGCCTGGCCGGCATTGCAGCGCTGGTCGCCGCACCGCTTGAGCCGACGCGTCGGCGACCGCATGGTTCGGGTCTATGATGCTTCTTTTGGCGAACCGGGCAGAAATTACATGGGCAGCGTCGATGCGATGCCTTTTTCACGGTTTCTCGACCAGGTCCTGGACCAGGGCCGGGATCTACGGATGTTTCTGTACAACATCTCCCGCCAGGTGCCTGAATTGCTCGACGACATCGATTTTCCCGATATCGGGCTGAAGTTTTCGCGCCGGTTCGTGTTTACGTTCTTCGGCTGTCGCGGTTCCACCACACCGCTGCATTACGATATCGATATGGGGCAGGTATTTCATACCGTTATCCGTGGCCGACGCCGCGTCAGGCTGTTCGCGCCGGACCAGTCGCGGGCGCTGTATCGGCATCCGTTCACGGTCAGGAGTTATGTCGATCTGGATGTCCCCGACTTTCTGACGTGGCCGGGGCTGGCTCATGCCCGCGGCCACGAACTGGTGCTGGAACCGGGCCAGACACTGTTCATGCCGCCGGGCTGGTGGCACGAGTTTCACTATCTCGAGCCCGGTATCGGCGTTTCATTGCGTACACCGGCACCCCGGATCGGGTCGCGGCTGCGCGGCGCAGTCAATCTTCTGGCGATCTCGCCGATCGATCGCCTTGCCAATCGCGCGCTGGGCCGGCGCTGGTTCGCCTGGAAGCAGCGGCGGTCGGTGCGGCGGGCGCGACAACTCCAATCGAAGGGGAAAACGTGAAAACTGCAAAAGGCATCGCGCGCATCGGTCGCTTCGAGATCCCGTACCGGCTCTACGGCAGCAGCGACAGGCTGCTCGTTTGCGTCAGTGGCGCCATGCAGACCATGTCGATCTGGCGTTCCGTCGTCAAGCGCTTCACCGGCGATTACACGGTTGTGCTGTTCGATATGCCGGGCGTGGGGCGTTCGCGCATTCTCTCCGGCGGCAGCCATGTCACGGTCGACGAGCAGGTCGAGGTGCTCGACGGATTGGTCGGTCACACCCGCAGCGGCGGCGAGCTGGTGCTCGCCGGCAGTTCCTGGGGCACCGCGATCGCCGCCAGCTACGCCGCGCTCAAGCCCGACGCGGTGCAGTCCCTGCTATTGAGCAGCTTCGGCATGCGCCCCAATGCGGGCATGGAATACGTCGTCAAGCGCGCCACCGAGCTTTACCACGCCCACGACTATGCCGGCGGCGCGGAGCTCATTTTCGAGGTGTTCGGCCGCAACCTGGGCCCGGTCTACAAGCAGCAGATCGTGGCCCAGTTCCGCAACCTGTCGGCCGACAGCGCCGAGATCTTCTACCAGCACTGCGCCAACATTCTCACGCTGGGGCATCTCGACGAAGCGGTGGACCTGACCCGGATCAAGGCGCGCACGCTGATCATCAACGGGGCCGATGACCCGATCATCGATCTGGAAGACATGCGCATGGCCGCCACGCTGATTCCCGATTGCCGGTTGCGACTGATCGAGAATGTCGGACATTTCCTGCATTTCGAAAAGCCGGAATTGCTGGACGAATACGCTGAATTCCTGACCGACCATGAGTGCTCGGCCGGTTTGGAATCGGCAGTGGCAAATGCCGTGACCTGAATCAGACGCCGCGGTCGGCGCGCAGCAAATCGCTTTTGAGACTTTCCTGGGTGGGCTTTTCCGACAGCCAGATGCCGAACAGCGCGCGTTTGAAGTCCAGGCCCTCGATGGCGCCCTTCAGGCGGTCGTTGTGCCACACCTGTGTGCCTTCGCCCGGCAGGTAGATCAGTCTGAAGGTATCGCCCGGGGCGATTTCGCCGTCGAACATGGTCAACAGCAGATTGACCTGCGGCCGGATCGAGTCGAGATCATTGCCGGTCGATCTTCGCAGGTCCTTCGGCAGCGACGCGGTCAGGCGCTCGCGCGTGACCATCCCGGAGGTGATGTGCATGATCACTGCCTGCGGTTCATCGGCGGTGAGGATGCGCACGGGGTCGGTATCGGGTTCGGGCACATACAGGCAGGCGATATAGGCATCGATGAACAGCTTCTCGCGCATCCCGGCGCCGTTCAGAAGCAGCGTGTGTTCGCCGGCATCGAGCGTGTCGGGAATTTCGATGCCGGCGATTGTCGTCGCGACAACGACCGGTGCCGTCGCGACGGCCATCATCGTTGTCAGCAGCGCCGCCAGCCACCCCGTTCGGCGTCGACGCACAGCGATTGCAGCGTTTTCGGATTCGTTCATATCATGATTTAGCGTAGTCGAGGCATCCGGCCCAACATCGAAAGGCCAGCCGAATCGTTTTTGAACTGTAGCAGAAATGTTCGAGCCGGCGCGAATCATCCGGCCGGGAATACGTGCGCACGCATCAGCAAGCGGTAGAGCACCGGAATCACCAGCAGCGTCAGCGCTGTGGATGCGACGAGTCCGGAGATGATCGCCCAGGCCATGGGCGGCCACAGCGTCGAGTCGGTCATGGTCAGCGGCGCCAGGCCGACGACGGTGGTGGTGGTCGTCAGCAGAATCGGCCGGGTGCGGCGCTTGACCGCCGCGGCGATGGCATCGGCCACCGAATCGCCTTTGGCCCGCATCTGCTCGGCCACGTCGATCAGGACGATGGCGTTGTTGACGACGATGCCGACCAGCGCGACGATACCGAGCATCGCGGTGAAGCCGAACGGCTGGCCGGCCAGCAGCAGGCCGGGAATGACGCCGACTGCGGCCAGCGGCACCGTGACCAGCACGATGGTCATCAGCCGGAACGAGTTGAACTGCCACAACAGGAATACCAGCAGCAGCAATATGCCGATCGGCAGGGCCGAGAACAGGGCCGTATTGGCGGACCCGGCCTCTTCGGCGGCGCCGGCGATTTCCAGTTCTATCCGATCCGGTAGCGTGAGTTCATCCAGCCGCGGCGCCAGGGATGCCAGCACGTCGTTGTAGGTCGCGCCGTCAGCGGTTTCGGCCAGCACGCTGGTGACGCGCCTGAGGTCGAAGTGCTCGATGACGGCGGGCTGAAACCCGACCCGGGTCTCGAGGAACTGCGCCAATGGCAGCTTGCCCGCCGAGGTCGTGATCATCAATCCGTCAAGCGCATGGGCCGGGAACTGCTCGCCCTCGGGACTGCGAATTCGCATTGCCACCGGTTCGCGTCCGAGTCGCCAGGTCGAGAATTCGCGGCCGCGCGTCGCGTCGGCCAGGAGCCGTCCGATCTGCTCTCGCGTGACGCCGAAGCGGGCCGCTTCGGCATCGTCGATCTCGAATTCCAGCGTCGGGATGCCCGTGCCCAGCTTGTGTCGCACATCCACCGCGCCGGGCGTGGCACGAACGACGGCCATGACCTCGTCGACGGCGCGCTGGAGCTTGCGCGTGTCCTCGCCATAGAGACGAATCTCCACCGGTGCATTGATCGGCGGTCCCTGGCCCAGCCGATGGGCCACGACCTGGGCTTCCGGCACATCGACCGCGCTGCGAGCGCGCGCCTCGTCGGCGATGGCCGGGATAGCCGTGCTGCTCGACGTGATCAGCACCAGCCGGGCGAAATGCGGCGACGCCGGGATCTGGGCCAGGTTGTAGAAAAATCGCGGGCCGCTGAAGCCGGCGTAGACGTGTACTTGCTCGACGTCGTCGCGGTCGCGGAGATGCGCGGCCAGGCCGCTGGCCATCAGCGCGGAGTGGTCGGTATGCGTGCCTTCGGGGAAGTTCATGTCGACCAGCAGTTGATTGCGATCGGTGGAGGGGAAGAAATCGCGCGATAGCCACTGGCTCAGGAAAAGGCTGCCGAGTAATAGCGCGAGCGTGGTGAGCAGTACCACCGCCGGATGCCGGTAGCCGATTTCGGCCAGCCGCGCGCCGATGGTCTCGATGAAAGGCTGGCTGCGCTCCGGCGCGGGCTTGAGAACCGCGGCACCGAGAATGGGCGTGACCAGCAGCGCGTAGAAGTAGCTGACGGTGAGCGTCAGCATCACCATGATCGGAATGCCGCGTGTGAAGTCGGCGGTGTCTCCGGCCGATAGCAGTAGCGGAGCGAACGCGGCCAGCGTGGTGCCGGTAGCGGCGGCCAGCGGTGTGGCGAGCTCGCGAACCGATGCGGCGCAGGCCTCGCGTCGCGACCGGCCCTGGTCCATGTGCCACTGCAGGTTCTCGACCATGACGATCGCGTTGTCGACCAGCATGCCCAGCGCGATCACCATGCCGGCAATGGCCATCTGATGCAGCACGCCGCCGCCCAATGCAAATATCGCCAGCGCGCTGAACGTGACGATCGGCAGCAGACTGGCGACCAGCAGGCCCATGCGCGGCCCCATGAAGGCCAGAAGTACCAGCGCCACCACGGCCACGCCGATCAGCAGCGAGCGGCCCAGCTCCGAGAGACGTTCCTCGACCCAGCGCGGCTGGTAGAACATCTCGCGGATTTCCAGCGGCGCGTAGTCGGCGCGCACTTCATCCACCAGCGCACGGATCGCTTCGCCGACCTCGACGGCATTCACCCGGTTGGGCGGGAACACGATGCCCAGCCCGACCGCCGGCTCTCCATCAGCCCACATGCGCTCGGTCGTCGGCTCGGCAACTGTGAGCGCGACGTCGGCGACCTGGCTGAGCGGCAGCACCTCGCCGCTGGTGGTCCGGATCGGGATGTTGCGCAGCTCGTCCAGGCTGGAGAACTCGGTGCCCGGGTCCAGCACCAGGCTTCTGCCCTCGATCTCCAGCGTGCCGCCGGCCAGCGTCCGGTTGCTGGCCGCCAGCTGTTCGGCCAGGCTCTGCGCCTCCAGGCCGGTGGCCAGGGCAACGGCCGGATCGACGGTGATCAACAGTTGCTCGCCGGGGTCGGCGACCAGATCCACGGTCGAGATCTGGGGCAGGCGGAACAGGTCGCGCCGGAGTTCGCGCGCGGCATCCAGCAAAACCAGCAGGTCGTCGCTGCCTTCAACGACCAGGGTCACGGCGTGTGCATCCATGGATCGGTCCCGGACGTCGGCCGGTTCGGGTCCCGGCGGAAACTCACGCTCGGCATCGTCTACCGCGTTGCGAATGCGGTCCCAGGCCGCATCGGTGTCGTAGATGTGCTGTTGCAAGCCGACCCAGACGTGAGCCACCCCCAGGCGGACCGTGCCGCGAATCTCGGCGACTTCGTCGAGCTGGGCCAATTCCTCTTCCAGCGGGTCGAGCACCAGCCGCTCGATTTCAGCCGGGTCGGCACCGGGCCACTGGACCAGGATCTGTCCGTAGCGGTATGGAAAAAACGGGTCTTCCTGGCGGTTCATCTGCTGCCAGGCCAGTGCACCGATAAGCGACAGCAACACGACGAAGGCCAGGATCAGTCGGCGGCGTTGCAGGGCAAAGAAAATTGCCGTTGTCATCGAACGATCCGCACCGGTTCGCCGTCGAGAAGGTTGGACTGACCCGCCACGACGATCCGGTCGCCGGCGGTCACGGGCCCGAACACCTCGACCCAGCCCTCGGCCAGACGGCCGAGTTGTACCGAAACCTGCTCGGCGCGGCCTTCAGCGACTCGGAACACCCGGCCGTAGCCGGTACCCGGGTCGATGACTGCAGCCAGCGGTACTGACGCAGCGCTTTGCGCCGGCAGCTCGAGAATGGCGTAGACCGGTGCACCCTGGCGGGCGGCGCTGCTGTCGGCCGGGTCGATCGCGATGACGACAGGCACCGGAGCGCCGGGCGCGCCGCGCCCGAGTTCGCGTATGTGGCCGGAAAGGCGCACGCCGCTTTCCTTAAGCAATATCTCGGCCTGATCGTCGACCGTCATCCGGGCGGCGGTGGCCGGACGCAGCTGTACTTCCACTTCAAGGGCCTCGCCGGTCAGCATCATGACCGGCTGTCCGGCGCGCACGAAGTCGCCGGGCTCGGCGTGAAAGCGGGCGACCCGGCCGTCGAACGGTGCACGCAGCGCCGCGTCGTCGAGCTGGGCGCGCGCCTGGT
>Ga0209947_1000849_pt1 | contig 18718 bp, 22 predicted proteins | sample SalPonR2_B_D2_MG_FD_185706 | JGI IMG/M metagenome (GOLD analysis project Ga0209947, IMG submission 185706) | Salt pond soil microbial communities from South San Francisco under conditions of wetland restoration - Salt Pond MetaG R2_B_D2_MG... ... | reverse complement strand
GCCCGCCGCGCACCTGCTGAAAGAAGGCGCTGTCCTCGATGCCGCGCAGGATATCGACGCGGTCGCGCTCCCATCCGATGCTCAGGTAATCGGCATGGCCCTTGCCTTGGGCCGCCGCGTTCACCCCGGCAATCCCGGCTTCGACCCCCTCGGCGGCCTCGGGGACGTCATATCCCTTGACGGCGATGGCGTAATATTCATCCGCCAGATGGTCGTGCGGGTAGATGTCACGCGCCATCTGAATGAGCGTCGCCATGGTTTCGGGCTTGAGCGCCGTGGTCTCCATCGCCCAGGCGGCATCGGTGGCGGCCACGAAACTGCTGCCGACGACGAAACTTGCGCCCGCCGCCATGGACCGCGCGAGCAAGTCGCGCCGTGAGAGCCCCTGTCGGGCTTTGGTATCGGTCATTGGTTCTCCTCCCATGAAATGAAACGGGCGCGGCCCTCCCCGGCCGCGCCCATGCTGTCATTTGAAGCGCCCGCCGCGTTGCAGGACCTCGATCTCGTAGCCGTCCGGATCGGCCACGAAAAAGAACTTGCCCACCAGTTTGCCGTCCGGCGCGAATTCGACGATCTTGCGGGGGTTCAGGCCTTCGGCGATGAACCGTGCATGCTCGGCCTCCAGATCCTCGACCAGAACGGCCAGATGGCCATAGCCGTCGCCCAGATCATAGGGCTCGGTGCGGCCCTTGTTGACGGTCAGTTCCACCTCGAAGGGGCTTTCGGAATTCGACATGTAGACGAGGGTGAATTTCTCGAAATCCAGCCGGTCGGCCACGTTGAGCTCGAATGCGCGTTTGTAGAAATCAACCGAGCGCGCCTCGTCGAGAACGCGAATCATGCTGTGAATGGCTTTGGCCATCATGCCCTCCGGATCGTTGCAGTTGGTCCGAAAAGTTTACCAAACGGCGACGGGTGCGGGTAGTAAGGGGTTACTACAGACCAAGGGATGATGGCGTCCGCTTCAGGCCGATACCCAGGAAATGTAATCAGCCCAGTTCAGAGCGCCACGCTTGCCTCAAGTCGCGTCTCAAGCAAAGCCAGAACGCGCGCGATCCCGGCATCGGCACCATGGCCGTTCAGACCCGCCGCCGCATCCGCCAGCACGTCATCGCGCGCCGCGCGTGCGACGCCGACCAAAAACTGCGTGACATAGGCGCGCGTGGCATGGTCAGGCATATTTTGGAGAAGGCTGCACACATGGTCGAGGTCGTCACGATAGGCCATTGGGTCGGGGGCGATCATCTCGTCGCTCAGCATGTACGGTCCGGAGGGGCAGCGCTCAGGCGGCAGGTGGCGTAGCATCTCTTGCTGGAACAGTCCGAGGCTCAGCGTCGGTTTGGCGAGAAACCCGTCAGCCCCCGCCCCCAGCGCCGCAGCCCGGGTGCCGGGATCGCCGCTGCTGGCAAGGATCACGCCCACGCGCGGCACCGCGCGCGCCAACTCCGCGATCAGGTCTATGCCCGAGCCATCGGGCAGGCCCGGGTCGACGATCACCACGGACGGGCGATAGACCGACAGGTGCCGCCACGCAGAGGTAAGGCAATCGGCCCGCCGTATGCGTGCTCCGCTGCGCAGGCACATCAGGCGCAGCGCCTCGGAGGCATAGCGGCTATCCTCGACGGCCAGAACGGTCATGCCCAGAAGCGGGCGCTGATGGCTGGGCGCGCGGTGCGGGGCGAGGCTGTCAAGGTCGCTCATCGGGCTTGTCCTTCTTGCTTTGACTGCGTTCAGCATGGCCCGCGTTAGGTGAATACGAAGTTAATGCGCGGCTTGCGTCCCTCTGTCGCTTGTCAGGGGCGGACAAGATCCCCATAAAAGCCGCAGACCAGACGAAAGGATCATGCCATGATCGGACGCCTCAATCACGTGGCCATCGCCGTGCCCGACCTCACCGCCGCCGCCGACCAGTATCGCAGCGCGCTTGGCGCAAATGTCGGCGCGCCGCAGGACGAGCCCGATCATGGCGTTACCGTCGTGTTCATCGAACTGCCCAACACAAAGATCGAATTGCTCTATCCTCTGGGCGAGGACAGCCCGATCAACGGCTTTCTGGAAAAGAACCCATCGGGCGGTATTCACCACGTCTGCTACGAGGTTGATGACATCATTGCAGCACGCGATCACCTTAAGGAAACCGGCGCACGGGTTCTGGGTAGCGGCGAGCCCAAGATCGGCGCGCATGGAAAGCCGGTACTGTTCCTGCACCCCAAGGATTTCAACGGCTGCCTCGTGGAACTGGAGCAGGTCTGATGGGGGTTACCTCTGCTCTTGTGCTGCTTGCGGTGATCTGGTTCATGACCTTCTTTATCGTGCTGCCGATCCGCATCCAGACGCAGGGTGATTTGGGCAAGGTCGTGCCCGGCACCCATGCGGGTTCGCCCGAGCATCATCATCTGAAAAAGAAGGCCTGGATCACCACCGGCATCGCGTTCGTGCTCTGGATCATTATCGGCGGCACGATCCTGTCGGGGGTGATCACGCTCGAAGATATCGACATGTTCAACCGGATGGGGCCGGGTGCCGCATCTGAATAGCGTGGTAGATATGAGTGAAGGTCGCCGCACCCATGATCGGGATCAGCAGGTTTACGATCGGCAGCGATAGTGGCAATGCCATCAACACCCCTGCCAGCCAGATCGTCATCCGGTTTGTACGGCGCAGCGCCTTGGCCTCGATCCGCCCGACGCGACGGATCGCCACCAGCGTGAAATACTCCATACCAAGAAGATAGCCGTTCAGCGCCCAGAAGATGAATGGCGCAAAGGGCGTAAAAATCGCGTAGAGAATGAGCGCCAGCGTATTGGCCCCGACGATGACGCCGAGGAAATTGATCGTGTCGCGCAGCGCCTCTCCGAAGGGCACGTTCACCGCCGGTGGCAGAGACGGATAGTGCCTGTCTTCCACCGCCTGCGCCACGACGTCGAGAAACATCGAGGTGATCGCCGAGGCCACGGGCACCATCAGAAACACCGACAACACGATCATCAGCAAGAGCGATGCACCGCCGAGCAGATCGCCCAGCCATGTCACCTCGCCGATGAGCGGCAGGGTGGTGCTGTCGCCGACGGCGGATTGTACCAGCCACAGCACCCCGGCATAGGCGATGATCAAAAGCGCCAGCGTGAGGCCCACGCCAAGCAACAGCACCTTGCGAAAGCGCGGATCGCCAATCTGGCCCATAGCCTTGAAGAAGCTGGCAAAAATCATTCCGAAACCCAGGCGGTGACCGCGTCAAGATCAGGGCGCGGGCGTTCGGGCGGCGCGCTCGTCTCGGTGCCGATATGGACAAACCCCGCGATCCGCTCATGCGGGGCGAGCCCGAGCGCCGTGGTGGCAAAGCCCCGTTCATGGCTGGCCCATCCGCTGAGCCAGTTCGCCCCCCAACCGGCGGCGAGCGCGGCATTCAGCAGCCCGAGGCACACGCAGCCCGCCGAATAGGTCTGCTCGAGCGGCGGGATCTTCTCCGAGGCCTTCGGGCTTTCGATCACGGCGACGGCGAGATGCGCATCGGCAAACTGCGCTTGGCCCTTGGCGATATCCTCAGGCGACTTGCCGAGGCGCGCGCCGACCTCGGGCACCAGACCTGCCAGCCGCAGGAGCGCGGCGCGTTCCAGCACGATCAGCCGCCACGGCTCCAGCTTGCCATGATCCGGGACCCGCACGGCGGCCTGCAAGAGCGGGCGCAATGCAGCCCGGTCGGGCACCGGCAGGCCGAGCGTCTTGGCAGGCCGGGACCGGCGGGTTTGCAGGAAATCGAGTGCGGCGGGATTGGGCATGGGCATGGGCGGCCTTTCGGGTCGGTTCGCCCTACATGTCGGCAAGCGTGGGCACGGGGTCAAGGCTTGATCGCGACAAATCCCTTGGGCTGGATCGGATCGCGCGCTATCAGGCGCTATGAGCGACCCCGACCTAAGCCACCTGGCCCAACCCGGTGCGCAGATTGCCCTGCGCGTTACACCGCGCGCCGCGCGCAACCGCATCGTCGCCGAAGAAGACCGCCTGCGGGTCTACGTCACCACCGTGCCCGAGAACGGCAAGGCCAACGCCGCCGTGCAGAAACTGCTGGCCAGGGCGCTTGGAATCGCAAAATCGCGGCTGATCCTGATCCGGGGCCACACCGCGCGCGAAAAGGTCTTTCAAGTGGACTGATGCGGCGCAGGCGTTTGGCACTGGCAAGTGGGCTCAGGCGCGCCTAACGTCTCGGGCATGAGTGCCGATATCGCCTTGCTTGACAGCCGCTATTCATGGACGCGGCTTGCCATCTCGCTGGTCATTGCGACAGTGGGTAACGTCGGTATCTGGTCAATCATCGTGGTTATGCCGGCGATTCAGGCCGAATTCGGTGTCGACCGGGCGGCTGCGTCATTGCCTTATACGCTGACGATGGTGGGCTTTGCCCTTGGTAACATGGCGATCGGGCGCGTGGTGGACCGCTTCGGGGTGACCACGGCTCTGATCGGCGCGGCGTTGCTCATCGCGACAGCCACCGGGGCGGCGGCGCTCAGCCCTTCGATCCTCTTTCTCTCTGGCCTGCAACTGGTCATCGGCTTTGGTACGGCGGCCAGCTTCGGCCCGCTCATCGCCGATATTTCGCTTTGGTTTCTCAAGCGGCGCGGGATCGCAGTGGCGATCACGGCGAGCGGCAATTACCTTTCTGGTGCAGTCTGGCCCGTCATCCTTGCCGATATTCTTGCCGGACAGGGCTGGCGCGTGGTCTATCTCGTGATCGCGGCGGTGACGCTGTGCACTGTGATCCCACTGGCGCTGACCCTGCGCCGTCGCGTGCCGGTGGCGGCGCGAGCGCATGCCGATAGCCTCTCGGCGGCGCGCGCGGGCACCACAGGGTTGTCGCCGCGCATGCTTGCGCTTCTTTTGGGTATTGCGGGGGTGGGCTGCTGCGTGGCGATGTCAATGCCGCAGGTCCATATCGTCAGCTATTGCGTCGATCTGGGTTACGGACCCGCCGTCGGCTCGCAGATGCTGTCGCTGATGCTTCTGGGCGGTGTCGCCTCGCGGCTTGTGTCGGGGCTGCTGGCGGACCGGTTGGGCGGAGTGCGCACGTTGCTCATCGGCTCGGCGCTGCAAGGGCTGGCGCTGATGCTCTACCTGCCGTCGGACGGGCTCACCTCGCTCTATATCGTGAGCCTCGTCTTCGGCCTCGCGCAGGGTGGCATCGTGCCCAGCTATGCGGTGATCGTGCGCGAATACATGCCAAGCGCCGAGGCCGGTCGCCGCGTCGGCTTCGTGCTGATGACCACCATCGTGGGCATGGCATTGGGCGGCTGGATGTCGGGCTGGATCTATGACGTGACCGGCAGCTATCACATGGCCTTCCTGAACGGTATTGCTTGGAACGGCCTCAATATCGGGATCATGGTGCTGATCCTGCTGCGCACCAGACCCCGGAGCGCAGTGCCTGCCTGAGCGGCCTTACATGAGTATTTGGACCATAAAGAAGCCGATGCCGTTTCTTTATGGTCCAAATACTCAAATATGGTCACTCTTCGTGAACGATCTTGATATGGCGTTCGCCGCGCGCCTCGGCCAGGGCCATCTGTTTCTGGCGCTCGCGAAACCGGGCCTTGTCGGCCTCCGACGTTTCCTGCGCGCAGAGGTGGCAGGACACACCCTCTTCATAGTCGGGGTGGCGCATGTCCTCGGGCAGGATCGGGCGGCGGCAGGCATGGCAAAGACGGTGCGGCCCCTCGCGCAGCCCGTGGCCCACCGAGACTCGGCCATCAAACACGAAACACTCACCCTGCCACGTGCTTTGATCCTCCGGCACCTCTTCGAGGTATTTCAGGATGCCGCCCTTGAGGTGATAGACGTCCTCCACTCCTTGCCCCAACAGGTAATTGGTGGATTTTTCGCAACGGATGCCACCGGTGCAGAACATCGCGATCCGTTTGTTGTGAAAGCGGTGCCTGTTCGCCTCCCACCACGCGGGGAAATCGCGAAAGGTCGGCGTCTCGGGATCGACCGCGCCCTCAAACGTGCCAATGGCGACCTCGTAATCGTTGCGGGTGTCGATCACCGCCACGTCCGGGCTCTGGATCAGGGCGTTCCACTCAGATGGCTCGACATAATGCCCGACCCTGGCGCGCGGATCGACATCGGGCTGGCCCATGGTGACGATCTCTTTCTTGAGCCGCACTTTCATCCGGCGAAAGGGCTGTTCGGCGCTCTGGCTGTCCTTCCACTCCAGATCCGCGCAGCCGGGCAGGGTGCGGATATGTGCCAGAACCATGGCGATACCCGCCTGCGGCCCGGCAATCGTGCCATTGATCCCCTCGCGCGCCAGCAGCAGCGAGCCGCTGATGCGCTCGGCCTCGCAGAGCGCCTGAAGCGGGCCCTGAAGCGCGGCGGGGTCGTCAAACCGGGTGAAGTGATAAAGTGCGGCAATCCTGTACATGGCGCGCGATTTACGCCTGTCTCGCTTGCCTCGCAAGAGGACATCGCGCCGCCATTGACGCAAGCCTTTCGCGCACCTACCCCTATGGGGCAAAGGAGACCCGCCCATGACAACCGCCCTGATCGTGATCGACATGCAAAACGATTTCTGCCCTAGCGGCGCGCTTGCCGTGCCCGAAGGCGACAGCATCGTGCCCGGCATCAACGCGCTGATGACGCAGTTTCCGGCGGTGATCCTGACGCAGGACTGGCACCCGGCGGGGCATTCATCGTTCGCCTCGTCGCACGACGGCAAGGCCCCCTTTGACATGGTGGACATGCCCTACGGGCCGCAGGTGCTCTGGCCGGATCATTGCGTGCAGGGTAGCGCAGGGGCGGCGTTTCACGAGGGGCTGGATACCGACCGGGCGGATCTGATCATACGCAAGGGCTATAACCCGGCGATCGACAGTTATTCAGCGTTCTTCGAGAATGACCACACCACCCCCACCGGGCTGCATGGTTATTTGCAGACGCGCGGCATCGAAGATTTGACCATGGTGGGGCTGGCCACTGATTTCTGTGTCAACTTCTCGGCGGTGGATGCGACAGGGCTGGGATATTGCGTGACGGTGCGGCAGGATCTGACGCGGTGCATCGATCTCGACGGCTCGCTCGTCAAGGCGCTTGCAGGCATGCGGGAGGCGGGCGTGGTGCTTGCGTGAGCGACCTCGCCGCCGATATCCGTGCCTGCCGCCTCTGCGCCGAGTGTTTCGCCGCGACCCATACCGCTCACACCCCGCGTCCGGTGGTGTGGTTTCAGCCCTCTGCACGGCTGCTGATCGCGGGCCAGGCGCCGGGGATGCGGGTGCATAAGTCAGGCAAGCCGTTTGATGATCCGTCAGGCGACCGGCTGCGCGAGTGGCTGGGGTTGAGCGGGGCCGAGTTCTACGACACATCGCGCGTGGCCATCGTGCCGATGGCGTTCTGTTTTCCGGGCTATGACGCCAAGGGGGCGGATCTCCCGCCGCCGCGAATTTGTGGCGACACCTGGCATGACCGGGTCATGCAAGCGCTTGATCAGGTTGAGCTTACTGTTCTGGTGGGCGGTTACGCCCAGAAGTATCATCTGGGCGTCAAGACCGGCGTGACCGAGACGGTCAAGGCCTGGCGCGACCATGCACCGCGGCTTTTCGCCTTGCCGCATCCGTCATGGCGCAATACCGCTTGGCTGAGGAAAAATCCGTGGTTCGAGGCCGAGGTGCTGCCTGAATTACGTGCGCAAGTTCAGAAGGTTATCCATGACTGACGCGACCCGTCTTGATGATGCGCATGCCACGATGGAGGCAGCCCCCGAGGATGCGGGCGCGCGCCTGTGGTTCTACGAGATACTTGCTGCGAGCGAACTCTACCTGATGCTCAAATCCGAGCCGGAGGGCGAGGTGCTTGATCCGGAAGTATTTGAATTACCAGAAAATTCCTTTGTCCTCGTGTTCGACCGCGAGGACCGGCTCGCGCTCTTCGCGGGCCGCCCGGTGCCCTATGCCGCGCTGAGCGGGCGCAGCATCGCGTCCATGCTGGCGGGGCAGGGAGTGGGGCTTGGCCTCAATCTCGACGTGGCCCCGTCGGCGATCCTGCTGCCGCCCGAGGCGGTGGACTGGCTGGCCGAGACACTGTCGGAGGGGCCCTCCGAGGTCGAGGCGCGGGCGCAGGAATTCAGCGCGCCCAAGGGGTTGCCCGAGGCGATGCTGACTGCGCTCGACGCGCGGCTCGCCGCCATGACGGGGCGCGCGCGCAAGGCCTATCTGGTGGGCGTGACCTATGAGAGCGGCGCGCGCGGGCATATGCTGGGCTTTGTCGGGGCCGCTTTCGAGGCGCAAGGCGCATTGGCGCTTGCGGTGTCGGAGGTGCTGGCCTTTTCGGGGCTGGAGGCAGCGGCGCTCGACGTGGCGTTCTTTGACGCTTCAGATCCCGTGGCGGCGCGACTGGCGCGCTGCGGGTTGCGGTTTGACCTGCCGGAACCGCCCGTGGTGGAGCCACGTGCGGCACCCGGCTCGGATCCGGATAAACCGCCACTTCTCAAGTAGCTGGTGTGCGCCTCAGTAGCCGCTTTCGCGGTCGACCAGATGCAGGAACGGCTCGCCGGCCTCGCCGTGGCGGACGTTGTCGGCAATGACCTGTGCCGCGGTTTCGGGGCGGGTTTCCGAGGCGATATGTGGGGTGACGGTGACCTGCGGATGCGCCCAGAACGGGTGATCGGCGGGCAGGGGCTCGACCCGGAAGACATCGAGCGTGGCATGGGCGACATGGCCCCGGTCCAGCGCGGTAATGAGCGCGTCATCGTCGATGAGCGGCCCGCGCCCGGGGTTCACGATCACCGCGCCTTCGGGCAAGAGCGCAAGGGCGTCGGCATTCAGCAGGTTCCCGGTCTCGTCGGTCAGGGGAAGCAGCAGCACGAGGATATCGGCGGCCTTGAGCGCCGCCTGCAGCCCCGCGTCGCCCGACAGGCAGCTGACACCGGGGATGTCCTTGGGCCTGCGGCTCCAGCCGGTGACGGGAAAGCCGAGACGCACCAGCATCCGCGCGCAGGCCTCTCCCAAGGCGCCTAGTCCCAGCACTGTCACGCGCCGGTCGCTGGCCAGCGGCGGGGCGTCAGCGCGCCATTGGCCGTCTTGCCCGAGGATGTGCCGGTCCATGCCCAAGTGATGGCGCAGCACGTGGCCCGTAACCCATTCCACCATGCCCTGCGTGAGCCCGTGATCGACCATCCGCGCGAGGGGAATGCGCAATGTCGAATTGCCGACGATATTCTCGACCCCGGCCCAGAGATTGAGCACCGCCTTGGCGCGGGTGTAGGGGGTGAAATCCTGCACGGCGCTGTCCGGGGCATAGATGATGTAATCTACGTCTTCGGGTGCAAGATCGGTGGACAGGGTCGCATCGATCCCCTGCTCCGACAGCGCCTTGGTCAGCGGGGCTTCATAGATGCGCCATTGATCGGCGCGGGCGGCAAAGAGGATGTTGACGGGCATGGGTCACCTTGGTCTGTGGACGTTCGCGCTCTGGACAAGGCCGAAGCCGATCATCAGGACCAACATGGCCGAGCCACCGTAGCTGACCAGAGGCAGCGGCACGCCCACCACCGGCATCAGCCCCGTGACCATCGCCATGTTGACCGCGAAGAACAGAAAGAACGTCATCGCCATACCAAGGATGAGCAGCGAGGAAAACCGGTCCTTGTTGGCAAGCGCTGCGGCGATGCAGAAGATCAGGATGAGCGCGTAAAGCCCCAGGATCGACACCGCGCCGATAAAGCCGAATTCCTCGGCCAGGGTGACGAATATGAAATCGGTGTGCTTTTCGGGCAGAAAGTTGAGCCGCGATTGCGTGCCCTGCATGAAACCGCGTCCGGTCCAGCCGCCCGAGCCGAGGGCGATCTTGGATTGGGTGATGTGATAGCCCGCACCGAGCGGATCGGACTCGGGGTTGAGAAAGGTGTCGATGCGTCGGAATTGATAGTTTTCCAGCATTTGCCAGTCGGTTCCCCGGCTCTGGAAGACCGCGAAGACCAGCCCGGCTGCGGCGAGGATCACGGTCACGAAATAGGCCCAGTGCACGCCTGCGACGAACATCATCACCCCGCCTGCCGCCAGCAGCAGGATCGAGGTGCCGAGGTCTGGCTGGCGCAGCACCAGCGCCACCGGTGTGAGAATCAGCGCCACCGGGATCAGTATCCAGATGGGCCGCGAGACGCGCGACATGGGAAGCCAGTCATAATAGGCCGCCAGCACCATGACCAGCGTGATCTTCATCAGTTCCGACGGTTGTAGCCGCATGACGCCAAGATCGAGCCAGCGTTGTGCGCCCTTGCCCTCGACCCCGATCAGCGCCACCGCGACCAGAAGCGCGAGCGAGATCAGGTAGGCCAGCAGCGACATGTTGCGCCAGAACCAGATCGGCACCATCGCCACCACGAGCATGACCACCAGCCCAAGGGCAAAGCGCTTCATCTGAGGTTCGGCCCAGGTCGAGAGCGAACCTCCTGCGACCGAGTAGAGCATAAGGAAACCGACCGCGGCCACGGCCACCAGCAGGATTACCAGCGGCCAGCTTAGATAGAGGATCTTGCGCGGCCCGCTTGGCGTGGTCTTGACCGTATGTTCGAGATAGCTCATGCGCGATCGTTCTCGTCGGTTTCCGGGCGCAGGCGTCGCTCGCGCAGTTCTTCCTGTTGCGAGCGAATACGGGGCCGGTCGGCTGCGGGATAGGCCTCCAGCGGTGGATCGCCGCCGTAGAGCGCCTGTAACGTGATGTCGCGCGCAATAGGCGCCGCCGCCGTCGAGCCGCCACCACCGTGTTCGACAATCACCGCAACTGCATATTTCGGCGCGTCATAAGGCGCGTAATCCACGAAAAGAGCGTGGTCGCGCTGCTCTCGCGGCAGGGCGTTGTTGCTGAGCACACCGGTCGCGCGTTCGCCGGTCGAGATATTGCGCACCTGGCTGGTGCCCGTCTTTCCGGCCATGCGAATATCGTCGCCGAGGATGCGGCTACGGTAGGCGGTGCCGCGATTGCTGTTGGTCACGGCATACATGGCGCGGCGCACTTCACGCAGGTGGTTCTCGTTGAGTCCCAGGTCCTCGCCGCGGCCCGAGGGTTGTTCAACGCCTTCTATGGATTTCACCAGCCTGGGTGTGATCTGCCGCGAGGTGGCCAGTCGTGCCGTCATAACCGCCAGTTGGATCGGTGACGCGAGAACAAAGCCCTGACCGATCGAGGCGTTGATGCTGTCGCCCACCACCCAGGGTTGGCCCCGGTTTGCCAGCTTCCATTGCCGCGTCGGTACAAGCCCCTGCGCCACCGAGGTCATCGGCAGATCGAACTGCACGCCAAGCCCGAGACGTTCGGCCATCGCGGAAATCTTCTCGATCCCGGTGCGCAGGGCCAGTTCGTAGTAATAGACGTCACAGCTTTCGCGCAGCGAGCGGTGGAAATCGACATTGCCATGCCCGCCGCGTTTCCAGCAGTGAAAGCGGCGACCGCTGATTTCCTTGTGGCCGGGGCAATAGATCGTCTCGTTTATGTCGATCTGCCCGTCTTCCAGAGCCGCGAGCGCGGTGATCATCTTGAAGGTGGAGCCGGGCGGGTAGATGCCCTGCACCGCCTTGTTGGGAAGCGGGCGGTAGGGGTTTTCCAGCAGCGCGCGATAATTGGCGACGGATATCCCGCGCACGAAGAGATTGGGGTCGTAGCTTGGTGATGACGCGCTGACCAGCACGTCTCCGGTCTCGCAATCGAGCACCACCGCCGCCGCGCTCTCGCCCTTGAGCCGGGCATGGGTATAGCCCTGCAACTCGTTATCGAGCGTGATCTGGATGTCGGCCCCGGGCTGACCTTCCTGTCGGTCCAGTTCCCGCATGATGCGCCCGGCGGCGTTCACCTCGACGCGACGGCTGCCTGCGGTGCCGCGCAGCAGATCCTCGCGCCGCGCCTCGAGTCCGATCTTGCCGATCTGGAAGCGCGGCAGGCGCAACAACGCCTCGGGCGCCTCGATCCGTTCGAGATCCTTGTCGCTGACCGCGCCGACGTAGCCCACTACATGGGCGTAATCGTCGCGTAGCGGGTAGCGCCGCGACAGGCCCACCTCGGGCATGACGCCTGGCAGGGCCGGGGCGTTAACGGCGACGCGACTGATATCCTCCCAGCTGACCCGGTCGGCAACCGTCACGGGCGTGTCGCCGCGCAGCTCGCGCAGATCGCGCCGCGCCTTTTCCAACTCGCCCGCGTCCAGCTCAACAAGGCGAGCGAGCCGCGCGATCACTTCGTCCACATCTCCGGCCTGTTCGCGGATCATGGTGATCCGGTAGGATGGCACGTTCTCGGCGATGACCTGGCCGTTGCGGTCGAAGATACGGCCACGGGCGGGCGGCAAGAGCTGGATATTGATCCGGTTCTCATCGGCCAGCAGGCGGAACTGATCCGCCTGTTCGAGTTGCAGGTGCCGCATGCGCAGGGCGAGGGCGGTCATCACCCCGGCCTGCAGTCCGCCAATGACCAGCCCGCGCCGCGTGATGCGACGCTGGCTTTCGGCGGTATCGCGGGTCGGTCGTCTCATGCTCGGCCCGCCGCTGTGTCTAGGTCGCCCGGCGCACGTTTGCGCACGCCGAAGACCGCATGCGACAGCAGTGCCACCAGAGGATAGGCCAGAAGCGTCGCAAACAGCTGCATCAGGCTGAGGCCCAGAGGGGCCTGATCGACCATAAGGATTGTGAGAATGAACCGGTAGGCCAGCGTCATCACGACGAGTGTGCTGCTGACGGCGGCCCATTCGGCGGCAAAGGTCAGATCGCGCAGCGAGAACGCGCGGTTGCGCAGAGTCTCGAGCCCCAGCACGGTGATTGCGGCCCAGAGCCCCGGCGGGCGTTGCAGCAGCAGGTCCGTCCCCAATGCCACGAGTGCAACCAGCAGTACCGGCACGTAATCGGGGCGTCGCACGGCCCAGGCAAAGGTCAGCGCGAGAAAGATGTTCGGCCCGGCCCAGCCCGGCGGCATCGTGTCAAGCGGCAGCAGATGCACGAACGCCAAAAGCCCGCTGAGCCCAAGATAGAGCGCGCGCATCAGCCAGACCCTGGGCAGCACCGTGTCAGCCATTGCTCGCCTCCGCCGCGATTGCGGGGTCAAGAGGCTGCGCATCGGGCAGCGACGAGGGGGAAATGAGGTCGCCGGGCGCGTCGATGTCCTCGGTCGCATAGCTGCGCAGCACGCGCAGGAATTCCAGCCGCTCGTAATCGGCGGCGATGCGCACCCGCATGCGTCCGCCCGGATCTTCGGCCAATTGGCCGACCAGAAGGCCCGCTGGAAACACGCCGCCATCGCCCGAGGTCAGAACCCGGTCGCCGGGGCGCACCTGATCGGGGGTTTCGATGAAATCCACCAGCGGTGCGATGGAATTGTCACCGATGATCAGCGCGCGTTGCCCAGAGGGTTGAAGCGTCACGGGAATACGGCTCGATGTGTCGGTGAGCAGGATCACCCGCGCGGTGTGGCGCCCCACGCCCGAGATGCGACCGACAAGGCCCAGTCCGTCCATTGCCGCCCAGCCATCCATGATCCCGTCGCGGGATCCGACGTTGATCAGCACCGATTGCCGGAACGGCGAGCCGCTATCGGCCATCACTACCCCGGTGATATAGGTCAGACGTGGATCGAGTTGAACATTGTTGAGATCGAGCAGGCGGGCGTTTTCCTGTTCGAGTTGAAGGGCGGCTTCCTTCCACGCCTTCATCTGCTGCAATTCGCGGCGCAGGTCCTGATTTTGCTGATACATGCGCTGATAACTCTGGAAGTCTCTCAGGATGTTCACCGCGCCCGTCACCGGTGCCATCGCCCAGTCGAAGGAGGGCACCACCCGGTCCACCACCTGCGCGCGGAAGCGTTCCACGCGCGGACTGTCGATACGCCAGAGCAGGAAGAGACCAAGCAGGCAAAGCAGGATCACGCCCAGAAGCAGACGCTTGAGCGGGCCGCTATAGTCTTCGCTCTGTCCGCGATCGTTGGCCACGGGATCCCCCTTTTGCTTTAAAAGGTGGGTGGGTTAACTGTCGTAGTCAATCGCGTGGCGCAGTTGTTTCTCGAATTCGAGCGCCTTGCCCGTTCCGAGGGCCACGCAGTTCAGGCTGTCATCGGCGATGGATACCGCCAGCCCGGTCTGTTCGCGCAGGGCAAGGTCGAGATCGCCCAGCAGAGCGCCGCCACCCGTCAGCATCACGCCCCGGTCGACGATATCGGCGGCAAGATCGGGCGGCGTCGCCTCGAGCGCGGTCATCACCGCCTCGCAGATCTGTTGCACCGGTTCGGCCAGCGCCTCGGCCACCTGCGCCTGGCTGATTTCAGTCTCTTTCGGCACCCCGTTGAGCAGGTCGCGCCCGCGTACCTGAATGGAGGTGCCGCGCCCGTCATCGGGCATGCGCGCGGTGCCGATCGAGGTCTTGATGCGTTCCGCTGTGGCCTCGCCGACCAGCAGGTTCTGCTGACGACGCAGATAGCTGATGATGGCCTCGTCCATCCGGTCGCCGCCGACCCGCACCGAGCGGGCATAGACGATATCACCAAGCGAAAGCACCGCCACCTCGGTGGTGCCACCGCCGATATCGACGACCATGTTGCCTGTGGGATCGGTGATCGGCATGCCCGCGCCGATGGCCGCTGCAATCGGTTCGGCGATCAGGCCCGCGCGGCGGGCACCGGCCGACAGCACCGACTGGCGAATGGCGCGTTTCTCGACCGGGGTCGCGCCATGCGGCACGCAGACGATAATCTTGGGCTTGGAAAAGGTCGAACGCTTGTGCACCTTGCGGATGAAATGCTTGATCATCGCCTCGGCGGTGTCGAAATCGGCGATCACACCCTCTCGCATCGGACGGATGGCCTCGATGCTTCCGGGTGTGCGGCCGAGCATGAGCTTGGCATCCTCGCCCACGGCAAGCACCTTCTTGACCCCGTCCTTGATGTGGTAGGCCACCACCGAGGGTTCCGACAGGACGATGCCGCGTCCCTTGACATAGACCAGCGTATTCGCCGTTCCCAGGTCGATCGCCATGTCCGATGAAAAGAGACTGGGAATTCTGTCGAAGATTGCCATTTACGTAACTGTCCTGTCGCCCCAATGAAGATTTGCCCCGCGACTCGGGCGGTCGGGGGCCGGATTTCTTTATAGTTGGCGGTCTGCACGGGCGAAAGGGGCTGTTTCAACCCTGTAAGCACCAAACCGCCGCCCTGGTCTCACCCGTTGAGATGATCGAGCCGCGCGCGCACCGACAATCCGTGCGCCTCGAGGCTCTCGGACCGGGCCAGGGTCTCGGCAGCGGGGCCGATGGCGCGCAGGGCTTCGGGTGTCATCTTTGCCAACGTGGTGCGTTTCAGGAAGTCTAACACCGACAGGCCCGACGAGAACCGCGCCGAGCGTGCCGTGGGCAGCACGTGATTGGGCCCGCCCACATAGTCGCCGATGGCCTCGGGCGTCCAGGCCCCCAGAAAAATCGCCCCGGCGTGGGTGATCTTCTGGCTCAGCGCGTCCGGGTCGCTTACGCAAAGCTCCAGATGTTCGGGCGCGATGCGGTTGCTGAGGGCGGCGGCGGTGGCGAGGTCGGGCACGGTGATGATCGCGCCGAAATCGCGCCAGCTTGCCCCGGCGATGTCTCGGCGCTCCAGCGTTTGCAGGTGGCGTTCGATGGCCGCGCCCACGTCGCGTGCCAGACCTGCGTCATCGGTGATCAGGATGGCCTGTGCGCTCTCGTCATGTTCCGCCTGGCTCAGCATATCGAGCGCGATCCAATCGGCATTCTGCCCCTTGTCGGCGATCACCAGGATCTCCGACGGCCCGGCGATCATGTCGATGCCCACCTTGCCGAACACCCGCCGTTTCGCGGCCGCGACAAAGGCGTTGCCCGGCCCGGTGATCTTGTCCACAGGCGCGATGCTCTCGGTGCCATAGGCCAGCGCCGCCACCGCCTGCGCGCCGCCGATGCGGTAGATCTCGTCCACCCCGGCGATTTGCGCGGCCAGCAGGACCAGCGGATTGGCCTTGCCGTCCGGGGTAGGGACTACGATGGCCAGCCGCTCCACCCCCGCCACCTTGGCCGGGATGGCGTTCATCAGAACCGAGGACGGGTAAGAGGCGAGGCCGCCGGGCACATAAAGCCCCGCCGCGCCCACGGGCGTCCACCGCCAGCCAAGCACCGCGCCGCTCGACTCGGTCCAGCTTGAATTCTCGGGCAGTTGCCGTTCGTGATAGTCCCGGATGCGGGCGGCGGCGAGTTCCAATGCCTCGCGCTCCGCCTGAGGCACCTGCGCGACGAGTGCGGCCACCTCTGCGGGCGAAAAGCGCAAGGTCTCCGGCGTCAGCTCCAGCCGGTCGAACCGTGCCGTCAGCTCGATCACCGCCGCATCGCCCCGCGCGCGCACATCCGCGATGATGGCGACAACGGTGTCGTCCACGTCCGGGCTGTCCTCGCGCTTCATGCTCAGAAGGGCGGTGAACTGCGCCTCGAAATCGGGCGCTGTGGCGTCGAGCGTGATCGGCATGGCAAATCCTTTCGGCGAGGCAGATAGCGGGCGGGCGAATGTCTCTCAAGCCCCGGGTTTCTTTATGGCAAAAATACTCAAAATCCGAGGGTTGCAACCGGGTGTCAGCTATCGTGGCGGGGTACCTTGCCCGACGGCGCACGATAGGGCCGCGTCACATCCTTGAGCGTGACCTCGAGCGCCTCGATCTCGAGCCGGATCGCGCCGTCGCCTGCAAGGGTCAGCAGCAGATGGCCCGCGCCGTCGCCGGTCGGCTCGAAACCGACCGACATCAGCGACAGGATCGTGTCGGGATCACCCCGGTCGATGCCCTGGCTGGCCACGCGCAGCACGTTCTCGACCACCAGCACCGATTGCACCCGCTCGGGCGCGTGGCGCTCGCGGCCCTGATCCTCCCACCGGAAACGGTTGAGCAGCAGGCCAAAGCGCCGCTCTCCCGCGCGCCATGTCATTTCGGTGATCGGAAAGACCGCATCCTGCGCGAGCGAGGAAATCACCTGCAGATCATCGACATCGAACGCACCCAGATTGAGCGGTGTCTCGCGCCCGTCTTCGAATTTGGCGTCTTCGGTCATTGGCCGCTGATCCTTTCGATCTTCGCCCCGACATTGCCGAGCTTCTCCTCGACGCTCTCATACCCGCGATCGAGATGATAGACCCGGTTGACCACGGTCTCGCCCTCAGCCGCCAATCCGGCGAGGATCAGCGACACGCTGGCACGCAGATCGGTCGCCATCACCGGCGCGCCCTTGAGATGTTCGACGCCGGTGACGGTTGCGGTGCCGCCCTGCACGTCGATCCGTGCGCCCATACGCATGAGTTCCGGCGCATGCATGAAGCGATTTTCGAAAATCCGCTCCTCTAGCACCGAGGTGCCCTCAGCGGTGCACATCAGCGCCATCATCTGCGCCTGCAGGTCGGTGGGAAAGCCGGGGAAGGGCTCGGTGATCACATCGACCGCCCGCACGCGGCCATTCTGACGGCTGACCTTGAGGCCGTTTTCGGTTTGCTCGACCGAGACACCGGCGGCATCGAGCCGCTCGCAGAACGCCTGCACGAGCTCGATCCGCCCGCCGAGGCATTCCACCTCTCCGCCGCAGATCGCCGGGGCCAGCATATAGGTGCCCAGCTCGATCCGGTCGGGCACGACGGGGTGCGTCGCTCCGCCCAGACGCTCGACCCCCTGAATGGTGATTGTCGAGGTGCCTTCGCCCTCGATCTGCGCGCCCATGCGGCGCAGGCACTGTGCCAGATCGACAATCTCGGGCTCGCGCGCGGCGTTTTTCAGCACGGTCGTGCCCTTGGCCAGCGTCGCCGCCATCAGCGCGTTTTCCGTGGCCCCGACCGAGACTATGGGAAACTCGAAGGTGCCACCCCTCAGGCCGCCGGGGGCCTTGGCGTGGACATAGCCCTCGCGCAGGTCGAGTTCCGCGCCCATGGCCTCAAGCGCCTTGAGATGCAGATCGACGGGACGCGCGCCGATGGCGCAACCGCCGGGCAGTGACACGACCGCATGCCCGTCGCGCGCCAGCATCGGGCCAAGGACGAGGATCGAGGCACGCATCTTGCGAACGATATCATAGTCGGCGACGTGATTGTCGAGCGCATGGGACGACAGCGCCAGCACCTTGCCGCCCTGCATCTGCGTGACCTCCGCGCCGAGCGATTGCAATAGCGCGCTCATCGTCTTGATATCCGACAGGCGTGGCGCATTGGTCAGGGTCAGCGGCTCTTCGCTGAGCAGGGTGGCGGGCATCAGCGTGAGGCAGGCGTTCTTGGCCCCCGCGATCGGGATCTGCCCCTTGAGAGGGCCATTGCCCGTGACGACGATCGAATCCATCTGCTCTACCCTTTATCCTTGCCACCGGTTTCCGGTTTGCCTGCCTCATCCGCACCGCGCGCGCGCATCTGCGCCTTACGCCGCGCGAGATTGGCCTTCAACGCCGATTTGAGCCTGTCCTCGCGGCTCTGCCCCTTTTTCTCTGGCTTGTCCGGTGTGGTTTTACTGTTCATGCAGCCCGTCTTACAGGAGCCATCAAAAAGCGTCCAGTTACCCCTTGCGCGAGGGGGCATTAGCGTCTAATCAGCGCGCCACGTGCTGCTGTAGCTCAGTGGTAGAGCGCACCCTTGGTAAGGGTGAGGTCGGGAGTTCAATCCTCCCCAGCAGCACCATCTTCCCGTTTTCGAAATCGCATTGCACCTGTGTTTCGGGGCTGTAGGCTGCGCTCAGATAGCAGGGAGG
>Ga0209947_1000848_pt1 | contig 18737 bp, 20 predicted proteins | sample SalPonR2_B_D2_MG_FD_185706 | JGI IMG/M metagenome (GOLD analysis project Ga0209947, IMG submission 185706) | Salt pond soil microbial communities from South San Francisco under conditions of wetland restoration - Salt Pond MetaG R2_B_D2_MG... ... | reverse complement strand
GTCTTGCCGCTGGCCACGCCGCCGGTCAGCGCGACCACCAGGGGTTTCAGTTTTTCTCGCGTCATCCGTTTTTCCAAGTCTGCCGGTGGAGATGATGTTACCTGACTGGTCTGGTGGGTCGTGTCTTTTTCCGGTTTTCAAGTTCGACTTCGAATTTGGCTTTGCCGTGGTGATGAGGGCACCGGGCCAGTTGCGGCGGCTCTTTTAGGTTCAAATTCAACTTCAAATTCAAAAGCCGTTTCGCCACGCGCTGCGCGCTTGCTGGCGACCTGCTTTTCACAAGCGCCTGAAAAGGGGGCGGGTGGTTAGGTGTTTTATTGTGGCGCTGGCTCGAGATCTTTTTGTCCGTGCGGCGTGTTCCGCTTTGGCTTAGGGGCGATGACTAAATTCCGGCTTCGATCGTTATCGGAGTGGGGACGTGACGAGGGCGGGGTGTAGGTTGTTTCGGTGGATGCTGAAGCCGGTTCCAGTTTGGGGTGGTGAGTGGGGTCGGTGGCCTTGCCGGCCCCTTGATGATACTGCCGAAAACGTTCTTTCCGTAGGTCGCGGTCGCATCCGCGACGGGATGCCTGTATTGACCGCTTGCGTCGGGGATGCCACCCCGACCTACGAACGCCGGCAGGATTGGTTCGCCATGGGCGCCACCGGGCAAGAACACAGACCCCAACCAGGCCCGAATATCCCTCACCGCACCGGAACTGGAACCCGCTTCAGCATCCCCGGCGGATCAGTGCCGGCACGATCAAGCGAACCCCGCTCCGATAAAGATCGAAGCCGGAATCTCATCGTCACCCGTAAGCCAAAGCGGAACACACCGCACGGACAAAAAGATCCGCAATCGAAACGCCATGCCTGACACCAAACCTCCAGACCCTTCGGACCAGCACCTCGAATAGCTGCCGCCTGTAAAGCGCACTTTTGGTTACTTTTGTTGCAACCGACAAAAGTCACTCGCATCAGCCAGCGAAGCTGGCGGCGAAACGGCTTTTGAATTTGCAGTTGAATTTGATTTAAAAGCCTCCGCACCCGGCCTGGTGCCCTAACCACCGCGTGGCGAAATGAGTTTGACTGAAAAGCCGCCGCACCCGGTCCCGTGCCCTCGTCACCTGCCGCAAAGCTGCATCTGAACCAAAAAGCCGACGGCATGCAAGGCCACGACCACCCCCGCCCCCTTTCCCATTACCATTGCCGAATGCCTGAATCCAATCGACCCATGACAAGAACTGCCGTTGTCGTAACGGCCGTAGCGATCCCGCTTTTGCTGGCCGCCTGCGCAGCGCCGAGACCGCCGATGCCCGCGCCGGGAGAGGACCGCGTGGTCGAGGAGCGGGTTCGCGCCCCGTCCGCCGGCGCCGGTGAAGAGCTGCAAGTGTTCGGCGTACGCAACCCGGCGGTGGCGGCGCTGGGTCGGGACGCGGCGACGGCCGAGCAGCGGGGCGATCCGGAACGCGCCGAGATGCTGCTCGAGCGCGCGCTTAGGATAGACGGCCGCGATCCTGCGATCCTGCAGCAGATGGCGGAACTGCAGCTGGCGGGCGGGCGGCTGGACCAGGCCGCCAGCTATGCGCAAAGATCGTTCGAGCTGGGGCCCCAGGTGGGCGAGATCTGCCAACGCAGTCTTCGTACGCTGATCGTGGTGCACGAGCGTGCTGCGGCCTGGGAAGAAGCGCGCAAGGCGCGCGATCGGCTGGCAGCTTGCCGTGTCGCGCCGCCCGAGCGGTTTTGAACCCGGGTTGACGGCAGACCTTGTGCAATCCCTGGCCAATCAATTCGAGCACGAGGGCCGGCTGGCCGAGCTGCTCGAGGATTTTCAGCCGAGACCGGGCCAGCTCAAGCTCGCAGACCGAATCGCGAATTGCCTTCAAAGCGGCACCGACCTGGTCGCCGAAGCCGCGACCGGCACCGGCAAGACGCTGGCCTACCTGCTGCCGGCGCTGGCCGGCACCGATAAGGTCATCATTTCCACCGGCACGCTCAACCTGCAGGACCAGCTGTTTCGGCGCGATCTGCCGCTGGCGCTGAAGGCCGTCGGCGTCGAGAAGTCGACGGCATTGCTCAAGGGCCGGGCCAACTATCTCTGTCCCCAGCGCATGGACAAGGCCGAAGACGGTCCTGGCGTGCTGGACGACGAGACTTCCGAGCATCTCGAAATCGTGCGGCGCTGGTCTCGGCACACCACCACCGGCGAAATTCGCGAACTGGCCGAGATCCCGGAACGCGCCCGGGTCTGGCCGCTGGTGACCTCGACGGTGGACAACTGCCTGGGTTCGGAATGCCCGCGCATCAACGACTGTCCGGTGCTCAAGGCGCGTCGCCGCGCCCAGGATGCCGACGTGGTGGTGGTCAATCATCATCTGCTGTTCGCCGACCTGGCGCTAAAGCAGACCGGTTTCGGCGAGGTGCTGCCGGGGGCCGACGCGATCATCGTCGATGAAGCCCACCAGATTCCGGACGTGGCGACACGGTTCTTTTCGCGCAGCGTCAGCGCCTGGCAGGTGGCCGAGCTGGCCCGCGACACCCTGGCTGCGACCGCCGACGCCAGCGGCAGCCTGCAGTTGCTGCGCGAACCGGTGGAGAATCTGAAAGAGCGCCTGGCCCAGCTTGGCAGCCGGGCCCACAACCTGCCCGAGCGCGGCGACTGGCGCAGACTGGCCCCTGTCACCACCGAGCTCGAGGCGCTGGCCGAAGCATTGGCGGCACTGGCAGAGGCCACCGACGCGCTGCAGTCGCAGACGCGCGACATGGCGGCCTGCCACGATCGTGCCGTGGCGCTGTCCGACACGCTGGCCACGCTGCTGGCCGGCGAAAGCGAGCAGGGCGTGCGCTGGTTTACCTGCCGGCGCGGGCGCCTGTCGCTGACGCTGACCCCGCTCGATATTGCAGAACCGTTCAGAAAACTCCGCGCTGAGCTGCCGTCGACCTGGATCATGACCTCGGCCACGCTGGCGGTGAACGGCAACTTCGATCACTTCACCAAGCGGCTGGGGCTGGAATCGCCGGCCACCGAACTGATTCCCAGCCCGTTCGACTACCGCAAGCAAACTCGCCTGTGGCTGCCGGCCGGGCTTCCCGAGCCGGGCGACCCGCTGCACACCGAAGAACTGCTGGAGGCAGTCCGGCCGCTGCTGCAGGCCAGCCGCGGCCAAGCCTTCCTTCTGTTTACTTCCCATCGGGCGCTCAACCGGGCGGCCGGCTGGCTGCGCGCCAATACCGATTTCCGCCTGCTGATTCAGGAAGACGCGCCGCGCGATGTGCTGCTGGAGGAATTCCGCGCCCGGCCCGGCAGCCTGCTGCTGGGCGCGGCCAGCTTCTGGGAGGGCGTGGACGTGCGCGGCGAAGCGCTGTCTGTGGTGGTCATCGACAAGCTGCCGTTCGCATCGCCCGACGATCCGGTGCTGTCGGCAACCATTCGCGCCACCCGCGAGCGCGGCGGCAATCCCTTCGCCGACCTGCAGATTCCGGCCGCCGTGCTGGCGCTCAAGCAGGGCGCGGGCCGGCTGATCCGGCACGCCGGCGACAGGGGCGTTCTGGTACTCGGCGATCCGAGGTTGGTCACGAAAGGCTACGGCCGCATCTTCGTCAACAGCCTGCCGCCGATGCCGCGTTGCGGCGGCGTCGACGAAGCTGCGGCATTCATCCGGGACGTGGCATGAAGATTCTCGCCATCGAAACCGCGACCGAGGCCTGTTCGGTCGCGCTGGTCGACGGTGACCAGCGGCTTCAGCGCCAGGAAATCGGCGCCCGCGTCCATGCCGCGGCACTGCTGCCGTGGATCGCCGAACTGCTGGCCGAGGCCGGGCTGACCTACGGCGACCTCGACGGCGTCGCGGTGGACCGCGGGCCGGGCGGGTTCACCAGCATCCGGCTGGGGCTTGGCGTGACCCAGGGGATAGGCCTGGCGCACGACCTGCCGGCGTGGCCGGTTTCAAGCCTGGCCGCGCTCGCCCATGCCGCCCGGCCTGCCGGATACTCGGGCCGCTTTCTGGCGGCGCTGGATGCCCGCATGGGTGAGGTCTACGCCGGCTGGTTTTCGATCGATCAAGACCGGATTCAGCCGATCGGCGCAGAAATTCTATGCCCGCCGGGCGAGCTAAAGGTTCTTGACGACGGCCCCTTCATCGCCGCCGGCAACGCGTTCTCCAACTACGGTCCCGAGCTTCGGGACGTGCTGGGGACCGGTCTGGACGCTGTCCAGGCCGAGGCCTGGCCGACCGCTCTGGCGGTGGCCGACCTGGCCTTGCGCACCGATGCCGTCGCCGCCCATGAACTGAAGCCGATCTACCTGCGTGACCGCGTCACGGGCTGAGCCGCCGTCCAGCATTAAACTCGACGGCGAAAATAGCTTTCGCAGAGCCGCAGAGAAAGGGAAAGGTAAAAAATCTTTCTGAATACATATATTCCTCGGCCATCGTCCACGCCACTGTGGGTGGGAGAGAGTCGAGAATTGGCTTTGCCGCGGGTTCACGCGGAGAAACGCGGTGGCTGAATCTCTTACGTAATCAGGGCCAGTTATGTTCGTGCTTCATCTATCGCCTGCCTTTTGCCTCTCTTCGCGTCTTTGCGCCTTCGCGAGAGCTTGTTTCGCCTTTGCTTATCGGTTCGGAGTCAGCCCAGTTGTTCCACGATCTTGCCGTCCGGGCCGTCGGCCCAGATCCTGAGCGGCTGGCTGCCGCGCATCAGCACGCCGCCGGGCAGTCGGCTTGAGCCGTCGGGGCAGAAATCGAAGCGATACCGCCGTACCAGCTCCAGGCCGTAGCCGCCGCGCCTGGCGTAGGTGGACTGGATGCTGACGGTTTGGTCGAGCAGCTGCCACCGCTGGCGCTGGCAGAAGTTGCGCGCGACCTGGCGCGCCCGGTCCAGCGCCTGGGTAGAGGCATGCCACCACAGGCCCAGCGCGGCCAGCAGCAGCAGCGCCGGAATGACCGAAGACGCCGGATCGTTCATCGCGCGTTCCTGAGTAGCACGTAGACCGCGCCGGTGCCGCCGTCGGTCGGCGGCGCGGAGCCGAATGCCAGCACGCTGGAATGGCGGCTGAGGACGCGGGCCGTGACGGCCTTGATGCGCGGGCCGGCGGGCCCGGATCGCAGACCCTTGCCGTGGATAATCTTGACGCAGCGCTTGCCGCCGGCCAGCGCTTCGTCGAGGAATATCCGGATGGAGCGGGTGGCCGCGTCGATATTCATCTGGTGCAGGTCGATTTCGTCCTGGACGCTCCAGTAGCCGCGCCTCAGGCGCGTCAGTACCCGCTTTTGCAGGCCGGGCCTGAGCCACAGCAGCTCTTCGCCGGTTTCCAGCTCGTGATCGAACGGCCTGGCCTCGGCGAGTTCGTCGACCACGCTGCGCTCGTCGGCTTCGCGCATGCGCGGCGTGGCGCGCACCCGCGGACGTTCGGTCTCGGCACGGCTCGAGCGGATTCGGCGTACCGGGCCAACGCTGTCCCGAAACAGCGCGAGCTCGTCATCGAATTTGTCGTTATCGTCGCTCATCGTGCGTCTCCGATGCGTCCGCGGCACGCCTGGTCGATCGTGAATTGACCACGGTTTCGTTGTCGGGTCGCGTAATTTCCAACTGTAGGCATTATAGTTACCGCTTGTAAAACGATCGTCTCGAAGTCAGACGAAAAGGGCACGATGCACATCCTCATCAGCAACGACGACGGCCTGGACGCGACCGGCATCCGACACCTCGCCGAGCAGATCGGCGAGCAGGTCGACCGCGTCACCATCATCGCACCGGATCGTGATCGATCCGGTGCGAGCAATTCGCTCACGCTGGATCGCCCGATTCGCGTGGATCGCCGCGGCGACAATGTCTTCAAGGTGTTCGGCACGCCTACCGATTGCGTCCATATCGGTATCACGGGTTTGTTGGGCGAAGAGCCCGACATGGTGATCTCGGGGGTCAATGCCGGGTCGAACATGGGCGACGACGTCATCTATTCCGGCACCGTGGCCGCAGCCATGGAAGGCCGGTTTCTCGGGTCTCCGGCGATGGCCGTGTCGCTGGCTTACGACCACGAGAAGGAGAAACCGCGGCCCAGCAACTACGCGACCGCCGCGCGTGCCGCCCGTGTGCTGATGACCCGTCTGCTGGAAGAACCGCTGCCGGCCGACACCATCCTCAACGTCAATGTGCCGGATCTGCCGTGGGACGAAATCAAGGGGTTCGAGACCACCCGCCTGGGCCACCGGCACCGTTCCGAGGACGTGATTCCGCTGGAGGATCCGCGCGGGCGGCAGTTCTACTGGATCGGCGCACCGGGCGGCGAGGAAGACAACGGCCCGGGCACCGATTTCAACGCGATTCGGCGCGGCTTTGTGTCGGTCACGCCGATTCACGTCGACCTGACCCGTTATCAGGCACTGGATCCGGTCGGTCAGTGGGTGCAGAGCATCCGTCTCGACGAGGATGCGGCGTGACATGAACGCGGGAAAGCTTGCGCGCGGCATCGGCATGACCTCGGACCGAACCCGACGCCGCCTGATCGAGAAACTGCGTGAGCAGGGCACCACGGACGACCGGGTGCTCAGCGCGATGACCGAGACGCCACGTCATATGTTCGTTGACGAGGCGCTTTCCAGCCGCGCGTACGAGAACAGCGCATTACCCATAGGCCGGGGCCAGACGATTTCGCAGCCGCTGGTGGTGGCCATGATGACCCAGGCCGCGATGGCGGCCGACAAGCGCGAAAAGGCGCTGGAGATCGGCACGGGGTCCGGCTATCAGGCCGCCGTGCTCGCGAGGCTGTTCGACAAGGTATTTTCCACAGAGCGTATCGGCGAGCTGGCCCGGCTGGCGCGGCAGCGATTGCACGGGCTGAAGGTCCACAACGTCTACTCTCGTCATGCCGACGGACTCGAGGGCTGGCCCGGCCAGGCGCCGTTCGATGCGATTGTCGTGACTGCTGGCGGGCGCATCCCTGAAGCGTTGTTCGAGCAGCTCGGGGAGGGCGGTGTGCTGGTCGCCCCAGCTAGCGAGTCGGGGGGCGCACAGGAACTTATCCGCTACACGCGCCGGGACGACGACTTCGAACGCGAATCGCTGGGCGCGGTAAGTTTCGTACCGCTGCTGGAGGGAATTGATTGATGTGCTTGAAAAACGGCCAAGGCAATTCGCATGCTGCGATGCGGCTGAGCGACGTGCGGCCGATGCAAGCCGCCAGCGGCGCCTGACATGTTCCGGGGACTTTACGATCGTGTCCTGGTCTGGTCCCGGCATCGGCACGCGTCGCGTTACCTGGTCGGGCTGAGCTTCGCCGAGGCCACGTTCTTTCCCATTCCGCCCGACGTGATGCTCGCGCCCATGGTACTGGCGGATCGGCGTCGGGCCTGGACGCTGGCCTTGCTGACGACCCTTGCTTCGGTCGCCGGCGGCGTGGTCGGCTATCTGATCGGCTGGCTCGGGTTCGAGCTGATCCATCCATTGATCCAGCGGGTTGGCTACATGCATCAATATCAGGAAGCGGTGGAAGCGTTTCGCGACTATGGGATCTGGTTCGTGATCGTGGCTGGATTCACGCCGATTCCGTTCAAGATCATCACGATTGCCGGTGGTGCCTTGTTGATGCCGCTACCGGGATTCATACTGGGAAGCATCATTGGCCGCGGCGCCCGGTTCTTCCTGGTGGCGGGGCTCGTCTGGGCCGGCGGCGAAAACATGGCCGAACGCTTGCGCAGCTGGGTCGATGCAATCGGCTGGGCCGTGATTGCGCTGATCGTCGCGGCAGGACTGATCTACGTGTATCGATGAATCGCAGGCGATGCAATGCGGGGATCATTCGGATGTGCGGCCTTGCAGTCGTCGCACTGGCGTTTGCACTGCTGACCGGTTGTGGCGCTCCGGGTCCGCTGATGCCTGATCAGCGGGCTTCGAGTTCGGCCGAGTCGCGTCCACCGCCGGCACCTGAGTCCTACAGGGTGCGTAGCGGCGACACGCTTTATTCGATTGCCTTCGGCTACGGCCTGGACTGGCGACGGGTTGCGCGCTGGAACGACATCTCCGCGCCGTACACGATCCTTGTTGGTGACTGGATCCGATTGCAGGCACCCCCGGACATGCGCCCGGCCGTGCTGACGGCCGACACGCCGGCGTCCACGCCGAAGCCTGCATCAAGACGCATCAGTGAGCCTGTGGATGGTGACAAGGCGGACATTACTGGATCCTCGCGACCGCAACAGGCGAAGACTTCCAGTAGCAGCGCGGGCAAGGCGTCGGCCGAGCCCGAACCGCGACCGGCAACGACGGCGGCCCGACAGCCTCCCGAGATCGGTCAGGATCCCGCTGGCGATACCGCTTCAACGCCGGTGCCGGCCGCCGCCACCCGTAGCGTGGCCGGGATGGCCTGGCGCTGGCCCACCGAGGGCGGCATCGCACGCGGATTCAATACCGGGGCGTCGCGCAAGGGTATTCTGATATCCGGCGAAGGCGGTCAGCCGATACGTGCGGCCGCCGATGGCGAAGTCGTCTACAGCGGCAACGGACTGATTGGCTACGGCGAGCTGATCATCATCAAGCACTCCGACCGCATGCTGTCGGCCTACGCGCACAACCGTGAGCGGCTGGTCGGGGAGGGGCAGCAGGTTCGGTCCGGGCAACTGATCGCGCGCATGGGCAGCGACGAACGCGAGCAGTTCGTGCTGCATTTCGAGATTCGACGGGACGGCAAGCCCGATGATCCGGTCAGGTATCTGCCGCCGCGCTGACGTGCGTGCCTAGTAAGCCGCCGGCTCCCAGATCAGCGCCGCCACGACGCGACGGTCTTCGCTGGCCAGCACGTTGAAGGTCCGCGCCGCTGCTTCCAGCGTCATCACCTCCAGGCCAATATTGTTGCGCAGCATTTCGAACTGGATTTCGCGCGAAGGAAAGCGCTGGGTGCGACCGGAGGCCAACAGCACCACGTCCGGCGACCATTCCAGGATTGGAGCGAAATGGCTGGCTTCAAGCGCATCAACGCTTTCGACGGCCCATTCACGCACGCCCTCGATGGGCGACAGGATCAAACTCCGGCTATAGCGATCCTCCACGATCTGGATCGCATCCGGGTCCAGCGAATGTATGAAATACTGCTCTTCGGGACGGTTTTCGGTGAGTTGCATCAGTCAGAGGTTCCTCAGACCGGAATTTTCGGGTTCTTCGGATTGGGGCGGTAAAAACAGGCGACCTGACCGATTTTCTGTACCAGTTCGGACGAGGTCTCGGCGAGGATTTGATCGATCCATTCTCGCCGCTGCTCGCGCTCCCCGCGTAGTTTGATCTTGATCAGTTCGTGGCTGTCCAGCGCGCCTTCGATCTCGGCGCGGACGTTCTCGCTGAGCCCCTTGTCGGCGACCATCACGACCGGAGACAATTCGTGACATAGTCCGCGGAGCCGGCGAATCTGGTTGTTGTTCAGCGACATAGGACCTTCAGGTTTCCACAGGCGCAGGATAATATCACTTATCATGCGCCTTATTCACCGCCATTCCTGCTGCCGAACCGCAGGTCCTGTGTGTAAGGTGTTTGAATCGATTAGCAACGCCACAGACGCAAGGCCCGAGCAAGATGGGATGAGGCCATCAGTAATTTCGCCGGCAAGAATGCGATAATCCACGATGATCAAGATGACATCCCAAAACCGGTTTCCGGCATGAGTTCCAATCGTTGGCTGTCGCGACAGGCGGCCGATCCTTATGTGAAACAGGCACGAAGCCTCGGCTACCGCGCCCGTGCAGCGTTCAAGCTGATCGAGTTGGACGAACGCGATCATTTCTTGAAGTCGAACCGGAAGATCGTCGATCTTGGCGCGGCGCCGGGCAGCTGGGCCCAGGTGGCGGCCGAGCGCGCCGGTCAGCAGGGTCGGGTGGTAGCGCTGGATATCCTGCCAATGGATGCGCTGGAAGGGGTCGAGTTCATTCAGGGTGATTTTCGCGAAGCCGAGGTGCTGGCGCAGCTCGAAGCGCTGGTGGGCGAAAAAGTCGATCTTGTACTGTCTGATATGGCCCCCAATATCAGCGGTATTGTGGCGTCTGATCAGGCCCGCAGCATGGATCTGGCGGAGTTGGCGCTGGAATTCGCTTGCGATTGGCTGGCGCCCGGCGGTGTTTTCGTCGTCAAACTGTTCCATGGCGAAGGCTTCGACGAGTTCGTTCGTACCGCCAGGACGCGCTTTGATCGGGTCCGGTTGAGAAAACCGGCGGCGTCGCGCAAGCAGAGCCGTGAAATTTATCTGGTCGCCGATTCACGGCGACACGTGTAAAGTATTGGAGCATTACGTGCAGCGTCCTACGGAAACAGGAGCAGATTCTTGAGTCAGTTTGCGAAAAACCTATTGTTGTGGATCATCGTGGCGATGGTGCTGATGAGTATTTTCCAGCACTATGCCGAGACCGAGCCGCCAGCTCAGAGAATGGAGTATTCGGAATTCCTCGATTCGGTGAGCAACGGTCAGATCGAACACGTCGAGATCCAGGCGACTTCCGGCGGCAAGTGGTTGCGCGGACAGACGACGAATGGACAGAATTACGAAGTTTTTGCACCGCCCGATGACCCGGGACTGTATGCGGATCTGGTCAATAACGGCGTCGACATTCGCGGGGAGCAGCCGGAGGGCCGGTCGATTCTCGTCGACATCATGATCAGCCTGTTGCCAGTGCTGCTACTGGTATTTCTTTTCATCTATTTCATGCGTCAGATGCAGGGTGGCATGGGCGGTCGCGGCGGGGCGATGAGTTTCGGCAAGTCGCGTGCCAAGCTGCAGGGCGAGGACCAGGTCAAGATCACCTTTGCCGACGTCGCGGGCGTCGAGGAAGCCAAGGACGAAGTCGTAGAGCTGGTCGAGTTTTTGAAGAACCCGGGCAAGTTTCAGCGTCTGGGCGGCAACATTCCGAAGGGCGTGCTTATGGTCGGCCCGCCCGGAACCGGCAAGACGCTGCTGGCGCGCGCCATCGCTGGCGAGGCCCAGGTGCCGTTCTTCTCGATCTCCGGTTCCGACTTTGTCGAAATGTTCGTTGGTGTCGGGGCCTCGCGCGTGCGCGATATGTTCGAGACTGCCAAGAAGCACGCGCCGTGCATCATCTTTATCGATGAATTGGATGCGGTCGGGCGCCACCGGGGTGCTGGCCTGGGCGGCGGCCACGACGAACGCGAGCAGACGTTGAATCAGCTGCTGGTGGAAATGGACGGCTTCGAGGGCCACGAAGGCGTCATCATGATCGCTGCCACCAACCGGCCCGACGTCCTCGATCCGGCGTTGCTGCGCCCGGGTCGATTCGATCGGCAGGTCGTCGTGCCGTTGCCGGATCTCAAGGGGCGCGAGCAGATCCTCGGCGTACACATGAAGAAGATCCCGGTCGACGACAGCGTCGATGCCCGCGTGATTGCGCGCGGTTCGCCTGGCTTCTCGGGGGCAGATCTGGCCAACCTGGTCAACGAGGCGGCGCTGTTTGCCGCGCGCGAGGATTGCAAGGCCGTCACCCAGGATCATTTCGATCGGGCCAAGGACAAAATCATGATGGGGGCCGAGCGCAAGTCCATGGTCATGAGCGAGGACGACAAGCGTCTTACGGCTTACCACGAAGCCGGGCATGCCATAGTCGGCCGTATCGTCCCGGAGCACGACCCTGTTTACAAGGTCACCATCATTCCGCGCGGTCGCGCGCTGGGTGTGACCATGTTCCTGCCCGAAGAGGACAAGTACAGCCTGAACAAGACCCAGATTGAATCGCAGCTCGCCAGTCTTTTCGGCGGCAGGGTCGCCGAGGAACTCATCTACGGCAAAGCCAAGGTGACGACCGGCGCCAGCAACGACATCGAGCGGGCCACCGCGATTGCCCGCAACATGGTGTCCAAGTGGGGCTTGTCGGATGTACTTGGGCCGCTGACCTACGACGAGAACGAGGACGAAGTGTTTCTGGGCCGCTCGGTGACCCAGCACAAGAACGTTTCAGACGAGACGCACCGGCTTATCGACAAGGAAGTGCGCAAGATCATCGACGGGGCCTACACGCGGGCCCGGGACATCCTGACCGAGCAAGACAAGCAGTTGCACCTGATGGCCGACGCGCTGATGCAATACGAGACCATCGATGCTCGCCAGATCGACCAGATCATGGACGGTAACGAGCCGGATCCGCCGGCCGGATGGGACGACGGTGACAAACCGCCTCGTTCTCCGGACTCGGATGACCGGGGCGATTCGCCAGAGCCAACGGGTACGCCGGCAACCGGTGAGACTTGATCGGCTGGCTACAGTCTGCTGATTTTTTCACCGTTGATCGCCCCGCCCCGCGGGGCGATTTCGGTTCCGGACCGGGTTGCGTGTTCTCTGGGTTACCAACCTATCTCTGCGGCGGTCTTGGGGCCGATAATGACCTGCTGAAGATTCTGCGCCTGGCGTGCGCTTGACTCGTCGACGGGTATGCGGCCGGCCATGATTTCGGCTGCCCTTTGCGGGAACAGCGGTTGCCGTTCCGGCTGGGCGAACCCGTCGGGAAAGATCGGCTGGCCGGAAGCGAGGTCGTACTTGTCTGTGGCGCCGATTGTGTGGAGAATTTCATGGGCCAGCACCACCAGGTTTTCCCCATGCATGGATTTGCTGGCGAACAGATTGGCGATCGCAATTCTGATCTGCTCGACGCCGGTGGAATGCGGCAGCCTGCGATTGTTCGTTGGCTCGAAGTATCTGGCCAATACTATGATATCCGGATCCATGCCTTGATTATCGAACCTCCAGCGCCACCAGCGCATCTGAGCGATCCAGGTCGCTCGCTGGAAAAAGTTTCCGCCGATCGGGGGTGCAGGCGGGGAATTCTGGATCGGACTGCCCAGCTGAACGAAAACCGGCCGGTTCATTTCGAGACCGTATCGGGTGCCCTCTCGCTCGATAAACCGTTCGATCTCCTCGAAATCCCGTTCTTCCAATCGCTCGATATACGGTTGCGACGACTCGCCGGCTTCGGCGTTGACGGGATAGATTGCGATGAAAAGTGGGTTTGTCCAGCTTGCAACCCGGGCCTTGTCGTTGAACTGATGGTGGATCACCAGAACGAGGATGACCAGCAGCAGGACAATACGGATCTGTTTGAAACTCAAGATCGGCTCCATTCGGCTTTTCGTCCGCCGAGAGGCGGAGGATTTTTATTTGATGACCTTGAGATTGGGCTTGCCGCGCTTCGGGCCGGATTCTTTGTTGTCCAGACCGCTGTCGCTGTCGGCCGATTCCGCCGACTCTGCAGAGCCGTCCCGTTCCGTCTCGGGAAACATCATGCCTTGGCCGTTCTCGCGCGCGTAGACGGCCTGCACCGCCTCGACCGGCACCAGCACGGCGTGTGATATGCCGGAGAAACGGGCGACGAAGCTCACGTATTCGTTGTCGATCTCGAGATCACGGACCGCGCTGGGCGAGATGTTGAGGACCACTTTGTCACCGGCGCGGACCGCATCGGGTATGTTCAGATCCGGGTGCGTGCTGTCGACCAGGATCTGCGGCGTGAACCCGTTGTCGACTATCCACTCGTTGAGCGCCCTCAGAAGATAGGGCTGGCTGGAAGTCATTTTCGCGGGAGAATCACTCATCCTCTTCGCGGTAGGCTCTTTCGGCTTCGGTCAGGCTGCGCTGGAAAGCATCCCGACTGAACATCCGGTCCATGTACCGGTGAATATGCATGGTGGACCTTGCCGGCAAGTCGATTCCGTATCCCGGCAGTCGCCACAGCAAGGGCAGCAGCGCACAGTCGACGAGGCTGAGTTCGTCGTGGAGGAGAAATGGCGACAGGCCGAACAGCGGGTCCGACTCTATAATGCTGTCGCGAAGCTGCTTGCGCGCCGTTTCCACCCGCTTGGGTCCAGTCGACGTCTCGATGATTCGCCCGTTCTCGATCCAGTCGCGGTGGATTCGGTATAGCGCGAGTCTCAGCCGGGAGCGCGATACCGGGTCGACCGGCATCAGGGGCGGATGTGGGTAGCGTTCGTCGAGATATTCGGTAACGACCCAGGTCCCGTAGACCACCAGGTCCCTGTCGACCAGCGTGGGTGGCTCGCCATATGGGCTGAGCTCCGCCAGATCCCCGATGGCTGAACGGTCCTGTTCGATATGGATGATCTCGACGTTCAATCCCTTCTCGGCGAGGACAACCCGGACGCGATGGCTGTCCAGGCAGTTTTCGGAGGAATACATGGTCATCATGGGTTAGGGAACCTCTCGATTACGCTACACGGATGTGACGGCGCCTCTTGCGTGGGGCTTGTGCCGTCACCGATGCGCATGGTTGGGTCTTGCAGGGTGTTCCAGGCTGGTGAAGCTGGACGTAACATCACTTCTTTACATCCCGCCAGTATTCCTTGTACAGCAACCAGGAAAGGAACGTGAACACTGCCAGAAAAAGAAGCACCCAAACGCCCAGGCTTTCGCGCTTCAAAACCGCAGGTTCGCCGAGATAGGTCATGAAGGCCACCAGGTCGCGCAGCGACTGCTCGTACCCGGCCGGCGTCATCAGGCCTTGCTGGTCGACCTCGAGTTCGGCGATTCGGGTGTGTTCTTCGCCGCTGTCGTCGGTCCAGGTCTCCATTACGGGACGCTGAATGCCCTGGAGCTCCCAGAGCACGTTCGGCATCGACGCGTTGGCCAGAATGGTGTTGTTCCAGCCATCCTCGGTCAGATAAAAGCCCTTGAGGAATGAATAGATCCAGTCCTCGCCCCGCGAGCGTGAGGTCAGAGTCAGATCCGGCGGCTTCTTGCCGAACCACTTCTCGGAGTCCTCTGGCATCGCCGCTATCATGTAATCGGTGATTTCACGATTACCGAATATCAGATTTTCGTTCACCTGCTCTTCGGTGAGCTCGAGATCGCGTGCAAGGCGCTGATAGCGCATGTACTGAGCGGAATGGCATGAGTGGCAATAGTTCATGAACATGGCGGCGCCACGCTGGACCGAAGCGAGGTTGTGCACGTTCGAACCTGCTTGCTCCAGGTCCTCTCCGCCCCCAGCTGGCCACGCGAGGCTGGATGCGGCCAGCAATGCAATTGAGAAAGCTATTCGAATCATTTGGTTACCCGCTCCGGTTCCGGCCTGGTTTTTTCATATTTGGTCACGAACGGCATCAGGATGAAGAATCCGAAGTAAGCAAACGTCCAGATGCGGGATTCGATTGTCTGGATATGGGTGCCTTCGCCCATGCCGAGCATGCCGAGTCTAATGAAGGTTATCGCGAACACGGCCAGAAGGATCTTGCTGCCCAGACCCTTGTAGCGAATCGACCTGACTTTCGAGCGATCCAGCCATGGCAACAGGAAAAGCACAACGATCGCCAATCCCATGAGAATTACGCCGGCCAGCTTGTCGGGAACTGCGCGCAGAATCGCGTAATAGGGCGTAAAATACCAGACCGGCACGATATGCTCGGGTGTGACCAGTGGATCGGCTGGATTGAAGTTGTCGGGCTCCAGGAACAGGCCGCCAAACTCCGGCGCGTAGAAAATCACGAAGGCAAACAGCGTCAGGAACACGCCGACGCCGAAAATGTCCTTGACTGTGTAGTATGGATGGAACGGGATGGCGTCCAGCGGCCGGCCCTGGCTGTCTTTTTTCTTCTTGACGTCGATGCCGTCGGGGTTGTTAGAACCGACCTCGTGCAGGGCCGCCAGATGCAGAACGACGAGCAGCAGCAGCGCCAGCGGCACGGCAATCACGTGCAGTGCGAAAAAGCGGTTCAGAGTGGCGTCCGATACAAAGAAATCGCCGCGAATCCATTCCACCAGCGTATCGCCCAAGACCGGTATCGCGCCAAACAGCGAGATGATGACCTGGGCGCCCCAATACGACATCTGTCCCCAGGGCAGCACATAGCCCATGAACGCCTCCGCCATGAGCACCAGGTAGATGAACACGCCCAGTACCCACACCAGTTCACGCGGGGATTTGTACGATCCGTACATCAGGCCGCGGAACATATGCAGGTAGACCACGACGAAGAAAAACGACGCGCCGGTAGAATGCATGTAGCGAATCAGCCAGCCCCACTCGACGTCGCGCATGATGTATTCGACCGACGCGAATGCTTCGGCCGCGGACGGCTTGTAGTGCATGGTCAGGAAAATGCCGGTCAGGATTTGCAACACCAGCACCAGCATCGCCAGCGAGCCGAAGAAATAGAAGAAGTTGAAATTCTTCGGAGCGTAATACTCGCTGATGTGCGCTTTCCAGAACGACGATACCGGAATGCGTTCGTCGATCCAGCTGCCGATATTGGATAGTTGGCGTGAAACGTTGCTTGCAGGTTTTGCCATGATCAGACAGCTCCTTCAGGATGCACGCCAATCATGACATGCTCCTCGTCAACAAAACTGTAAGGCGGCACGATGAGGTTGGTCGGGGCCGGAACGCCGCTGTAGACCCTGCCGGCGAGATCGAACTTCGATTTGTGACACGGGCAGAAGAACCCGCCTTTCCAGTTTTGCTCGAATGGCTGCGCTCCGACTTCCGGAATGTACTCCGGCACGCAGCCAAGGTGCGTACAGTGCATGTTGAGTACCAGGTACTCGGGCCTGATCGAACGATGGACATTGTTTGCGTAAGGCGGTTGCTGCTCGGCGTTCTCGGAATCCGGATCAGTCAGTTGGCCGTTGACCTCGGGCAGGTTCTCCACCATCTGGTCCGAGCGGCGCAGGATGCCGATGGTCTGGCCGCGCCACTGCAGGCGCATCAACTGGCCGACCTGGAGGTCGCCGATGTAGGCTTCCACCGGTGCGCCGATGACGCGTGCGCGTGCGCTGGGCTGCCACGATGCCAGAAACGGCCACGCCGCGAAGCCGGCGCCGACCGCTCCAACCGCGCCTGTTCCGGCGAGCAGCAGCATGCGGCGGCCCTTGTCGGTTGCCGGTTCCACGGACGCAAGCGATTGTTTGTCGGACATGAACGATAACTCCTGAATCGGAACGGCAATTCCCGTTCACCAAAGCCGCCGCACCTGCGTTTACGGTCGAAAACGACCGTTGGGATCAGCGGCGCGAGTAAACCACAATTTTACCGAATTTTAATTCGTTTCTGTTTGACCAACGGCCCGCGTTCCCCTGCTGTGTCGAAGGAACCAGGGAAACGCGGGCGATATACCTCTAAAATACTGTATTGACCGAATTTTTGCCGGCCCATGAAACGAATCCTGCAATTCCTCCTGCAAGCCGCCGTGCTCGGCCTGGCGTTCGCTTTCGTCCTGGTCTGGTTTCGCCCCGAGTTGTTTACTCAAAAACATGCCGCCAACGGTCTCCCCGCGGTTCGCTCCTACGCCGACGCGGTTAACCGGACGGCGCCCTCGGTGGTCAGCATCTATACGCGGACCATGGTCAGCGAGCCGATGATCCGCGAAGGTTCCGATCCACTGTTCGAGCGGTTGTATCGCGATCGCCGGGTGCTCAGGCCGCGTAGCGGGCTGGGCTCGGGTGTCATAGTATCGGGTGACGGCCTGATTCTGACGACCGCGCACGTGATCAACGGCGTCGATAACATCTTCGTGGCATTGTTCGACGGCAGTGTCGCGGAAGCACGCGTAATCGGCACCGATCCCGGCAGCGACCTGGCTGTGCTGAAAGTGGATCTCGACGAGTTGCCGGTCGCCAGCTTCGACACGGAAACGCAGCACCGGCCGGGCGACGTCGTGCTTGCCATAGGCAACGCGTTCGGTCTGAACCACACAGTGACAGCGGGCATCATCAGCGCTACCGGACGCGGAGACCTGAACCTGACGGCGTTCGAGGATTTCATCCAGACCGATGCGGCGATCAATTCGGGCAATAGCGGTGGCGCGCTGATCAATATCGACGGCGAGGTCATCGGCATCAACTCTGCCTCGCTGAGCCAGGAAACCGGGGCGCAAGGCATCAGTTTCGCCATCTCCGCCCGACTGGCGACCGAAGTGCTGCGCCAGATTGTCGAATATGGCAGTGTTCGACGCGGCTGGATCGGCGCAAACGTCATCGACCCGCCGTTGGTGATGCTGGAGGGCGAGGATCAGCCCGCCGGCGTGCAGATCTCCCAGATTTACCGCGATGGCCCGGCATGGGAGTCCGGCCTGCGTCCGGGCGACATTTTGCTGTCGGCCGACGGGTCGCCGGTGGGCAGTGCGCGCGAATTCACTCTCGCCATCGCCGAAGAGCCTCCCGGCACGGAAATCGAACTGGTGGCTTCTAGAAACGGGCAGCGTTTCACGACGTCGGTGACGTTGATACAACAACCGCCGCTACAAAGCTGAAAATCACTGAAAAACTACTGCGCACGCACCTGGCGGCGTCCGGCGAAAGGGTGAGTCCAATTCTCACGTACACTGCGGTTCCTGTGCGCCGGCCGCCGTCGCCAGCGACGCGCTCGCTACGTTTTGCAGCGATTTTCCCGACGTCGATGGTGTTCGGTGGTCGGAAGATCGTGCGGTTTTCCGACTACTGACCACCGATCACCATTTTTCCGGAAACCGTAAACCGGAGTTTTTTTACGCCTTCGGCAACGTCACGCCGCGCTGGCCCTGGTACTTTCCGGCCCGATCGGCGTAGCTGGTCTCGCATTCCTCGTCCGATTCCAGGAACAGGAACTGCGCCACGCCTTCGTTGGCGTAGATCCGGGCCGGCAGGGGTGTGGTGTTGGAAAATTCCAGCGTCACGTGACCCTCCCATTCCGGTTCCAGCGGGGTCACGTTGACGATGATGCCGCAGCGCGCGTAGGTGGATTTCCCGAGACAGATCGTCAGCACGTTGCGCGGAATGCGGAAGTACTCGA
>Ga0209947_1000844_pt1 | contig 18782 bp, 14 predicted proteins | sample SalPonR2_B_D2_MG_FD_185706 | JGI IMG/M metagenome (GOLD analysis project Ga0209947, IMG submission 185706) | Salt pond soil microbial communities from South San Francisco under conditions of wetland restoration - Salt Pond MetaG R2_B_D2_MG... ... | reverse complement strand
TTTATTTCAGCTCGAAAAAACATTAACAATGAAAAATAAAATACTTATTCTAATCATTTTGAATATGGGACTTATCAGTTGCTCAACGACCAAACAAGTAGAAAAGTTGTTTTCAGAATCCAAAACAATGAAAGACCAAACTTTTCATTTCGAACAATTAAATGAACTTCCCGCTCCAGTTCAACGCTATTTCCGCTATGCTCTAAAAGATGGACAGACCTACCTGAGCAAACTGCATCTGAAGCACACAGGAAAATTCAAAACAGGGATCGATAAAGATTGGGTAGATATTGAGGGAGAACAATATTTTACTGCCCAACCTCCCGGTTTTATCTGGATTGGAAAAACAAAGGCTTTCAAAGCAAAAGATTCATATATTTCTAATAAAGGCAACCTTTCGGTTTACCTTTTTGGTTTCCTGCGTATTGTAAAGAGTGAAGGCCCGACAGTAAACCAGGCGGAACTGCTGCGGTGGCTGGGAGAAAGTGCCTGGATGCCTACCAACCTGCTTCCTAATGAACATATAAGCTGGTCGCCAATTGATGACAAAACAGCAAAACTCAATTTTGAGTGGCAAGGTGAGAATGTATATTATACTGTTCACTTTAATGAAAAAAATCAAATAACCAGGCTTCAGACAGAAAGATATATGAACCCGGATCGACTGGAAAAATGGGAAGGCTGTTTAAGTAATTACCAGGAAGTGAATGGTATGATGATTCCTGAAAAAATAGAAGCCTCCTGGCTTTTGAAAGAAGGAAAGCATACGTATGCTAATTTCAAGGTAGAAGAGTTTGTCTTTGACACACAAGAAATTTCTGATTCCTCAGCTTTTTTCTAATAAATAACTTAACTTAGACAAATAGGAATAAAATAAAATTATTCCAGAAAATTGCTTTTTAGCATTTTTTTGTGCTTATTGGGTAAAAGTAAGTTAGAAAAGATGAAAAGAACAACCCTGATTTTAATATTAAGCCTTTTTTCTACATTAACCTATGGACAGGTAACAAAATCCATTGTTATTACCGGCAGTGTAAAAAACAACGAGTCTCCTTTTGTTTCTGTTGAAGACACTCTTTTGCAACTCTCACCCGGCGGAGGCTTCTTTTTCAAAAGGAACATCAGTCATTCCCGCTATTATGATATCAAGTACAAAGAAAAAAAATTTAAAGTCTTCATCGAACCCGGGGATACTGTTGAAATAATCATGAATGCAGTCAATCCTGATGAAAGAATCCATTTTAGGGGTTACTTCCCTCCTATAAACAGGTACCTTCATCAAAAAAGTTTAATTGATAAGCAACTGACTGATTATTTTAATTCCAATACTCTCAAGTGGCATAGTCTCTTTAAAAAAAACGAAACTAATTTTTTAAAAGAACTGGATTCACTCAGGAATTTATACTTACAACCTCTTGAAAAGCTTGAATCAAAGCATAAAGAAGAAGTGAATCAAAAGTTTCTTTTTACTACCAGGAAAGATATCAAATTTACTTTCGACTGGTTTATATTCTATTATCCCTATTTCCATTCCAGATTTACCGGAGAAAAAGTCAATCTGACAAAAGAAACCAGGGCATATCTGAACGATATTAATTTGGATCATCCATGGCTGCTTGAGATAGATAATTATAACCAATTCGGCGAAGAAGTCCTCCGTCCCAAAATCAGGAAAGAATTCAACAACAATAAGTCATTAAAAAATTCAGACAATCGGTGGTTAAAAGCATCTTTAAATATAGTCTCTGAATATTTCAATAACAGGGAAACAATTGATTATTGGCGATATCTTTTTATTAAGAATCATATCGAAGATAATGGAGTAAAAAACATAGAATCATTTATCGAAAATTTCAGAGAAAAGTCTGAAAATGAGGAATTAAAAAAAGATCTGATCAAAATATATAATATAGAACTCAGAAAAAGAAAAGGGCATCCAATAATGACTTACAAGACAGTAGACGGATTTCAGCTGGATGCACACATTTTTATGCCCGATAGCTTAAAAAAAGGAGATAAAAAGCCTGTTTCAGTGTATTTTCATGGAGGAAGCTGGAGCGAAGGGAAACCTGCATGGCATTTCGGACAATCCAAATTTGGCTTTGTTAAGGTGTGTATTGAATACAGGACATATGACAGGTATGGTGTTTTGCCCTTTGAAGCCATTTCAGATGCAAAATCAGCCATAAGGTGGGTCAGACAAAATGCTAATGAGCTAAATGCCGACACATCAAAAGTAATTGCATTTGGAAATTCAGCCGGCGGTCATCTTGCTCTGGCAGCCGCCATGCTGGACACGTTAGATGAACCCGGTGAAAATCAAAAAATCAGCTCCAGACCCAATGCATTGGTCTTAAATGCTGCAGTATATAATCTGAAAAATGTCTGGTTTGATTACCTGGTGGAAGATAAAAATAAAATTACAGCAATTTCCCCTCTTCAGAATGTAAAAAAAGATTTGCCGCCTATGCTAATATTTCATGGTGAAGCGGACATGCAATCTTCTCCTTTCAAATTCTGCAAACAGTTTGTGGAAAAAATGGATAGTGCAGGAAATGAAGTTTATTTTTATCCTCTGGAAGGTATGGGACATTTTTTATGGAGAAACGGGCATTACTGGCAAATTTCCGAAAAGGCCAAAAGAGATTTTTTCCGTGAAATGGGATTCTTAAAAAAAATTAATCCTGGCTTATGATAAATGCCAATTCTAACATAAAAGATTATGTCAGGATTGGGGTTATTGACTTCAGAAACGACAAAAAACAACTGCTCTGGTCATATTTCATCAGACTGATATGCCTTCTTTTTTTTGGTCCTCTTTTTGTTCTGATTGCCCTGCAAATGGATATCCATATACCTGTTACCAAAGAAGCCTTTCTGGGAATATCAATACCCGGAATTTCTGGTTTTTTCAGCATTCTTTTCATTATTATCGCAGTGGTTTTTGTTTTATTTCTTCATGAAATGATTCATGCTGCTGTATTCTTTTTTAGCAAAAATCAGAAGCCCCGGATTGGGATGAAAGGTTTGGTTATCTATGCAAAGGCTTCCCGGTATCTTGTCAATCGTAATGCAATGATTATAAACGGACTGGCACCTTTCTTTGTATTAACACTGCTTGGTTTTATACTAATTGAACTCTTACCGGTTACTGCTTTACCCTGGATATTTATCCCTACACTTGTAAATGCTGCGGCTTCGGGTGGCGATTTTATGATAGTTATGTGGATGATGGGACATACCAGGAAAACATTATACAAAGACGAAGGGGATATTATAACTGCATACAGAAATGCGAACTTTCAGCAATTGAATTAATTTAATCTGAGTTTGACTTAATAATAAACCTTCTAGTTAATTGATATACTTTCATCGAATTCACGCTAAAATAAGGCATTCTTTATACCAATTTAAGAAACAATAAACCTTTATATTTTGTATTTTTGTAAAAGAATTTTATCATTTCAAAGTCATGAAACCCTCTTCTGCATAATGCAGACAAAAGGCAGTGTATAAAACAATAGGGGTACATGGCAGAAGAAACAAAAGAATACAGACTTTGGAAGGTATAAGTTTCAGAATGTCAAACTAATAATTAATTTTACTCTAATGAATAATAAATCAACAATTTTGATACCGGTTGACTTCAGAACCCAATCTTTGTCGGCTTTTGAGTATGCAAAGGTTATAGCAAAAGCTACAAACTGCAGCCTTACTTTGCTTTATGTGATTGAAGAAACCGGTATTTTTACAAGTTCTGTTTTAAAAAAAGAACAAAAAGCTGAAATAATAAAACAAGCTGAAGCGAGACTGGATGAACTTGTTTCCAGCGATAAAGACTTGAAAGAAAAAAATATAAAAGCAAAGACCGTTATAAAAAAAGGGAAAGTCTACCGTCAAATCATTAATCTGGTGAATGAAATAAAACCTGTTTTGATTATCATGGGTAGAACCGATTCCTCAGATTTTAAGAAAAATATTACGGGAACAAATACTCATCATATAGTTAGTGAAGCTCAAATTCCGGTAATTACCATTAAAGGAAGTCATGAAGTTACAACAGATGACCACATATTATTACCCCTTGACCTTACTCATCCTGTAAAAACGAAAATAGCAAAAGCAATAGAAGTAGCAAAATTTTTTGGGGCCCGTGTAAACATTTTATCAGTCCTTCAATCGAACTGGCTAAGCAAAAAGATTAAATTTCAAAAGTCACTGGATGAAATTCAAAAAATATTTACAAAGTATGAAGTTGAAAGTGACGTTAATTTAAAAGTTTGCAAGAAAAAGTTTATTTACGAGATCATTAATGAACATGCATTAGAAATTGGGGCAGATCTTATCATGATGATGACCCAAAGAGAAATGGATATACACCGGTATTTTATTGGTTCCACAGCCCAGGATATTATCAATCATTCTGAACTGCCTGTTCTAACTATTATTCCAAAGCCAGAACTTCAACTAAACATCAAACATTACTTATTCAAAGAACTAGTGGACCCCTTGCAGGTATATAATGTTTTTCCTGAATAAGCGCGCATAAAAAATCCGCCTAAAAAATAGATTTTAAGCGGTAACTGTTTGATTATCAGTGATTCCGCCAGGATTCGAACCTGGGACCTACGGCTTAGAAGGCCGTTGCTCTATCCAGCTGAGCTACGGAACCATTTGCCCAAAGGCGATGCAAAAATATAAAAATATCTTGTTTGAAAAAAGGTTTTTGGAAAAAAGAATATAGAATACAGAATTTAGAAATCAGAATAGTGTACTTAAAAGTGCTACTAATTAAGGGTAGCTTTCACTGTATTCTATATTCTGTATTCTATATTCTAAATTCTAAATATCTAACCTTCCGCCTTGATCCAGTTTACCAATCCTTTTTTCTCAATAATCTGCATTAGTTTGTCTGGCAAAGGTGCAAATTTGTATTTTCTGTTATTCACATAAATAATCCCTTTGTCAAAATCCACATCAACCTCGTCGCCTGGCTGATATGCATCCACAACCTCAGAATTAACAATAAGCGGCAATCCCTGGTTGATAGAAGAGCGATAGAAAATTCTGTTAGAAGATTTTACAATTACTGCCTTCACCCCAATATGTCCAAGCCCAACGGCAGGGTGCTCCCTGGAACTTCCACAGCCAAAATTCTCTCCGGCTATGATCACATCTCCTGCTTCTGCATTGTCTGCAAAATTCTCGTCAAACCCTTTAAATAGGTGTGGCTTTATTGCCTCCGGATCCGAGCTTGCCACTTCATAAGTCAGATTACCGGCAAACATCTGATCTGTATTCAGGTTGTGCACGTCTTTATAATTCCAGACACCGTTTATTTTTCTGTTATCTCCTGGTTCTATGGTAACTGACGGGCTTTGCTCTTTCTGATAAGGGAATTTATCATCATGCTTTTCTCCCCGCGGATCTGTAATTTCGCCCTTAATGGCAGAATGAGCTACAGTGGCTGGTGAAGCAAGGTAGATCTCTGCATTCTTGTTGCCCATGCGGCCTTTGAAATTCCTGTTTGCAGTAGAAATAACCGTAAAGTCATCGGCAGGTATTCCCTGGCCTGTTCCCAGGCATGGTCCGCAGGAGGCACTCAACACTGTGGCTCCTGCATTTACCAGTTTGGTAATAATGCCTTCATCAATGGCTTGCAGATAAATCTTTTGAGAGGCAGGTATTACGAGCAACTGAAAACCATCAGCAACTTGCTTACCCTCCAGCACGCTGGCAGCCTCGCGCAAATCTTCTAAACGACCATTTGTGCAGGTACCCACCAACCCCTGGTGTATCTTCTTCCCTTCAACTTCTGAGACAGCCTTCACATTGTCGACGTGATGAGGCGCGGCTACCAGTGGATATATTTCACCAAGATCGAGTTCAATATCTTTGGCATATTCAGCCCCGTCGTCAGCCCAGATACCATCAACGGATTCTTTGCCATAAAAACCGGCTAAAACCTCATCCGGGGGGAATACTGCGTTCTTGGCACCCATCTCGGAAGCAAGATTAGCCAGTGTCATACGCTGCGGTATCGTCAGATTTTTAACGCCATCACCATGGTATTCGATAGACATATAATTGGCTCCGGCAGAACCAATCATACCAATAATCCAAAGCGAAATATCTTTGGCATAAACGCCTGGGTTGAGTTTTCCTTTGAGTGTAATTTTCAATGATTCCGGAACCCGGAACCAGGTCTCTCCTCTTTTCCAGAGACCGGCCGCTTCAGTACGGTCTATACCAGCCGCTAAAGCATTAAAAGCCCCGGCAGTACAGGTGTGACTGTCACTACCAACTATTAACATCTTTGGCTCAGCGTGGTAGGACATGATCTGGTGGCAAATACCTTTACCGGCATCATAAAAATTCTTAACACCATTCTTCTTTACCAAATCTCTAACAATCTGGTAATTGTTGGCCAGCTTGGCATTTGTTGGCGGAGCATTGTGGTCCAGTACAATTAATAATTGATCAGGATCATAAATTTTGTCTCCTCCCATCTTTTCAAACGTATTTTTGATACTGGATGAATTATCATGTGTTAAAACAATATCAGGCTTCTTAAATACAATCGAGCCTTTGTCTGCGTTGAGTATTTTTTCTACAAATGTTTTTGGCATGGTTGGTAGATTTTATTATTTAAATATTTATTCATTTCTATAAGAATTTAGAATACAGAATTTAGAAATCAGAATAGAGCATTAGTTAGAATTTTTAAGTTTTATAATATAATTGTTTAACATTTTGCTTATCTCCTCAATATAGTTGTCCAGATCTTCTTTTAAATACTCTAAATCATTTGATAGTATAACATAATATCTACATTCCTCCAACGAACTTCGTGCAATATTGTAATAACGAATTTTGTCCGGTAGCGTTGATTTAGTATATCCTTCTGCAATATTCGCTGGAATAGATATAGCTGCTCTTCTAAATTGAGAAGTTAAACCGTATAGCTCTTCTCTGGGAAAAGACTCTGTGACTGTATAAACTTTTAAAACAAATTTATGAGCCTTTTCCCATACTTTTAGATCTCTGAATGAATAATACTTCATTTTCTGTATTCTAAATTCTGTATTCTAAATTCTGTATTCTAAATTCTGTATTCTAAATTCTGTATTCTAATCTAAAACAGCCCCCCATTCTGATAAATCTCCAGCTGAACCTGTGAGAATGGTTCGCCTTTTATGGTTTTGCCGTTTTCTTTGTTGGTTATTTCCCCTGTTTTAAAATCAATTTTAACTGTATCTCCTGACTTCATGTCCAGGCCCTCAAGTGAAGGATACTTCATAATCGGGAATGCTGTGTTAATTGCATTTCTCTCGTAAATAGCTCCGAATGATTGAGCAAGAACAGCCTGCACGCCCAGTGACCTGAAACAATCAACGGCATGTTGTCGGGAGCTTCCGCTGCCAAAATTTTGTCCGGCAATCACGATATCGCCTTTTTGCGCTTTTTGGGCAAAATCCTCATAACCTTCCAGGTTGTCGAAAGTGTACTGTCCCATTTTGTTAACATCCGTTTCATAGAGGTAGCGGTTGTGATAGATCATATCCGTATCAATGTTGTCGCGGTCAATAATCCAGACTCTTCCTTCCACTGCTGTTGGTTTGTCATGGGTTACTTTTTTCTCTTTTTTGGCTTTCTTCTTTTTATCCTCCTTCTCAGTAGGTGTGAATACCATTGGATCTTCCGGAATATCGTCTGGAGTTGTAATATAACCAGCTATAGATGAGGCTGCAACAACAGCGGGCGATGCGAGGTATACTTCCCCTTTACCCTGCTTACCCGGGAAGTTCCTGTTACCGGTACTGATAGTAACTTCACCTGGTCCGTTCTGACCGACCTGTCCGGCAGCACAACCTGCACAACCGGCATTGGAAACAAGGGCGCCTGCATTTTTGAATATCTGTATAATGCCTTCTTCCAGGCATTGCATCCATACTTCATTGGTTGATGGAACAATCTTCAGTACCACATCCGGGGCCACCTGGTTTCCATCTAGCACCTCGGCTGCAGCTCTCATATCCTCCATTCGTCCATTTGTGCAACTACCAATAAAGCCCGAATCGATTTTGGTTTTCTTAACTTCATTAATATCTACAGTATCGTGAGGCTGGCCGGGTCTGGAAACACGTGGGGTAAATTTTGAAATATCAAGTTCTATTTCCTGGTCATACTCAGCATCTTTATCAGCTGCAACAAGTTCTATCTTTTGCCCGGCTCTTTCTTCAGAATATTTAAGGATTTCTTCTGTTGGGGTGAACAACAAAATGATGGCTCCCATTTCGGTTCCCATGGAAGCAATGGTAATTCGCTCATCAAGGGTCAGTTCATCAATTGCATCCCCATATAATTCCACAGAACAACCGAGCAGCGTGCTTGCGCCGAAACGATCAAGCATGTTCAGTACTATATCTTTGGCTGTAACGCCTTTTGGACGTTCACCTTTAAAATTTAGTTTTATGGATTTAGGCACTTTAAACCACACCTTTCCCTTGTTCCAGGCAGCAGCGATGTCCTTATCGCCCATGCCCTGACCAAAAGCGCCCACAGCTCCTAAAATATTGGCGTGTGAATCGGTTGTAACTGCTGTGGCTCCGCTGTAAACAAGTCCCTCGTGAATGAGTATATGAGTTCCAATACCTTTGTCAATATCGTATATCTTCAGTCCGTGTTCCCTTGCGTACTCTCGACATATCTGCTGGTTCTTTGCATGTTTCTGGTCCGAGCCCGTCGGATTCACATCGAAAGTAAAGAATGTTTTTGTTGGATCATCGATTGACAGATCGTAATCACGCATATTTTGTACTACATTCGCACCTGCAAAATCACGTGATACACGAGCATCTATTTCCACATCTATTATATCACCTGGTTTTACATCTTTTGTATCGGAATGATTAGTCAGAATTTTTTCAATCAGTGTTTTGCCCATAACGAAAATTTTTAATGAAACATAAACTAACAAATTTAAGATTTTTCCCTTTGGAAACATAATTGAAGATGGTCTTTCAGATTTGCAAATTAATAACGTATTTTTGCAGCCCAAACAAATTAGAATGGTGCAATCGGTGAAATCCAATATTATCAAGCTATACCTGATTAAAATTGCCAAATGGTTCATGCTTTTTATGCCAATCATTGTGCTTTTTTACCAGGATAATGGTTTGGCCATGCAGGATATTTTCACCCTGAAAGCGGTTTATTCGATTGCTATTGTAATCCTGGAAATTCCATCAGGTTACCTGGCCGATGTGCTTGGCAGAAAGAAGACTTTGATTATTGGTACCATACTCGGGTTCCTGGGTTTTGTTGTGTATGATTTCTCCTTCTCATTCTGGGGCTTTCTCATGGCAGAGCTTGTTTTGGGTCTCGGGCAGAGTCTTATTTCCGGTGCCGATTCAGCCTTGTTGTATGATTCGCTGAAAGCCATGGGAAACGAAAAAAAATACCTAAAATACGAAGGCCGGATGGTATCTGTGGGAAATTTTGCAGAAGCGATTGCCGGAATTCTTGGAGGGCTTTTGGCAGAGATCAGTCTGAGGACGCCGTTTTACGGACAAACAGCCATTGCATTTATTGGCATTCCGGCAGCGATTTTACTGGTTGAACCGGTAAGGTATCAGAAAATTTCCCGGATGCGTATGATCGATATCCTGGGCATTGTGAAATATTCGCTCTTCAAATCAGGACATCTGAAATGGACGATCTTTTATTCTGCTATAATAGGCACAACCACGCTTACCATGGCTTGGTTTGTTCAACCTTATTTCAAGATGGTTGAGCTTCCGCTTGCCATGTTTGGTGTTTTCTGGGCTCTGCTCAATCTATCGGTGGGCATAACTTCATATTATGCTCACAAACTGGAGTTCTCCCTGGGGCAGTACAAAACGATGGTGCTTATAACGGTTATGATTCCAAGCTTATACATCGTCCTGAGTCAAATAAATGCCCTCTGGGGAATTGCAATTCTTTTCCTTTTCTACCTGGTAAGAGGATTTGCAACACCTATTCTGAAAGATTATATCAACAAGCTCACGGAATCCAATATCCGGGCCACTGTCTTGTCGGTCAGGAATTTTATGATTCGGATTGTTTTTGCCGGAGTTGGTCCCTTTTTGGGTTGGTATACCGATATATTTTCACTTTCTAATGCCCTCTTACTGGCAGGGATTACTTTTTTTACCATTGCCATTGTTTTCCTGCTATTTTTCCTGAAAACAAGGCAGAAATCTTGATTATTTCTTATTAATCTTTGCTTCTGCAAACCTCCCTTGTTTTTTTAAGTATTTTCACGCTGGTTTCTCATTAGATTAAGTAATAATACCTAATAGATTTGTTCAATTTACTTATTTTCAGATTATTATTTTTTTTATTTAGTTAATATTTTTTTTACAGTTCAAAAACAAAAACTATTAATTAACAGATACTTAAGAATACTTATGATTGAAAGGATTCACAGATCTTATCAACTCAATATAAACTTGAAATATTAATTATGAACTAATTAAGTAAACATCCAGTATAAATACCTAATTTTTACTTCACTTTAAAAACAAGTATTAACACCCGTTATGTTAACTCACCTTTAATTTAAATTGCATCCTAAAATTATTGAAAACAAAGGAGTATTCTAAAAATCCTGAAAAACAGAGTAAGCATTATTAAAATTATCACTTATGAAACTAAAAGTTTACTTTTTAATGTTAATCATCTTGTCGTTCTCCATGGCAACATTTGGACAAAAAATAAAACTTAATGGAGAAGGTTATAAACCCGAAACTGGAACCTCGAAAGACACACCCGCCAGTCTTCCTTTCTACGATTCGTTTGAAGATGGCAATTACAGCGAATATGATGACCTTGGTGGAACATACGTTACTGAGGTAACCAATACAACTTCCGCTGTTGGTAGTTATAGTTTACATATTGATGGAGGAAGTTGGGGTACTGGAGTGAGAAGGTCACTGGAAGCATCTAAACCTTACTATATATCATTTTATGTGATGTCACCATTATCTATTAGTCCAAGCGATGCAGCTGGGTATTTTGAAATTGGAGAAAGTAATTACAGTATTTTTTTCAGTGTAAAATCAACCGGACCATCGATATATAATGGTTCTAATACATATACGTATGGATCTCATTCACCTGGCAAATGGTATTTTATTGAATTTAAAAATATTGATTATGATAATCAGACTTTTGATTTTTATGTAGAGGGTAGCTTAATAGCAACCAATATAAGTTTTCATAATGCTGCTGATAATTTCACTTATTTCATTCTTCATAATTTTAATTACTTAGAGGCATACTGGGATGCAATAAATATTGAGGTGGATAATACAGCCCCGGTTCCCGATGTAGATCCATTACCCGATATTACATCAGAATGTGAAATAAATTCACTAACTGCCCCTACAGCAACAGATAATATTGCAGGAACCATAAGCGGAACCCATGATGCTACCCTGCCTATTACTTCATCTACAACCATAACATGGACTTACGATGATGGTTATGGCAACACAACCACACAAACACAGGATGTGGTAATTAACGACCCAACAGCGCCTGTACCTGATACAGACCCATTACCTGATGTTACTGCTGAATGTGAAGTAGCTTCGCTTACTGCTCCAACGGCAACTGACAATTGTGTTGGTACAGTGACTGGCACACATGATGCTACATTGCCAATTACTACACAGGGTACCACTACGGTAACATGGACCTACGAGGATGGTAATGGAAACACTTCAACACAAACACAGGATGTGGTAATTAACGACGCAACAGCACCGGTACCCGATACAGACCCCTTAAGCGATGTTACTGCTGAATGTGAAGTAACTACGCTCACGGCTCCTACGGCTACAGATAATTGCACAGGCACAGTGACTGCTACACATGATGCGACATTACCTATCAATGCACAGGGTACTACTACGGTAACATGGACCTACGAGGATGATAATGGAAACACTTCAACACAAACACAGGATGTGGTAATTGATGACATAACGAATCCATCATTAACTGTACAGGATATTTCTGTAGACCTGGATGAATCAGGAAATGCCAGTATAAACGCTGCCGATGTGGTAACACAAGCAACAGATAACTGCGAATTGTCAGACACCACGCTTAGTAAATCAGAATTTACTACTGACGACATTGGTGATGATACAATAGAAGTAACTGTAAATGATATAAGTGGCAATTCAACCACGCAATCTGCAGTTGTTACTGTTAATCCAGGTGCTACTGATGTAAACGATATTTCAGATGCGAATGTTGAAATTTATCCGAATCCCACAAACGGGAACATTCATTTAAGACTCCACGATCAAAAAGCAGATCAGGTTGTTGTAATGGATCTTACAGGTAAAACTGTAATACAGAAAACAGACCTGGAAGAGAGAAATACGATTAATCTCTCAGAAATTCCCGACGGAGTTTATCTGATCCGGGTTTATATGGGTGAAGAAATAATCAACAAAAAAGTAATTAAGAAATAAACTTTAATTGTCTCTGATAGAAAAACCTTGCATCGAAATTTTCGGTGCAAGGTTTTTTATTCATACACAGTAAATAAAAAACCCGGACAAAACAATCCGGGTTTTAATTGAATCATAGAAAAATATGTTTATTTATAAATTTCATTTCTTGAGGCAGCCAGGGTATTCTTCAACAGAGAAACGATTGTCATAGGTCCTACTCCGCCAGGGACAGGTGTGATGTAGCTGGCTTTCTCCTTTACCTCATCAAACAACACGTCACCTTTTAGTTTCCAGCCGGATTTTGTTTTGTCTGATTTCACGCGGTGAATACCCACGTCAATTACAACAGCCCCTTCTTTGATCATGTCGGCTGTAACAAATTCCATTTTCCCCATGGCAACTATCACAATATCAGCTTGTGAAACAATCTCCTTCAAATTCTTTGTTCTTGAATGACAGACTGTAACTGTAGCATTGCCTGGCGCTGCTTTCTGAAGCATCAGGTTAGCAACCGGTTTTCCAACGATGTTACTCCTTCCAAGAACCACACAGTTTTTACCTTCAGTCTCTATTTTATATCTTTTGAAAAATTCAAGTATTCCGGCCGGTGTAGCAGAAAGATAAGCTGGCAAACCAATTACCATACGTCCCATGTTAATTGGATGAAAACCATCAACATCTTTTTTAGGATCAATCGCTTCAATCACTTTCTGCTCATCAATATGATCCGGTAAAGGAAGCTGTACAATAAAGCCATCGATGTCGTCATCTTTATTCAGCTCATCTACCTTTTTAAGCAAGTCTGCTTCTGTGATATCATCTTCATAACGCAAAACAGTAGATTTAAAGCCTACTTTATCACATGCTTTTTCTTTATGAGCCACATACGTTTCACTGGCACCGTCGTGTCCAACCAAAACAGCAGCCAGATGAGGTGTTTTACCTCCCTCTTTTTTTACTTGTTCTACTTCTTTGGCTATTTCTTCCTTAATCTCTGCAGAGAGCTTTTTACCGTCAATTAATTCCATATAACTGTTGTATTATTGATTTACATTTTGCCACCCATTGACTGCATATTTTGCATCATCTCTTTCATTCCCTTGCCACCGTTTTTCATTTTCTTCATCATCTTGCGTGTTTCTGTAAACTGCTTAATCAGCCTGTTCACCTCCTGGATATTGTTCCCGCTACCGTTAGCTATTCTCTTTCGTCGGTTACCATTGAGCAATTTAGGATTTTCTCTTTCCTCTGGTGTCATTGAATAGATAATTGCCTCAATACCTTTGAAAGCATCATCATCCACATCCATGTTTCTAAGGGCTTTTCCCATTCCAGGGATCATCGATGCAATATCTTTGAAATTACCCATCTTTTTAATTTGCCTGATTTGTGACAGAAAATCATTAAAATCAAACTCATTACGGGCAATTTTTTTACTTAATTTTCTTGCTTCTGTAGTGTCATATTGCTCCTGTGCTTTCTCAACAAGAGAGACAATATCTCCCATACCCAGTATTCTGTCGGCCATACGATCTGGATAAAATACATCAATGTTCTCCATCTTCTCTCCAGTACCCACAAATTTAATAGGCTTCTGAACAACCGATCGTACGGAAAGGGCAGCACCGCCCCGGGTATCACCATCAAGTTTTGTAAGAATAACTCCTTCGTAATCAAGCCTTTCATTAAACTCTTTGGCAGTATTAACTGCATCCTGACCTGTCATTGAGTCCACTACAAAAAGCGTTTCATTCGGATTTACTGCTTTCTTAATACTTGCCACTTCGTTCATCATTTCTTCGTCCACAGCCAAACGTCCGGCTGTATCGATGATGACTACATCATTTGCATCACTTTTTGCTTTTTTTATTGCAGCTTTTGCAATTTTCACAGGATCTTTGTTTTCTTCTTCACTGTATACCGGCGATTCAACCTGTCCTCCGACCACTTTTAACTGGTCAATCGCGGCAGGACGATAAACGTCACCAGCTACCAGCATTGGATTCTTTCCTTTCTTCTTCAAAAATTTAGCAAGCTTACCGGCAAAAGTTGTTTTACCGGAACCTTGTAAACCTGCAAGCAATATTACAGTAGGGTTACCCGACAAGTCAACTTCGGCAGCCGTACCTCCCATCAGTTCAGCCAACTGATCATGAACAATTTTTACCATCATTTGTCCAGGCTTAACCGATTGCACAACTTTCTGACCTAAAGCCTTTTCTTTGACTGTATTTGTAAAATCTTTGGCTATTTTATAGTTCACATCGGCATCTAATAGAGCACGACGCACATCTTTCAGGGTTTCAGCAATATTTACTTCAGAAATTCTTCCCTGTCCTTTTAAAATCTTAAACGATTGTTCTAACCGATCTGATAAACTTTCAAACATATGCTCTTTGTTCTTTTATTTTCTATAATGAACGACAAAATTAATAAAAATAACATTCTTAATAAAATATATTTTCAATCGTGAAAAGGGTTTAGTACCTTTGTTTAAAGTACCATCTTCATTTTTTAATATGTCTAAGAATTAATCCCATTTATGAATAGCCAGGTAGTTAGAGATTTTGTAGAAGCCATCAATGAGCATGATCTTGATAAAATTATTTCTTATTTAACAGAAGATCACAAATTTGTCAACGCTCATGGGAAATCCATAACCGGCAGAGAAAATATGAAGGGTGCATGGAAAGGGTATTTTCAATTTTTTCCTGACTATAACATTGAAATAGAAGAAATCACAGAAAATGACTCCATAATAGGAATTTTTGGGATATCAAGAGGAACACACTGGAAGGCAAAAAAAAGAAAAAAAGATAGTTCATGGGAATTACCAGGAGCCTGGAAAGCGGTTATAGAAAATGATAAAATAAAATTGTGGGAAGTATACTGTGATACAAAAGTACCCTATGATATCATTGAATCTTTTCTATAATCATTTTGTTTTCTATTCTGCTTCATTAAAACTTATTCTCACCTTTAAAATCCGATAACTAATATCACCAACTGCCTGTCTGATTTTGTTTTATTGAAAAAAAAGCTATATTTGAATTAAACATCAATGATATGAATCGATACTCACGCATTTTTTTTTCAAACTATTTCAATCTGCACATGAAAACGTTAATGCTGGTTTTTCTAATTATCACCCTTACAAATCAGAGCATTACAGCTCAAATTCAAATAAAAACAGACAGTTTAAAATCAGAATTGGCAAAATCGACCGAAGACAGTATAAAGTATAAACTATACGGCCAGATAATAGAAAAATACCTGGTATTCAATCCTGACAGCGCCATTAATTATGCCAGTGAGTATTATACTCTTGCAGAATCAAATAAGGATATCAAAAACCAAATTCAGGGTTTTATTCATAAAGGCAGAGCGCTCTATACAAAAGGTGAAAACAACGAAGCACTTGATACATTTAGAAAGGCTCTGGAACTTATAAATAATTCAGGGGAAAAAAGAACTTTGCCAGAAGTATATGCATTTCTGGCTGACATATATGCTGAGATAGGTGATTATGTAAGAGCTGTTGAATATTATCAAAAAGCGCTGACAATATTCGAAGAAAACAACAATACGAAGGGAATAGCCCGTTGCAATAATAACCTGGGCATTGTTTATTATTTCCAGAAAGATTATAAAAAAGCACTGGAATTTTATAAAAAAGCGCTTGAATTAGGTAAAAAAGTTGAAAAACAACAAGGAATAATTAGTTCTTTGGTAAACATCGGGATAATTCATTTTAACCTGGAGGAATATGACAAAGCGCTGGAATATTATGACAACGCACTTAACAAAGCCAAAGAGCAAAACAAGCCTCAAATGTTCCCAAATATTTACAATAACTACGGAAATCTTTATTTAAAAACCGGCGATTATAGTAAAGCAATTAACTATCTTGAAAGGTCGCTCGAAATATGTGAAAAACAGGGTTTAAAAATTGGGATTGTGATGAATTATACCAGTCTCAGCAAAACTTATTTAAAGAAAAAAGATTTTAAAAAAGCCATTCATTTTGCCAAAAAAGCTTATAATATTGCCAAACAAATAAATGAAAGAGAAATAATTAAGGAAACATCTCATGTCTTGTCAGAGGCATACAAAAACCTTGGAAATTACCGGAAAGCCTATGAATTTCATGTTCATTTCAAAACAGAAAGTGACAACCTTTTGAACCAGGAACGCACAAAAAATATTACAGCCCTTGAATATGAATATAAATATGAAAAGGAAAAGCAGAAGCAAAAACTTGAAAACGAAAAAAAAGAAGCAATTCACAGGGAAGAAATCAAAAGACAAAAAATAATAAGAAATTCATTTGTAGGAGGTTTTACCCTGATGATTTTTTTGTCTTTTTTTATTTACAGGAGTTATAGAATAAAAAACAGGCTTAATATAGAGTTGAAGAAAAAGAACGATCAAATCAGCAACCAGAAAGAAGAAATAACAAGCCAAAGAGATGAACTGGCACTCCAGAAAAAAGAAATTACAGACAGCATCAATTATGCGCAAAAAATTCAGCAAGCGGTTTTACCATCCGAAAAATTATTGTCTTCTTTCTTTTCAGATTACTTTATTTTAATGAAACCCTATGGAATTGTTAGTGGTGACTTTTATTGGGTGAAAAAGATTGACAACTATTTAATAATAGTGGTAGCTGATTGCACAGGTCATGGTGTTCCCGGGGCCTTCATGAGCATGCTGGGTATAGCTTACCTTAACGAAATTATCAGAAGCCAGGAAATAAAAAAAGCATCCGGGATTTTAGAAATCTTGAGAGAAGATATTAAAAATTCTCTTGGCCAGGGAGGCTCAAGTAATGAAGCAAGGGATGGAATGGACCTTGCATTGTGTCTGATTAATATGGAAAACTTAAAGGCACAATACGCCGGAGCCTATAATCCTTTATATTTATTCAGAAAAGGTAAATTTAAAGAGTATAAAGCTACTAAAAGTCCAATTGGAGTATCTAATAAAGAGAAACCCTTTGAGAACAATGAAATTCAATTTTATCCCGACGATACAATCTATATGTTTACTGATGGTTATACCGACCAGATTGGTGGAGAGAAAAAGAAAAAATTTATGGTAAGCAATTTTAAGAATCTGTTAATGGAAAACCACTTAAAACCTATGAAACAGCAGAAAAAGATACTCAATGACACGATTGAGAAATGGAAAGGTAAAAAAGATCAATTGGATGATATAATGGTACTTGGTATTAAAATTCCCTAAAAACTGTTAAAAATATTATCCTATCACTTCTTGTGTTTAAATATTTTTTTCTCCATCAATTTTATAAGATAATAAAAAATCAGAACAAAAGCGGTTAAACCTACAGCCAAAAAATAAAACTCAAGAGCAATACAAATTCCCAGTCCGGTAGAAAACAATATAGTAGCTGCGGTAGTAAGATATTTAACTTTGTAATCGGAAGGGCTTTGCAAAACTGTGCCTGCCCCAATAAAACTCACCCCCACAACAATCGCCTGCAGAATACGCGTTGGATCTGTCTGAATATATTCTGCAAGACCGATTTCCTGAAAATGTAATGTAATTGCTTCGCCCATTGAGACAAGTAATGCAACAGCTCCGCCGACAATCATATTTGTCTTTATGCCGGCAGGTTTGTTGTAAATCTCCCGCTGATAACCGATTAATGCTGCAAGGAAAGATGCAATAGCAACATGTACAAGTATTTCAAGTTCGTATGCAAAATCCATAACTAAATTTCCTTTTTTTCTTTTAAACATTAATTTAAACAATTTCTTCTACAATTGCCAATGTATTTGGCATTTTTTATCCATTCATTTCTTATGTATACATTATGGTTATAAAGAAAATTAAATCTAAAATATTTTGTATGTTAAAACAATCAATTATTTTTGCTAAATATCCTTATATTCTGCTAAATAATATAAACAGCAGCATATTGGGGACAGCAACAGATAATATTTTAATAAAACAAATAACCAGCTTATATGTTTCAAAATCAAAATTAAAGAAGAACAGTATTTAAAGTATGAAATAAATATTAAATCAAAAATCTTTTATAATTATTTAACTCACCTCTTATATGTCATTAACAGCAATTAGTATTTTAGAAGAAATTTATCACCCCGACATTCATTTATTTGGTTTAAGAATAGTAGAACCCGGCGCATCGATCACAGATGTAGTTGTAGCGATTCTGTGCTTTGTGCTCTTCTACAAATTATACAAGTCCGGTAAAAACACCAATAAGCATAAGTTTTTCCA
>Ga0209947_1000842_pt1 | contig 18806 bp, 12 predicted proteins | sample SalPonR2_B_D2_MG_FD_185706 | JGI IMG/M metagenome (GOLD analysis project Ga0209947, IMG submission 185706) | Salt pond soil microbial communities from South San Francisco under conditions of wetland restoration - Salt Pond MetaG R2_B_D2_MG... ... | reverse complement strand
GCCTTGGCGGCATCGGCGGATTCTGCACCAGCCCGCATGCCGAGCTGGAACTGCTGCGGTTGGCCGCACGACCCTACATTTTCACTGCATCGCCCTCGCCGGCGGTCATTGCCTCGACCCGCACCGCACTGTCCAAGGTTGTTGCTGGCACGGATCTCAGAGCCCGGCTCTGGGACAATATCAACCGGCTCTACCGTGCCCTGGAAGAGTTTGGTTACCGACTCGGAAGCGACAAGCCCGGGCCGGTAGCCGCTATCATCCTGCCTGACCGGGAGAGCGCTCTTGCACACTGGAAAGGCCTGCTGGCAAGCGGCATCTACACCAACCTGATGGTGCCGCCGGCCACACCGAAAGGTCTCAACCTGCTTCGAATCAGCCTCAGCGCCGCGCATACACCGGAACACATCGACCGGATCGTTCAGGCCTTTGGCCAGCTACGCAAGGCCGCCTGAAACGCCTCCCGACGCGCTGCCGGCAGAAAGAAAAAGCATACTGATTGCATTAGTAAGCGTCCTGGTGACGCCGTTGACTCAACCATGCCCGGAAAATCCGGCAAACAAAGGAGAATCGCCTTGCGTTTGCACCACCTGATTCAACATCCGATCAATACCGTTTTTCTGGCGATTCTTGCCATATCTTCCGCGTCTGCCCTCGCCGCACCCGATCTCGAGACCATCATGCAGGATCCCGACTGGATCGGTCCGCCGGTCGAGCAGGCCTGGTGGCAACTCGACGGAAGCGCTTATTTCTACAGGGTCAAGCGGCCCGACTCCGACATTCGCGACACCTACCGGGTAAATCTCGACAGCGGCGAAGCGACCCGGCTGACGTCGGAGGCCGCGTCGGAGACCGACGCCGCCGACCCGGTGTTCGACAGCGCTCGCGCGCGCGCCCTTTCGGTCCGCGACAACAGCCTGTTCCTGCGCAATCTCGAGACCGATTCGCTCAAGCGCCTGTTTACCGGCACGGACGCGGTTCGCAATGTCGCCTTCTCGGCCGACCAACGACACATACATTTTGAATCCGGCGGTCGCTGGTGGACGATCGATGCCGACGAGGGCGCGGCCGTACCGATCACCGACCTGCGCTTCGAAGACGACCCGCACGCCGAGCCGGAGGACGGCCTGGAAGCCGACCAGCTGCGTCTGTTCTCGACGCTCGAGCGCCAGCGTCGGCGCGAGCTGCAACAGCACGAGCAAGCCGTCCGCGACGCTCGGGAAGATGCCGGTCGCGCACCGGCACCGTGGTACCTGGGCAAGGATCACTCAGCCAGTTCCGTCAGCCTTTCGTCCGACGCGCGCTGGATGCTGGTGGTGGTCGAGAAAGCCGGCGTCGACGACGGCGAGTCCGACCATATGCCGCGATTCGTGACCCGATCGGGATACGTGGAGATCGAAGACGTACGAACCCTGGTCGGCAGAAAACCGCCATCGCCGCAATCGCTGTGGCTGCTCGACCTCGAAAACCGTACCCGCCACGAGATCGATCTCGATACGCTGAGCGGGCGCGACCAGGACCCGCTTGCCGAGCTCAAGGCGGCCCGGAATATCGACGCGCACGATGGTGACGACCCCCGCCCCGTCCAGGTCTCAGGCATCGAGTGGCATCCCGAGAACGCCCGGGCGGTTGTGCAGATCCGTGCCATGGACAACAAGGACCGCTGGACGGTGGTCATCGATGCCGCCGAGCTGTCTATGAACGAGATCCATCGTCTCACCGATCCGGCATGGATCAACTGGGCCTTCAACGAGTTCGGCTGGGTCCCCGGCAGTGAAACCGTGTGGCTGCTGTCAGAGCAAAGCGGCTACAGCCACCTGTACACGATTGCCCCGGACGGCCGGCAGAATCGGCACACCAGCGGCGACTTCGAGGTCTATGAGATCGAGTTCGCCGCCGACGGCCGGTCGGCGCTGATGATCTCCAACACCGAACATCCGACCCGCTACGACCTGTACCGGCTGCACATCGAAAGCGGACGGATGGAACGTCTTACCGAATTGCTTGGGCTGGAGACCTACGCAAGACTGCCCGGCGGTGATCTCGTGTTGCTGCGGTATTCCGAAAGCTATGTCCCGACCCAGGCAGCCGTGCTCGACACATCGCGCGGGGAACTGACGGCCCGATCCGACACGCTGACCGACGAGTACAGCGCGATCGAATGGCAGCAGCCGGAATTCGTCGGCGTGCCGTCCAGCCATGTCGACAGACCGATCTGGACCAAGTTCTATCCTGCACGCAACGACTTCGACGGGCCGCGTCCGGTCGTCGTCTTCGTTCACGGCGCCGGTTACACGCAGAATACTCACCACCGTTTTCCGTACTACTTCCGCGAGCAGATGTTCCACAACCTGCTCACCGAGCGCGGCTACCACGTGCTCGACATGGACTACCGTGCCAGTCGCGGCTACGGGCGCGACTGGCGCACGGCGATCTATCGACAAATGGGAACGCCGGAACTCGAGGACCTGGTCGACGGGGTCGCATGGCTGGTCGAGAACCACGATGCCGACCCGGCCAGGGTCGGCGTATACGGCGGATCCTACGGCGGCTTCATGACATTCATGGCGATGTTCAATGCGCCCGAGGTTTTCGCCGCCGGCGCATCGCTGCGCCCGGTGACCGACTGGGCGCATTACAACCACGGCTACACATCCAATATCCTGAACACGCCCGAGGTCGATCCCGAGGCCTATCGCCGCAGCTCGCCGATCGAGTTCGTCGAGGGTCTGCAGGGCAATCTGCTGATCAGCCACGGCATGCTCGACGACAACGTGTTCTACAAGGATTCGGTGCGGCTGGCGCAGCGTCTGATCGAACTCGAAAAGGAAGACTGGGAACTGGCCTCGTATCCGCTGGAACCGCACGGCTACGTGCACCCGGAAAGCTGGCTGGACCAGTACCGCCGCATCCTCAAGCTGTTCGAGGAATCTATCCGCGGACTTGATTGAAGGATTTCTGCAGCTTGAAAAGCAGACCAAAGGCCTGCCACGGATGAGCGCGGATTAAAACTGGAAAAAGCGGATAACCACGAAGGACTCGAAGCGCACGAAGACAAAAACGCTTCCTTGCAATAACCGGTTTAATCCGCGCCCATCCGCGGCAAGAAAGGTTTTCGTTAAACATACGCTCGGAGTCACTCGATGAAAATTCATGCTTTCCTGTTATCACTTCTGTTCGCCCTGGCCTCGTCCACGGACGCCGGCGCCAGGCCGCTGGACTACCAAGACGTATTCGGGCTGGAGTACGCCGATTCGCCTGCACTTTCCCCGAATGGCGACCAGGTGGCATACGTTCGCCGTCACATGGACAGCCAGACCGACCGCAATCTCGGCCAGATCTGGCTGATCGACCTCGACGCCGGGCAACAGCAGCCGCTGACCGGCGGCGACGGCAGCTTCTCCTCGCCGGCCTGGTCGCCGGACGGCACGCGACTCGCATTCATCGGCAATGACGGCGACGGCGACAGCCAGCTGCATGTACTGTGGCTGGATTCCGGTCGCATGACCGAAATCACCGACGGCCCGCATTCGCCATCGGCTGCCAGCTGGTCGCCCGACGGCACCCGGATCGCATTCAATCGTTTCGTGCCGACCGAGCCGCCTCGACTGGTCAAGCCGCTGAAGGCGCCGGAGGGGGCGAACTGGGCGCCAGCCCCGACGGTCATCGATCGGCCGGTATTCCGCGTCGACGGCCAGGGTTTCCTGCCGCACGGCCAGACCCAGCGCTTCGTCGTTCCCGCCGACGGCGGTCCGCCGCGTCAGGTCACCAACGGACCCTACCCCAACAGCGGGCCGGCCGCGTGGACTGCCGACGGCAAGGCATTGGTCTTCGCCGCGGTGCGTCGCGACGACTGGGAACTGGAAGGCCGCGACACCGAGCTTTATCGTTTCGACCTGGAAAGTGGCGATCTCAGCCCCGTTACCGACCGCTACGGGCCGGACGAGTCGCCGGCCATCAGCCCGGACGGCCGCCGTCTCGCGTGGCTGGGCTTCGACGACGAACTGATGAGCTATACGAACACCGAAGTCTGGTTGATGCCGCTCGATGGCGGCGAACCCGAAAATCTGACCGGCGACCTGGACCGCAACGTCGACGCGCTGGCTTGGGCCGAAGACGGCAAGTCGCTCTACATCGCCTATTCCGACGCCGGTACCGGGGTGATCGAGCGTCTTCGACTCGACGGCGAGCGAAGCCGCGTGGCCGACGATGTCGGCGGCACGACGCTTGGGCGTCCCTATGCAAGCGGGAATTTCGACGCCGGGGCAGGCAAGGTCGTGTTCACGCAGACCTCGCCGGCGCAACCGGCGGATCTCGTCATGATCGAGCGCGGCAGCGCCCGTCGCCTGACCTCGATGAATGCCGAGCTGCTGGCCAATCGCCAACTGGCCCGGGTCGAGGAGATCAAGTATCCGTCCAGCCTCGACGGGCTGGAAATCGAGGGCTGGGTCGCGTATCCGCCCGACTTTGAGGCCGGCCAGCGCTATCCGCTGATTATCGAGATTCACGGCGGCCCTTTCGCCGACTACGGCCCGCGCTTCTCGATGGAAGTCCAGCTGATGGCCGCCCAGGGCTACGTGGTTCTGTATACGAATCCAAGAGGCTCGACCAGCTACGGGGCCGACTTCGCCAACGAGATTCACCATGCCTACCCCGGTAACGATTACCACGATCTGATTTCCGGCGTCGACTATCTGATAGAACGCGGCATCGCCGATCCCGACAGGCTTTTCGTGACCGGCGGTTCCGGCGGCGGGGTCCTGACCGCCTGGATCGTCGGCAGCACCGATCGCTTTGCCGCCGCGGCCGTGATCAAGCCGGTCATCAACTGGACCAGCTTCGTTTTGACCGGCGATTTCACGCCGTTCTTCCACAAGTACTGGTTCCCCGCGCTGCCGTGGGAAGCACCGGAGCACTATTTCGAACGCTCGCCGCTGTCGAAGGCCGGCAATGTGACCACGCCGACCATGGTGATGACCGGCGAGGCCGATTGGCGCACGCCGATGTGGGAATCCGAACAGTTCTACCAGGCGCTGAAACTGCGCGGCATCGATACGGTACTGGTGCGCATTCCCGAAGCCCCGCACGGTATCGCCGCGCGCCCCAGCCAGCTGGTGACCAAGATCCAGCACATTCTGGCCTGGTTCGAGCGCCATCCCGGCTCGCAGGCGGACTGACATGCAAGTCTGGCATGTGGGTGGTTGCGTTTCGCAGAAATGCCGGCGGGCGGAATCGAGCGGCGAAGAGGCGAAAATCCGATTTCAACCTGTGTAACCTGTTACCGAACTTTAACGAAAACTGGTTATTGAGAAGCAATGAATGTACTGATTACCGGCAACTCCAGCGGACTTGGACTCGGCCTGACCGAAACCCTGCTCGAGCGCGACGCCATCGTCTGGGGCATGAGCCGGCGGGGCTGCCCCGTGCACGACAACGACGGCCTGCGCGACCGGCGGTTCGACCTGTCCAACCTCAACACGCTGCCCGAAGCACTGGAACGGCTGCTTTCGGACTGCCTCAGGCTGGACCTGGTCGTCCTCAACGCCGGCATCCTGGGCAAGATCCACGAGATTTCCGAAACCGACGTGCACGATCTCGAGCACATGATGCGCATCAACGTGTGGTCGAACAAGGTCATTCTCGACTGGATCATCGAGCGCCAGCTGCCGGTCGACCAGATCGTCGCCATCTCTTCGGGGGCCGCGGTCAACATGAATTACGGCTGGGGCGGCTACTCGCTCTCCAAGGCATTGCTGAACAACCTGGTCAAGCTCTATTCTCAAGAAATGCCTGGCACGCACCTGACCGCGCTCGCACCCGGACTGGTCGATACGACGATGCAGGACTATCTTTGCGGCGAAGTCGACAGCGAAGAATTTCCGTCCGTGCAGAAACTCAAGAACGCCAGGGGCACCGAAGACATGCCGGACCCGGCGGCGGCGGCGGCGAACATTCTGGACGTACTGGACAAACTGCGCGAAGGCGAAAGCGGTGAATTCGTCGACATGCGCAATCTCGACTGAACGGGAATAAATCCCGGCGACAGTGACGACGCTGCCCGAGGGCAGCGCGCCGCTGGCGTGATTCGCCGTTGAAATTCGTATAGATTTCATGTCGCGCAATCTCATTTCGAGCAATCTTCAGGGAGCAAGACCATCATGATGGATTTCAAGATCGGCGAGATCATCTCGCTCATGGCAAAAACCTTGCCGTTTCTGGTATTCCGGTTTCTGATCTACTTCGGCATCACGCTGGCTTACGTGCTGATTACCGGCATCGGCGCCGGCATCGGCTACGGCATCGGCACCATAGGCGGCGAAGCCGAGGCGGGGGGCCTGTGGGGCGGCATGGCCGGGTTCGGCATCGCCGGGGTCATCATGTACTTCATTCGCGAGTATCTGCTGTATCTCGTCAAGGCCGGGCACATAGCGGTGCTGGTCGAATTGATGGAGGGCAGAGAACTGCCCGGCGGCAAGGGGCAGATCGACTACGCGCAGGGCATCGTGCGCGAGCGTTTCGCCGAATCGTCGGTGCTGTTCGGCGTCGACCAGCTGATCAAGGGCGTTCTCAAAGCCTTCAACCGGGCGTTCTTCACGATCGCCAACTTCCTGCCCATCCCGGGCATCCAGGGCATAGCCAAATTCATCAATACGATCATCAATCTGTCCCTGACCTATCTGGACGAGGTCATCCTGGCCTACAACATCAAGATCAAGGCCGACAACCCCTGGGCGGCCAGCCGGACCGCGCTGGTGCTGTACGCCCAGAACTACAAGGCGTTTCTCAAAAACGCGTTCTGGCTGGCATTCATCATATGGGGTCTGACCTTCCTGGTATTCCTGCTGATTCTCGCTCCGGTCGCCGGCCTGGTCTCGCTATTTCCCGGCGCGGCCGGCCCGCTTGCGCTGATCATTGCGGTGGTGTTCGCCTGGGGCATCAAGCAGGCCGTCATCGAGCCGATCGGCATGACGGCGCTGATGCAGGTTTTCTTCAAGGTTACCGAGGGCCAGCAGCCCAACCCGGAATGGGAAGGCAAGCTCGACAAGGTGTCGAAAAAGTTTTCCAAGCTCAAGGAAAAAGCCACCGATTGGGGTAACAGCGACGAGCCGCCGGCCTCCGAGCAGCCCACCGGCTGACGGCCGGCACAGCGCCGGGTCGACCATCACGACGATCCCGCCCGGTGCTGCCGGGCGGGACCATTCGGGAGTCAATCGGCCGGGCATTCAGGCCAGCACATCCCGTGCACTCATGCGCCGCGCATAGACCAGCAACAGCACGCCGATCCCGAAGATCACCGCACTGAACGCGGCGCCGCCGCTGCCCATGATCTCCAGTCCATCGCTGAGGAACACCGTGTAGGCGGTGGATACGATCATGCCCAGCAAGGACACCGCAAACAGCGTCACCGCCCAGCGGCTGCGCAAGAGCAGTGCAAGTGACCCGAGCAGCGCGCCCCATACGCCCAATGCCCAGAAAATGCTGATCCATGCCGGAAAACCGTAGAAGTATTCCAGCTGCGTCTCGGTGAACTGGCTCATGTAAAAATCCAGCTGCAGCTTGGTCGCGAGATAGTCGAAACAGCCCATGGCATTCCACAGCAGGCTGAGAATGCCGACGACCCACAAGTGCGGCGGTGTTTGATGCGCTTCACGATTCATGCGATGACGCCCCGATCGATATCACGACCTTCGATCCTTGCACGATTGGCCCCCCCCCGTAAAGCATTACTAACGGAACAGGCAGCCCAGGCCAATCGGGTATATCGTAATGGGTTGAACGCAGGATCGACATCGGGACGATGAAATCTTTTCTACGCGTGAATTTTTTGGTGATACTGATGCTCCAGGCGCCGCTCGTTCTGCATGCGGCACAGCCCGGAGCGCCTGACCGCCGGGATTCGGGCGAGGATACCGTCATCTATCCAGCCTCGTTTTTCAGCAGCTACCAGCCTGTCAGTGCGATCGACATGGTTCGACAGGTACCGGGGTTCCGGATCAGCAATGGCGATGGAAGTCGCGGCTTCGCCGGGGCCGGCGGAAACGTGCTGATCAACGGCGAACGGCCGAGCAGCAAGCAGGACTCGGTCTCGAGCATTCTGGCGCGAGTGCCCGCCTCGCGCGTCGAGAGAATCGAGCTGATTCGCGGCAACACCGGCAAATACGATGCCGGCAGCCAGTCGGTCATCGTCAACGTCATCCTGGACGTCGCCGGCCGATCGTGGAACTGGGATGCGGCGCTGGAGCAGGATCTCGACAGCGGTTCACCGACCCCCAGCGCAAGCATCTCGCTGGTCGATCAGGCCGGCCCGACGAGCTGGGGCGCCGGAATTTCGGCCAGCAAGTCGTTTTTCGGGAACACGATGAACGAACGACTTTTTGTGCGCGGCCAGCCGGCCGAAGACCGGGACGAATTCGAGCGTACGCGCCGCCGTACCGTTCAACTCAACGCCAACAGCTCCACGGCGTTCGGCGACACGACGCTGCGGCTTAACGCCGAAATTCAGTACCGGGTCGGCGATTTTTTCGAGCGTTCCCGGCGCACGCCGCTGACCACGCCCGAACCAGCGTTCAAGCTGAATCGGGAATCCGACGACAGCGAACTCGAATTCGAAATTGGTGGCGACCTGGAATGGACCTTCGCGCCGGGTCTGGATGCGAAGATCATCGCTTTGCACCAAAGCGAAATCAACGACGATGAAGATCGCGAACTGCTCATCGTCGACCCGCTGCCGGCGAATCTGCGCCGCCAATCCCTTCGTGACACGACCGGACGCGAATCGATTGCGCGCCTGGAGCTGAACTGGTCGGCGCTGGACGATCATCTGCTGGAATTCGACATCGAAACCACGCTGAATTCACTCGACAACGCGCTGGTGCTGCGTGTCGACGACGGCGGCATGCTGATTCCAGTCGACGTGCCCGGCGCCAACAACCGTGTCGAGGAACTGCGCGGCGATATCCAGCTCCGCGATACCTGGCAGCTGGGCGACTTCAGCCTCGAATCGGCGCTGGGCGCGGAAGCCTCCCGAATCGGTCAAAGCAACGATGCCACACCCGACCGGGATTTCTTTTTTGCCAAGCCCTCGCTCACGTTGATTCACGCACCCGACGCCGGCCAGCTCAATCGGATCAGCCTGAAGCGCGAAATCGCCCAGCTGGATTTCGGTGACTTCGTCAGCTCGGCCGATTTCTCCGACGACGATATCGATCGCGGCAATCCGGATCTGGAACCTCAGCAAACCTGGGCGGCGGAAATCTCGACCGAGCGCAGATTCGGTCAGATGGGCGTCGCCAAGCTGACGGCTTTCCACGACTGGATCACCGACGTACAGGACCTGCTGCCCGTAGGCGACCGCTTCGAGGTGCCCGGCAATATCGGCGACGGGCGTCGCTGGGGGGTCGAGGCCGAGGGCACCATTCCACTCATGGCGATAGGCATGAAACAGACCCGGATCGACCTCGAGGCGCGCTGGGAGGATTCAGTGGTGACCGATCCGGTAACCGGCGAGGATCGCCGGTTCTCGGGCCAGCGACGCTATGCGCTTGAAGGCGAGCTGCGCCAGGACCTGGTCGATATCGGTTGGGCCTGGGGAATCGAATCCGACTACGTGGATCGCTCGGTGCGTTTCGAGCTCGACGAACTGGACATCGACGACCGCGGCGTGGACGTGGAAGCCTTCATCGAGACCACCCGCTACTTCGGCGTAAAGATGCAGCTGACGATACAGAATCTGCTGAACCGCGAATTCCTGCGCGACCGCTTGGTATTCGACGGTCCGCGCGAATCCAGCCCGCTTCAGTTCAGGGAAGTTCGCGATCTGCGCCGCGGCCGCTCGGTGGTGCTGTCGGTCAGCGGCGCATTCTGAAGCGCGGCCGCTAGCGGGTCACGCATGGCCCACTAGTGACCAAGCTCCCGAATCGAGGTCGGCAGCGGCACCGATTCTCCGCTTTTCTTGTCGATCCACACCAGGGTCACCGTTGCGTCGGCATACAGCACCGGCTTCTGCTTGTCGTCCCGCGGCACCGAGCGGATCTCGCTTTCCAGCTTGATGCTGGATCGTCCCGGCGAATCGGGCTTGAGCGTCACGGCAATCCGGGCAGGCCAATGAATCGGTCGACGGTAATTGATATTGACGTTGGCCACGATGGGGCCGCTGTCGCCCCCCTGCCAGTGGCTCGGCACCGAGTTCATCCATTCGCTGCGGCACTGTTCCAGATAGGCCAGGAAGATGGCATTGTTGACGTGACCGAATGAATCCACATCCCCCCAGCGGACATCAAGCTCTACCCTGAATTCCGACATATGCGACTCGCTCAAGATGCTGTTATGACAAGGCCGACCATTGTAATCCCTTTCAATCGACAGCCCGAAAAGCGAGTCACCGATTTTTTGCACAGATTATCGATTCAGTCTGGCAAGACCGGTGCGGCGACCATCCGGCCAGTCACGCATCGAAGCGGTTCAAAACGGCGTGACGCACATCGTTCTGTCCGGATTTGAGCGTTGCGACGCGGCTCGCTGACCGGGATCCGGGGCAGCGCTTCGCCATCTGCCCGACTCAACCGGCCTTGCGCGCTTTGCGCCCGATACCCGGCAATCCGGCCAGGTATTGACCGGTGTAGGAGTGTTTCTCCCGCGCAACCTGCTCAGGTGTGCCGCTCGCGATGATGCGCCCGCCGCGCACGCCGCCTTCCGGCCCAAGGTCGATGACCCAGTCGGCGGTCTTGATCACGTCCAGGTTGTGTTCGATGACGACCACGGTATTGCCGTCGTCGCGCAACCGATGCAGCACCGCCAGCAGATGCTTGATGTCGTGAAAATGGAGACCGGTCGTCGGCTCGTCCAGAATGTACAGGGTATTGCCGGTGTCGCGCTTGGAAAGTTCGCGGGCCAGCTTGATGCGCTGGGCCTCGCCCCCGGACAGCGTCACCGCGGACTGCCCCAGCGTGATGTAGCTCAAGCCCACGTCCATCAGCGTCTGCAGCTTGCGGGCGACCACGGGCACCGGCTCGAAAAACGGCAAGGCGTCTTCCACGGTCATTTCCAGCACTTCGCTGATATTCTTGCCTTTGTAAGTAACCGTCAGCGTCTCGCGGTTGTAGCGCTTGCCGTGGCAGACGTCGCAGGGCACGAAAATATCGGGCAGAAAATGCATTTCCACCCGCACCATGCCGTCGCCCTGGCAGGCCTCGCAGCGGCCGCCCTTGACATTGAAGGAAAAGCGGCCCGGTTTGTAGCCACGCGAGCGGGCTTCCTTGGTGCCGGCGAAAAGCTCGCGGATCGGCGTGAACAGGCCGGTGTAGGTGGCCGGATTGGAGCGCGGCGTGCGGCCGATCGGACTCTGGTCGATGTCGACCACCTTGTCGAACAGTTCCAGCCCGGCATGGCGTTCGAACGGCGCGGGATTTTCCGATGCGCCGTTGAGCTCCCGGGCCATCAACTTGTAAAGCGTATCGTTGATCAGCGTCGACTTGCCGGAGCCCGAAACGCCGGTGACGCACACGAACAGGCCGGCCGGGATTTCGACGTCCACCGACTCCAGATTGTTGCCGGTCGCCCCCTCCAGTCTGAACATTTTCTTCTTGTTCGGCTTGAGCCGCCTGGCCGGAATGTCTATCGCCTTGCGGCCCGAGAGATAATCGCCGGTCAGTGAGGTCTCGCACTCGATCACCCCGTCCGGCGCGCCTGAATAGACGATCCGGCCGCCGTGAACGCCGGGGCCCGGTCCGATGTCGACGACATGATCGGCAGCGCGGATGGCATCTTCGTCGTGCTCGACGACAATCACGGTGTTGCCCAGGTCGCGCAGCCGCACCAGCGTTTCGAGCAGGCGCGCGTTGTCTCGCTGGTGCAGGCCGATGGACGGTTCATCGAGCACATACATCACGCCGACCAGCCCGGCGCCGATCTGGCTGGCCAGCCTTATTCTCTGGGCTTCGCCCCCCGACAGCGTGTCGGCCTGGCGATCGAGCGTGAGATAATCCAGCCCGACGTTGACCAGGAACTGGAGCCGCTCGCGCACCTCCTTGAGGATGCGGCCGGCAATCTCGCCGCGCCAGCCCTGCAAGGTCATTCCATCAAAGAAATCAAGACATTGCTCGATCGACCAGGACGCGATTTCCGGCAGCGAGCGCTCGTTGATGAAGACGTTGCGCGCCGCGGCGTTGAGCCGCTGTCCGTGACATACCGGACAGGGTTGCTCTGAAATGTAGCGCGAAAGCTCTTCGCGCACGATCCTGGAGTCGGTCTCGCGATAGCGACGCTCCAGATTCGGGATGATGCCGACAAACGGGTGCTTGCGCGACTGCGTGCCGCCGTCGCCGAAATAGCGAAAGCTGATCTTCTCGGAGCCGCTGCCGTGGAGAATGACCTCGCGCACGTTTTCGGGCAGATCTCCGAAAGGCGTTTCCGGATCGAAATCGTAATGGCGGCCCAGCGACTGGACCATCTGGAAATAATAGGCATTGCGCCGGTCCCAGCCGCGAATCGCGCCGCCGGCGAGACTCAGTTCGGGGTTGCCGACCACCCGGGCCGGATCGAAAAACTGCTTGTGGCCCAATCCGTCGCAGGACGGACAGGCCCCGTTCGGATTGTTGAAAGAAAACATGCGCGGTTCCAGCTCGGGCAGGCTGTAGTCGCAGACCGGACAGGCAAAACGCGCCGAGAACAGGATTTCGGCCAGATTCGCATCGTCGTCTTTCCCCGCGTCATCGTCTCGAAGCGGCATAGGTGCGATCAAAGCAATCCCGTCGGCCAGTGCCAGTGCAGTCTCGAGACTCTCGGACAGGCGCTGGGTCAGGTCACCGCGAACCTTGAAACGATCGACCACGGCTTCGATCGTGTGCTTCTGCCGCAATCCGAGTGCCGGCAACTCCCCGTCCAGGTCGTAAATCCTGCCGTCGATTCGTGCCCGGATGAATCCCTGCGCCCGCAGATCGCGTAGCAGGTTGGCGTGCTCTCCTTTCCGATTGCGAATCACCGGGGCAAGCAGCATCAACCCGGTGCCCTCGGGCAGGTTCAGCACCGTGTCCACCATCTGGCTGACGGTCTGGGCGTCCAGGCGCTCGCCATGATCAGGGCAATGCGGCGTGCCCACCCGGGCGAACATCAGGCGCAGATAGTCGTGAATCTCGGTCACCGTGCCGACGGTGGAGCGGGGATTGTGGCTGGCGGCCTTCTGCTCGATCGAAATCGCCGGACTCAGGCCCTCGATATGATCGAGATCCGGCTTCTGCATCATGGAAAGAAACTGGCGCGCGTAGGCCGAAAGCGACTCGACGTAGCGTCGCTGACCCTCTGCGTAAATGGTATCGAACGCCAGCGACGACTTGCCCGAGCCCGAAAGCCCGGTAAAAACGATCAGCTTGTCGCGCGGCAGTTCAAGGTCGATATTCGCCAGGTTGTGCGTGCGCGCACCCCGGATGATGATCTTGTCCAAGTCGAAGCCTGTTCTGGGTGGCGGGTCAAACCAGCAACTATACCTTGCCGCGTGAATTCCGCGCAAACAAATGCAGAAAAATCAGGTGATTCCGCTACGGCCTCGACCTCGGGAAGTCAGCCGTCCGCCGGTTGTTCAGGTCAACCGCCGGCCGGCGGCTTGGTCCATTGCCAGATTCGCATCGGCGGAATATTGAGCGGCACGGGTGCGGCACGCCTGGAATCGCCGAATACCGGCGCTGCCAGCCTGGCCACCTCGGCCCGGAACTGATAGGCGACGAAGCGACCGCCGTCGGCGAGACTGTCGAAAACGCTCTGGAGAATAGCGCTGCCGATTTCAGTCGGCATGGTCGAAAATGGAATCCCGGAGATCACGACGTCGGCTGCGACAAGGCCGTGCTGCTTGAGAACCGCGCCCAGGTCGGCTGCACTGCCGGTGTGCGCAATCAGGCGCGGGTCATCGATCGCCGCGACGATTGCGGTGAAACGGGAATCCAGGTCGATCGCCAGCAGGCGCGCGTCCGGACGCATTGCGCGCAAAAGGGCTCGCGTCGTTCCACCGGTGCCGGGACCCAGTTCCACAACCACACGGGCATCGGCGAGTTCGGAGAACTCGATGATCTTGCGTTCCATGAACCGAGAACTCGGAATCACCGATCCAACCTGCCGGGGATCCTTTAAAAACCCGCGAAAGAAATCGATGCTCTTGTTCGAACGGGTTCGCTGGCGCTGGCGTGTCTTTTCCAAAACCGGGGTCCCAGGCAGATTGAAGTGCGTTCGATCATTCAACCCGCTTATTGTAACTCGACTCGGGCGGAAATCGTTTTCTCTGCATCCGGGATCCGGATGCAGCCTGCATGATCATGCCATTCCGATCGCAGCAGCGGTGCGGCTGGTCTGGGAAAAATCCGCCGGCGGTCACCGTCAAAAACGTATCAGCATCGCATCGCAGCGCCGGCCACGACCGCTTGCGAATCTCGTCCAGAAAGTGCTCGGAATTGCAAAAACCTGTTCAGAATCGACCGATCCCGGCAAAGCGGCCCGGCGGCCGTTTTTCAGCGGCATATTGACCTTGGACGCCAAAGTCGGTAACATTCCCGCTCTTAAGTTTAAACGCACTGTTCTGGAGCCCATAATCATGTACGCGGTATTCAAGACCGGCGGCAAGCAATACAAGGCCGCGACCGGGGAAATCGTTCGAGTCGAGAAGCTGGACGCCGAAAACGGCGCCTCGGTCGAGCTCGATGAAGTTTTGATGGTTGCCGACGGCGACGACATTCGTGTCGGCGCGCCGAACATCGACGGCGGCAAGGTGACGGCCGAAGTGGTCGGTCACGGACGCGGCGACAAGGTGCGCATCATCAAGTTCAAGCGTCGCAAGCACCACATGAAGCAGATGGGCCACCGCCAGTACTACACCGAACTCAAGATTACCGGTATCGAGGGCTAATCAGATGGCACATAAAAAAGCAGGCGGCTCTACCCGCAACGGTCGCGATTCGAATCCCAAGTTTCTCGGCGTGAAGCGCTACGGCGGCGAGCAAGTGGATGCAGGCAATATCCTGGTCCGCCAGCGCGGTACGCGTTTCCATGCCGGCGACAATGTCGGCATCGGTCGCGACCACACGCTGTTCGCGCTTTCCGACGGCAAGGTCGTGTTCCGCCAGCGCGGGAAGCCGGCACGCAAGTTCGTTTCGGTCGAACCGGCGGAGTAATCCGCTGCAACAACCGGACTCCGAAAAGCCGGCCGCGTGCCGGCTTTTTGCTATTTCCAGAAACAATGCACAGATTTTGACTTTCAGGCGGCCCGCCCCATGAAATTCGTCGACGAAGCCCGAATCGAAGTCCGCGCCGGCCGCGGCGGGCACGGCAGCGTGAGCTTCCGGCGCGAGAAGTACATTCCGAAGGGCGGTCCCGACGGCGGCGACGGCGGCGACGGCGGCAGCGTCTGGATGGAAGCAGACCCCGGTCTCAACACGCTGGTCGACTTTCGCCATGCCCGAATGTTCCAGGCCCGCAACGGCCAGCCCGGCCAGGGGCGGCAACGAACCGGCAAATCGGCCGAAGACATCGTAGTGCGCGTTCCGCTGGGCACCATCGTGCGCAATGTCGAGACCGATGAAATCATAGGCGACGTCACGCAACCCGGCCAACGGCTGCTGGTGGCCAGGGGCGGCACCGGCGGCAAGGGCAACATCCATTTCAAATCCTCCGTCAACCGTACACCGCGACAGTTCACCGAAGGTACGGCCGGCGAGGCGCGCGCGCTCCATCTCGAACTCAAGGTGCTTGCCGATGTCGGCCTGCTGGGGTTTCCGAACGCCGGAAAGTCGACCTTGATCTCGGCCGTATCGAAGGCACGGCCGAAGGTGGCCGACTATCCCTTTACAACCCTGCACCCGAACCTGGGCGTGGTCAGCCTGGAGCCGGGACGCAGCTTTGTCATCGCCGACATTCCAGGCATCATCGAGGGCGCTGCCGAAGGTGCTGGACTCGGCCATCAGTTCCTCAAGCATCTGCAGCGCACCGGGCTGCTCTTGCACCTGGTCGAGGTGCAGCCGATCGACGGGAGCGACCCGGTCGAGCAGGTCAAGGCACTCGAGCACGAACTCGGGCGTTTCGACCCCGAATTGCTGGCCAAGCCCCGCTGGCTCGTGATCACCAAGACCGACCAGCTTGCCGACCCGGAACTCGAACGTGCGCGCGATCGCATCGTCGGCGACCTGCGCTGGCAAGGTCCGAGCTTCATGATCTCATCGGTATCCGGAGCGGGGCTCAAGCAGTTGGTATCGCAGATCGCCGAGGTTCTGGGTCGAACCTGACTCGGAATCGCGTCGTGCAGCGGGTTGCTATACTCCTGCCCATTCCAGAGCCGTCGGGCAGATGATCGGATGACCAAGCAGACGCCAACCGTCCGGCTGACCCCGGCACGCAGAAAAGTCATCGATGCCCTGCTCGATCAGCTGCTGGACTTGTCCGCTGCGGCCCGGGCGCAGCGCATGCGCGAGCTTGCGCGCCGTTGTCCGCGGATACATTCATGGCTGGAGCGTCTGCTGATGGCTTCGGGCAATCCGACATCGTTCCTGGAATCGATGTTCGAGCGCGCCGGCGATGCCGCGCTTGCCGACTTCACGCTGCAGCGCGAAGCGCTGCCGGCCGGCACGAGAATCGGCGACTGGCGGCTGGCCGAGCCAGTCGGCGCCGGCGGCATGGGCGTGGTTTATCGAGCCGAACGGGCCGATGGCGCTTTCGAGATGAATGTTGCGATCAAGTTCATCCGCTCGCGCGACGATGCACTGATGGCCGAGCGCCTGGCGGTGGAAACGCAGCTTCTGGCTCGCCTGGATCATCGGAATATCGCCCGCGTGATAGACGGGGGGACACTTCCCGACGGCCAGAACTACCTGGTCATGGAATGGATCGAGGGCGAAGATCTTGCCGATTGTCGTGAACGGACCGGCGCGGGCGGCGATCCGAACGACAGCCGCTGTCTCGGCTTGTTTGCCGAAATCTCAGAGGCTGTTGCGCACGCCCACCAGCGGCAGGTCGTGCACGGCGACATCAAGCCGGCCAATATCCGTATCGGGCCCGACGGCAGGCCGAAACTGCTGGACTTCGGGGTCGCGCGCCTGATTTCGGTCGAACGTGACGCGTCCGGGCAGACCGAAGCGCTGACGCCGGCATTCTCGGCGCCCGAGCAACTTGAAGGCAATCCGGCCTCGACCCAAAGCGATATTTACGCGCTGGGTTCGCTGCTGCGCTGGATGCTGACCGGTCAACCAGGCAAGCATGGCGTGTCGCTTCATCCGGCGGAGCTCGACGCCATTCGGCCAACCGCACTGGCGGCGGTCATCAACACGGCGAGCGCCATGGATCCGGACCGGCGCTATAGCTCGGTGCCGCAAATGATCGGCGATATCCGAGCCCTGATGGCCGGACGACCTGTATCGGTGATCGATTACGGCGTGACGTCGCGGATTGCGCTCTGGGCACGCCGCCACCAGTTCGCCGCAGGACTCGCCGGGCTGGCGCTCGCCGCCGTTGTCGTCGGCGTGGCCGGGATCTCATGGCAGGCGCGTATCGCAGCCGCCGAGCGCGATGCTGCGCGCTTCGAAGCCGAACGATCCACTTTATTGCGCGAACAACTGGTTCTGCTATTCCGCGAGGTCGGTCAAAACAGTTCCGATGAAGAACTTTCCACGCGCGAACTGCTGACCGAAAGCGTGAAGGTTGCCGAGCGCCTCCACGCCAATGACCCGCAGATGCTCGTCTCTATCAAGCTACTGCTGGGCGAGATCTACATCGCGATGAACGATTTCGCCGGCGCCGATCCGCTGCTTTCGTCGTTCGTCGACTTCAAACCGAACCTTGCCTCTCCACTGATGCAGGCCATCGCCCGTGCCGATCTGGCGCAGGTCCGCCTGCGGCACGGCGATTCCGCCGAGGCTGTGGCGCTGACCGACGACGCGCTCGAATTTCTGCGCCGGTCGCCGGCCCGAAATGCCGCACGAATCGCCGACGTCATTCAGATTCGAGGCCAGGCGCTGAGAGGACAGGGCCTATGGGACGATGCGATCTCTACGCTGCAGGAAGCCGTCCGGCTGGCCAGGACCGAACCTGGGCCCTCCCGACTGCGGGCCACGGCCAGCAACAATCTTGCCATTACCCTGATGCACGCGGGACGGACCGGAGAAGCGCTGCCACTTTTGCGCGAAGCACTGGACAACTGGCGCAGGCTCGGCCTGGAAGACGGCTCGAGCGCGTTGACGATAATGTCCAATCTTGCCAGCCTGCTGCATCAGCGTGGCGAACTCTCCGAAGCCGAGCCGCTTTACCGGGAAGCCATCCGACGCCGGGCCGAACGATTCGGCGAATCCGGCGCACTTGCCGCCGCGCACCTGAATCTGGGTTCACTGCTGGCGACCCGCCACCGTATCGAACAGGCACGTGAGCACGTCGCTAACGGCGTTTCATTGATAGAGCGTTTCGAGGGTCGCGACAGCCTCAACCATGTGCGGGCGCAGCTGGCGCGTGGCCGGGTGGAGTTGGCCGCGGGGAATCTCTCGCGGGCACGCGAGGATCTGGAGGCTGCGCGGACGCGATTCGAGGGAATTGTCGGGCCGGACCACCTTTTTACCGCGATTGCCGAATTCCAGGCGGCGCTGGGCGGAGCTCGGGCGACCGGACGCGCGACCGAAAGGCTTGCCGCAGCCACTCGCAACCTGGAGACCCAGCAGCCCGCCTCCAACAGATATCTGGCGCAGTCGCTATGCGAGGCGGCGCGGCTGAAGATCGACACCGATCCGTCTGACGCACGGGAAATGGCCGACCGATGCATGCAACTGCGGCGCGACGAACTCGAAATGAGCGAG
>Ga0209947_1000841_pt1 | contig 18832 bp, 10 predicted proteins | sample SalPonR2_B_D2_MG_FD_185706 | JGI IMG/M metagenome (GOLD analysis project Ga0209947, IMG submission 185706) | Salt pond soil microbial communities from South San Francisco under conditions of wetland restoration - Salt Pond MetaG R2_B_D2_MG... ... | reverse complement strand
GCTCGACTTCGACCCGGAGAATGTCGGCCAGCTCGCGACGGAGCAGGCCGCCTACGCGCTCGGGACGGCCGCTCACGAGTCCAGCGTACGGGCCACTTCGTAGCGCTCGAAGCACTCGATCTGGTCGCCCGGCTTGACATCGTTGTACTGCTTCACACCGATGCCGCATTCGGTACCGGCCTGCACTTCCTTCACGTCATCCTTGAACCGCCGCAGCGATTCCAGTTCGCCCTGGAAGACCACCACATTGTCGCGCAGCACGCGGATCGGGTTCGAGCGTTTGACCGCGCCTTCCACGACCAGGCAGCCGGCGATCGCGCCGAGCTTGGACGAGCGGAAGACGTCCTTGACTTCGGCCAGGCCAATGATTTCTTCCTTGACTTCGGTGCCCAGCATGCCGGCGATGGCCTTCTTGACGTCGTCGATAGCCTCGTAAATGATGCTGTAGTAGTTGAGATCGAGGCCATTCTCACTGATGACCTTGCGCGCCGATGCATCGGCGCGGACATTGAAGCCGATGATGATCGCGTTGGACGCCTGCGCCAGCGCGGCGTCGGATTCGGTAATGCCGCCAACGCCCGAGGAAATCACGTTGACCTTGACCTCTTCGTTGGACAACTTGGTCAGCGAGTCCTTGAGCGCCTCCGCCGAACCCTGTACATCGGCCTTGATCACCAGGTTCACGCTCTGCTGCTCGCCGGTGCTTCCCTCCTCGCCCATCTGGTCGAACAGGTTCTGGAGCTTTGCGGCCTGGCGTTCGGCCAGGCGTCCCTCGCGTGCAGAGGATTTGCGCTGCTCGGCGGCTTCACGCGCCTTGCGCTCGTCGGCCACCACCAGCACGTCGTCCCCGGCGTTCGGCACCCCGGAAAGACCGAGTACTTCGGCCGGAATCGATGGGCCCGCCGATTCGATCGGCTGTCCGGTTTCGTCGAACATCGCGCGGACGCGGCCGTATTCTTCACCGGCCAGCACCATGTCGCCCTTCTTCAGCGTGCCGTCCTGAACCAGGATGGTCGCGACCGGCCCACGGCCCTTGTCCAGCGAGGACTCGACCACCACCCCGCGGGCGCGACGTTCGGGCACGGCCTTGAGTTCCAGCACTTCGGACTGAAGCAGCACGGCCTCGAGAAGACTGTCGACGCCTTCGCCGGAAATGGCCGACACCGGGACGAAGATTTCCTGGCCGCCCCACTCCTCGGGTACGACCTCCTCGGCCGAAAGCTCGTTCTTGACCCGGTCCAGATCGGCGTCGGGCTTGTCGATCTTGTTGACCGCGACGATCAGCGGCACACCGGCGGCCCGGGCGTGCTGGATGGCTTCCTTGGTCTGCGGCATGACGCCGTCGTCGGCGGCCACCACCAGGATCACGATATCGGTGGCCTGGGCGCCGCGTGCGCGCATCGAGGTGAAGGCCGCATGGCCCGGCGTATCGAGGAACGTGACCACGCCGTTGTCGGTCTTGACGTGATAAGCGCCGATATGCTGGGTGATCCCGCCGCTCTCGCCCTCGGTCACCTTGGTCCGCCGGATGAAGTCCAGCAGCGAGGTCTTGCCGTGGTCGACGTGACCCATCACGGTCACCACCGGCGGGCGCGCGACCGCGTCACCGGCACCCTCTTCCTCGGTCACAAGCTCGCTTTCGATATCCTGCTGCTCGGCCGGCCGGGCCTCGTGGCCCATTTCCTCGGCCACCAGAATTGCGGTTTCCTGGTCCAGCGGCTGGTTGATGGTAACCATGGAACCCATGTTCATCAATGCCTTGATCAGCTCGCCGGCCTTGACCGCCATCAGCTTGGCCAGTTCGCCGACGGTGATCGATTCGGGAATCTGGAGCTCGCGCTTGACTGGCTGGGTCGGCATCTGGAATCCGTGCTCGCCGCCGGCGCTGGTGGTCTTGCCACGCCGCTTCGGCTTGCGCCGTTTGCTCTTGGCGGCGACGTGCAATTCCTCGCGCCCGTAACGGGTCTTGCCGGGCTTTTCGGATTTCCCGCCCTTGCCCCGACGAGATTCCTCCTCGCGTTTGGCGCGTTCCGCTGCCGCCTTGGCCGCCACGGCCTCGGCGCGCGCACGCGTCTCGGCTTCCTCGCGCGCCTTCTGCTCGTCGGCACGCATCTTTTCTTCCTCAGCCTCGCGCCGCTCGGCTTCGGCCTTTTCGATCTCGCGCGCTTCCTCGGCGGCCTTTTCCTGCTCTTTTTCCTGTTCCTTCTCCTGCGCTTCCAGCTCGGCCCGCCGCTTCTCTTCGCGCTCGCGCTCGGCCGCTTCGGCCTCTTCGCGCTGGCGACGCGACTCTTCCAGCGCCTTCAGCGCGGCTTCGCGCTCGCCGTCGCTTTCGCTGGAGTCCTGAATTTCGCCACGCTTGACATAGGTACGGCGCTTGCGCACTTCGACATTCACGGTGCGCGACGGCGCGGGGCCGCGGGTTCGGCTACGCCCGGCGCCGCCGGAGGGCACCTTGAGCTCACTGATGGTCTTGCGCTTGAGCGTCACCTTGCGCGGTGTGTCCGACTCTTCGCGCTGCTCGGCCTTGCCGTGGGAAGTCCGCAGATATGCCAACAACTTCTTCTTGTCGTCATTGGTCACCGGTGCATCGGCGCCACCGATCGAGATGCCGGCTTCCTTGAACTGCGCCAGCAAACGATCAGGGGTAACCCCGAGCACTTCCGCCAATTGTGTAACTGTGACCTGCGACATTAAAACTCCTCGATGACTTCAGTTTGCTTCCGGTTCTGCAACGGCGAGGGTCAACCCTCCTCGGCAAACCAGTGCGCACGCGCTTCCATGATCAGCTTTGCAGCCGTGTCGGGATCGAGATCCTTGACATCCTCGAGCTCGTCGACGGCGCATTCGGCCAGATCGTCACGGGTACGAATTCCCTGTTCGGCCAGGCGGAAGGCAATCGTTTCGCTCATGCCTTCAAGCGCCAGCAAGTCCTCGGCCGGCCGGTTCTCCTCGAGTTGTTCCTCGGAGGCGATCATCTGCGTCAGCAACGCGTCGCGGGCGCGGCGCCGGAGTTCGGCAACGATGTTTTCGTCGAACTCCTCGATCGCCAGCAGCTCCGATTCGGGCACATAGGCGACTTCCTCGACGTTGGTGAAGCCTTCCTGAACCAGGATGCCGGCCAGCTCTTCGTCGACGTCCAGCTTCTCGATGAACATCTGCAGGATGCCGCGCGACTCTTCCTCGCCCTTGGCTTCGGCATCCTCGATGGTCATCACGTTCAGTTCCCAGCCGGTCAACTCAGAGGCCAGGCGGACGTTCTGACCGCCGCGGCCGATGGCCTGCGACAAGTTGGCCTCTTCGACCGCGACGTCCATGGACTTGGAGTCCTCGTCGACGATGATCGAACTGACCTCGGCCGGTGCCATCGCGTTGATCACGAACTGGGCCGGGTTGTCGTCCCAGAGGATGATGTCGATGCGTTCTCCAGCCAGCTCGTTGGAGACCGCCTGTACGCGTGAACCACGCATGCCGACGCAGGCGCCGATCGGATCGGTTCGCGAATCCAGTGCATGCACCGCAATCTTGGCCCGACGGCCGGGATCCCGGGCCGCGCCCTTGAGCTCGATCAGTTCCTGGCCGATTTCAGGCACTTCGATCTTGAACAGCTCGATCAGCAGTTCCGGCATGGTCCGGCTGACGAACAGCTGCGGACCGCGCTGCTCCTCGCGCACTTCGTAGAGGTAGCCGCGAATGCGATCGTTGACCCGCACGTTCTCGCCCGGCACGGTATGCCGCGACGGAATGAAGGCCTCGGCATTCTCGCCGAGATCGAGATATATGCCGCCGCGTTCGAGACGCTTGACGGCACCGCTGACCAACTCGCCGACGCGATCCCTGTAGGCCTCGACCACCTGCGCACGCTCGGCCTGGCGCACCCGCTGAACAATGACCTGCTTGGCCGCCTGGGCCGCGATGCGGCCGAACTCCGGCGGTTCCATGTGCTCTTCGATGAAATCGCCGACGTCCAGGTCCGGATTGGTCTTTCTTGCCTCGCTCAGGCGGATCTGGCGGTCTTCGGATTCCAGCTCAGCTTCTTCCGGATCATCGGAAATCACTTCCCAGCGGCGAAAAGCTTCGTAATCGCCGGTCTTTCGGTCGATCGCCACGCGAGTATCGATGTCTTCGGCATGCCTGCGGCGCGCCGCCGACGCCAATGCGGCCTCGATCGCTTCGAATATGATGTCGTGCGAGAGGCCCTTCTCGTTCGAGACGGCTTCGGCGACCTGCAGGATTTCCTTACCCTTCTTCATAGTGCTCATTTTCGACCTTGTTCCGATCCTGATTTTGATCGTCCCGTCATGATTTCTTCCATGTCGGGCTTGAGGTTGGCGCGACGGATGTCGTCGAACGCGACCGCGAGCATTTCACCGTCGACGTCCATCAAGACCCGCTCTTCGTCTGCTTCGACGATCCGGCCGGTCAGTTTGCGGCGCTTGCCCTGACCACCATCATCACCCCCGTCGTGGGGTGCAAACAGGTGGATCCTCGCTCGTTCGCCGACGAATCGCCGGTAGTGCTCGGGCTCGAACAGCGGACGCTCGATGCCCGGCGACGAAACTTCCAGGCTGTAATGGCCCGATACCGGGTCCTCGACATCCAGCAGCGCCGATACTTCGTTGCTGACGTCGGCGCAATTGTCGATGCTGATGCCCTCGGGCTCGCGATCGATGTAAATGCGCACCAGCCTGTTCTTGGGATTCGACAGGTACTCCAGCCCGACGAATTCGAAACCCATTGCTTCGATCGCCGGCCTGATCAGCCGGCTCAAATCATCCTGCACCGACATGTATGTTCTCCTGACCGTTCGGGACCGCGGCGGTGGACCCGTCTAATTGACCGCAATTCACCGAAACCGGGCCCTGAAAACAAAAAAGCCCCTGAAGACCAGGGGCTTTCTTGCACCGATGACCTGGTAGCGGGGGCAGGATTCGAACCTGCGACCTTCGGGTTATGAGCCCGACGAGCTGCCAGACTGCTCCACCCCGCAATCGAGCTAGCTATTGTATCTAAACATTTCGAATTGTTCAAGACGAATTGCGCCAAACAGTGCGGATTTCCGACCTTTTGTCCTGCATGCGATGCCCATCGGCCGTCAAATGCTATGTCGAAAGCAGCTTGTTGACGCGCTTGACGAAACCGGCCGGGTCGGCGAGCTCCCCGCCGTCGATCAGCAATGCCTGATCGAGCAGCAGATGGGCAAGTTCGGTGCGACGGGCCTCGTCGCCCGTTTCGGCCAGTCGTTCAACCAGCGGATGCCGGGGATTGATTTCCAGGTCCGGCTTGAAATCCGGCACGTCCTGGCCGGCCTGTTTGAGCATGCGGCGCATCTGCAGGGTCATGCCGCCGGCCTCTTCAGCGATGCAACTGGCCGAATCGGTCAGGCGTTTGCTGGTCCGGACGTTGCCGACGCGCTCGCCGAGCAGCTTCTTGATCGTGCCGCACAGTTCGTCGCGCTGCTGCTGCACCTCCTCGCTGGTTTCGTCGCCCTCGTCCGCGGGGGCCTCGAACTCTCCGCTTGCCGCGGATTTGAGCGGCTTGCCGTCGAACTCGAACAGGTGATTGACCAGCCAGACGTCGATCGGATCGGTCAGCAGCAGAACCTCGACTCCGGCCTTGCTGAACGCCTCCAGGTGCGGACTGGCAAGCAACTGGTCCATGCTGTCGCCGGTCAGGTACCAGATGGCATCCGGCGAATCGCCGGCGCGCGCCAGGTACTGGGTAAGCGCAACCGAATGCGGAGCTCGCTCGAGCGTACTGGCAAACCTGAGCAGGCCGGCGATGCGCTCACGGTTCTCGGAATCCTCGATCACGCCTTCCTTGAGGACGTTTCCGAACTCGCGCTGGAACGTCGTCCATGCCTCGCCGCCTTCCTCGGCAAGTTTTTCGATCATGTCCAGCGACCTGCGCACTACCGCCGCCCTGATCTTGTCCAGCAGCGGGCTGTCCTGCAGAATTTCGCGCGACACATTCAGCGGAAGGTCGGCCGAGTCCACCACCCCGCGGACGAACCTCAGGTAGCGCGGCAGAAGCTGTTCCGCTGCATCCATGATGAAAACGCGCTGGATATAGAGCTTGACGCCACGGCGGTCGTCGCGATTCCAGGCCAGGTCGAACGGCGCCTGGCCGGGCAGGAACAGCAGCATCGAATAGCTCTGCGTACCTTCGACGTGGTGGTGTGCCCATTTGACCGGCGGCTGGAGATCGCCCGAGAGTCCCTGGTAAAACTCCTGGTATTCGGCGTCTTCGATCTCGGACTTCGGCCGCACCCACAACGCCTGAGTGTCGTTCACGACCTCCGGCGCCTGATCGGATTCGTCGCCAGGCGCAACGACCCGGATCGGAAATGAAATGTGGTTGGAATAATGGCGCACGATACGCTTGACCCGGTCGGGCTCCAGCAAGTCGTGATGCTCCTCGGCAAGATGCAACCGGACCCGGGTTCCGGGCTCGGAAAGCGTGGTCGTCTCAAGCGTGTATTCACCCTTGCCATCGGAGGACCATCGCACCGCCGCATCGTCCTCGGCGGCCGCGTGACGGGTCTCTACCGTCACCCGGTCGGCAACGATGAAAGCCGAGTAGAAACCTACACCGAACTGACCGATCAACTTGGCATCGGCCTTCTGGTCACCGCTCAGTGACTCCAGGAATCGCGCGGTACCCGACCTGGCGATGGTGCCGAGATTTTCGATCACGTCCTCGCGCCTCATACCGATTCCGTTGTCGGTCACAACCAGCGTTTTTGCTTCAGCATCGATGGTGATCGAAATTTCCGGATTCTGCGCGGCGCCCTGCAGATCGCTGTCGGTCAGTGCCTGAAAGCGGAGCTTGTCCAGCGCGTCGGATGCATTCGAAACGAGCTCGCGCAGGAATATTTCCCGATTCGAGTACAAGGCGTTGATCATCAGCTTGAGCAACTGATGCACTTCGGTATCGAAAGCGCGGGTTTCGGTGGTTGCTCCGGCGCTATTATTGGCGTCGTTCATCGGTGAACATTACTCTTTTGCAAGACCGGGTTTGGAAATGGGCGTGCCCGGCCTGTTTTTCAAGCTTTGCGTCGACCCCGGCGCGGACCAATTTGCGCTTTTTAGTTCCAGTCGGATCGATCATTTGCATCCTGGCGCCTGCTTGGTAATAATGCGAGGGCTAGGCTATGGATTCACCGCGTGAGTTCTGTCGAGTCCATCACAAAAACAACGGTTTTGTATGCGCAACCACTATCAGATCACGGTCACAGACTGTCACCGTGCAAGACATTACACGCTCACCCAACTGATGCGCCGGGCAGCGCTGGCGTCCGGCGGCGCAGTCGGCGCAGTTTTTCTGGGCTGCCTGCTCGTGATTTATGCGCTCTCCGGAAGAGTCGAAAAACTTGACACCAACCTGACGCAACTCAAAGACCGCAATACCGCCACGCTGGAAAGAAACACTGAACTTCTCGAACGTCAGGCGGAATTGACCGCGCAGGTCGACGCGCGCGCCGCCGAACTGATCGCGCTCAGCGACGATCTGGAACAACTCGAAACCATCATCGGACTCAATCCGCCGCCGACGCTGCCGGTTGCCGAGCGCATTTCCGTCGCCAGCCACACAGCATTCGAGAAACGGCTGATGCTCAGCTCGATTCCCAGCGGATACCCGCTGGAGCAAGCCACGGTGACCAGCGGCTTCGGCATGCGAGAGCATCCTGTAGTCGAAGGCACGCGTCTGCACGGCGGTGTGGACCTGAGAGCGAGTATCGGCACCCAGGTCACCGCAACTGCAGACGGTGTCGTCGAGTACGCCGGCAACAATGTCGGCAGTGGGATGGGCAAGATGATCAAGATCGTACACAACTACGGATTCTCGACTATATTTGCCCACCTGAGCGAAATCGACGTCACGGTCGGCCAGTACGTTACCCAGGGCGAGCCCATCGGTCGCTCCGGAAACAGCGGTCTCTCGGAGGCGCCGCACCTGCACTACGAGGTGCGCTACCTGGGACGCAGACTCAACCCCGGTTCTTTCATGGACTGGTCTTTCGAACGCTACCAAACCGTTTTCGAGCAGGAGGAACGGGTTCAATGGCAATCTTTGGCAAGGAGCGTGCGCAGCAAGATGCGCGCAATGGATCAACCATCGTCGCGGCAGGCACCCAGTTTGTCGGCAATCTCACCCTGAGCGATACACTGCACGTCGATGGTCGCATCGACGGCGATGTCGAATCCGAATCCAACGTGGTGATCGGCGCCGAGGGCTATCTCAAGGGGCGGATCAAGGCGGGAACGGTTGTCATCAGTGGCCGGGTTGACGGATCAATCTCTGCCCGACGTCTCGAGATCATCGCTGGCGGTTGCGTCGAGGGCGATGTGCACATCGTCGATCTGGTCATAGAGCCCGGCGGCCGATTCAATGGCTCCAGTGAGATCCTTGCCGCCGAAAATGCAGCCCCGGAACTATCTGTCAAGGACAGGAAGCCAGCCCGGGAGAGCGCGCCTAAAAATACTGAATCGGCCGAACCGCGGACGAATAAAGCCGGTTCGACATCCACCGCTTGAGGTGGAGAATCTCCGATTGATCTGAATCTGGCGACAATTCCGCAACAGCCGGCAACGAACATGCCCCCCTGATCGAGGGGTTGCCGCCTACGCTGAGCCGAACATAAGAGCAGACACGATAAAGCCCGGCCCGGAAGCCCCGGCCGGGCTGAAGATCGGTGATCTCGAAAGACGCGCGCATTACCCGGCGCGGATTCGCAAATCAGTTGCCGGGGCGGTTCCCCAGCTTCTCACGAATCCGTGCAGCCTTGCCTTCCAGGTTGCGCAGGTAGAACAGCTTGGCGCGACGGACGCGACCGCGACGCTTGATCTCGATGGAATCGATCAGCGGGCTGTAGGTCTGGAATACGCGCTCGACGCCGGTGCCATGCGAAACCTTGCGCACGGTGAAAGCCGAGTGCAGGCCACGGTTGCGACGCGCGATCACGACACCCTCGAACGCCTGCAGGCGCTGTCTATCACCTTCCCGCACCCAAAGGTTGACGACAACCGTGTCCCCCGGCGCGAAATCAGGGACTTCGCGCTGCATCTGTTCCGCGTTGATCTGGTCGATAATCGTGCTCATGATCGTGATCCGTATTCGTTGTTCGGGATAGTACGGCCCGGAAAAACCCGAGCCCGAAAAGTCAAGCATGCAAGTATAACGGAAATCCGCGCGATCAGGCAATAGCGTGGCGCCTGAGATCATCCGCGACGAGCGGCGCTCGATTTCAGCCTTCGTCGTCGACGTGCGCGGCCAGCCAGGCGAGTTCGACGCTGTCCAGCCCGACAGAATCGAGCAGATCCGGCCGGCGACGGGCGGTGCGTAGCAGCGCCTGCTCACGCCGCCAGCGCGCAATCGCAGCATGGTCTCCGCCCAGCAGAACCGGCGGAACCCGCTGGTCCCGCCAGATTTCAGGGCGCGTGTAGTGCGGACAATCCAGCAACCCATTGCTGAACGAGTCCTCCGCCGCCGAGTCTTCGTGGCCGAGCACTCCGGGCTGTAACCGGATCACGGCGTCCATCAGGGCCGCGGCCGCGTACTCGCCGCCTGAAAGCACGAAGTCGCCGATCGACCACTCCTCGTCGATCAAGGTTTCCGATACTCGTTCGTCGATCCCCTCGTAGCGACCGCACACCAGGACCAGCCTGGAGCGCGTGGCAAGCCGTTCGACGGCACCCTGGTCGAGCGGCGTGCCCTGTGGGCTAAGCCCGGAAACCGGGACGTTCGATCCCGAGCGGGCCTGCTCGATTGCCCGGGCCAGCGGCTCGGGCCGCATGACCATGCCCGGCCCGCCGCCGTAGGGCCGGTCGTCCACGCTTCGGTGCACGCCCTCGGCATGCTCACGCGGATTGAAGCAGCGCAGGACGATCCGGCCGTCTTCCAGTGCGCGCCCTGTCAGTCCCATGGCCTTCAGGTGCTCGAACCATTCGGGAAACAGGGTGACGACGTGGATTTCAGTCAGCATCGGTCCATTCGGCCAGCCAGTCGACATCTATGCGGCCACCGGCCAGATCGACAAGGTCGATGAAATGCCCCGGTACGAACGGTATCAGCAGGGCGCCGCCGGCGCTGCGCCGAATCTCGAGCACGTCGTGCGCGCCGGCATCCAGCAGGCCGCTTACTTCGCCCAGCAGTTCACCTGCTCGGTTGTAGACGTCCAGTCCGATCAGGTCGTGCCAATAATAGCTGCCGCCCCCGGCACCCGGCAGTTCGGAACGATCTATAGCCAGCGTCGTGCCGCGCAGTGATTCAGCCTGCTCGCGGGTGGCCACTTCCTCGATTTGCGCGACCAGCCTGGGCCCCTGCCGGCGCCATTGCCGAACATGCAAAAGCCCCGGCGAACCCGTGGTCCGCCAGGGCTGGTATTCGAAGATATTTTCCGGTGGATCGGTGAGCGAGAAGACCTTGACCCAGCCTCCGGTGCCCCATGCGCCGTTGAGCCGGCCGAGTTCCACCCGATCTTCGGCGTCACTCACAACCGGTACAACCGGCGTCAGGCTTCGGCCGTGGGCTTGGCCTGGGCGGCTTCGGCAATCAGATGGTTGACGCGATCGGAAATCTGTGCGCCCTGTCCCACCCAATGATCGATGCGTTCACGGTCGACCCGCAGGCGTTCATCGTTGCCTCGCGCAACCGGGTTGAAGAACCCGAGTCGCTCGATGTTTCTTCCGTCACGTCGGTTGCGGCTATCCGTCACCACGATGTGATAGAACGGCTGCTTCTTGGCGCCACCGCGTGCCAGTCTGATCTTGACCATTTGAAACTCCTGACTATCGATGCCGGACGAGCCGGCAATTTCGCAATATGTTAACCGATGAATTCTACTCCCAAACGCAAGGCTTGGGAAGCCCGGGCCGGCAATCCGGCCCGGGGCAGGTTCATCGACGGGCAATCACTCGCTCGATCCTTGTTCCGACCCTTCCTCCGGCCCATCGGTCGGCACCGTCTCGGTCGACTCGGTCGACTCGGTGAGCTCGGTGGGCTCGTTGGCTCGCAACAGTGCTGCAAGTTCCGCTTCCGAGTCGCCCAGCACCTCGGTTTCCTCATGCCGGCGTGCCCGCGCAACCCGCCCGGTACCGGCCGGGATCAGCCGACCCACGATCACGTTCTCCTTGAGACCGCGCAGGTTGTCGACGGTACCGCGGACGGCGGCATCGGTGAGTACCCGGGTGGTTTCCTGGAACGAGGCGGCCGAGATGAACGACTCGGTCGCCAGCGAGGCCTTGGTGATGCCCAGAAGGACACGCTGGAATACCGCCGGACGCAGTCCGTCGCTGTCGAGCTTCCGGTTTTCCTCGATCACGTTGACCGCGTCGAGCTGCTCGCCCTGCAGGAACTTGCTGTCGCCCGAGTCGAGAATTTCGACCTTGCGCAGCATCTGCCGGATGATGACCTCGATGTGCTTGTCGTTGATCTTCACGCCCTGGAGCCGATAGACGTCCTGGATTTCCTGCACCAGGTAATTGGCCAGCGGCTCGACGCCCAGCAGGCGAAGAATGTCGTGCGGATCGAGCTCGCCGTCGACGACGGTTTCGCCCTTCTCCACGTGCTCGCCTTCGAACACCTGGATCTGACGCCACTTCGGAATCAGATCTTCGTGCGTATCGCCCTGCTCGTCGGTAATCACCAGGCGCTGCTTGCCCTTGGTCTCCTTGCCGTAGCTGACGGTACCCGAGGCTTCGGCAAGCACCGCCGCTTCCTTCGGACGCCGGGCTTCGAAAAGGTCGGCCACGCGCGGCAGACCACCGGTGATGTCGCGGGTCTTGGACGATTCCTGCGGAATGCGCGCCAGAACGTCGCCGACTTTCACTTCCTGACCGTCACGGCAGTTGATCACGGCGCCGGCAGGCAGGAAGTTCTGGGCCGGCTGCGAGGTGCCCGGAAGCATCAGCGGCTTGCCCTTTTCGTCGATCAGGCGAATCGTCGGCCGCAGGTCCTTGCCTTCGGATCCACGCTTCTTCGGATCGATGACGACCGAGCTTGTCAGACCGGTGACTTCGTCGGTCTGCTCGGCAACGGTCACGCCCTCGATAAAGTCCTGGAACGAGGTCTTGCCCGCCACCTCGGCGACGACCGGGTGCGTATGCGGATCCCAGTTGGCCACGATCTGACCGGCCGTCACGCTGTCGCCTTCGCGAATGCTCAGCACTGCACCGTACGGAATCTTGTAGCGCTCGCGCTCGCGGCCGTGGCTGTCGATCAGCGAAAGCTCGCCGGACCGCGAAACCGCGACCAGCTTGCCCTCGGAGTTTTCGACCGATTTCAGGTTGAACAGGCGAACCGTACCGGCGGACTTGACCTGGATCTGGTCGACCGCAACCGCGCGCGACGCGGCACCACCGATATGGAAGGTACGCATGGTCAGCTGAGTGCCGGGCTCCCCGATGGACTGAGCCGCGATGACGCCAACCGCTTCGCCGGAATTCACCGAAGAACCGCGTGCAAGATCGCGACCGTAACACTGGGCGCAGATGCCGTAGCGGGTTTCACAGGTGATCGGCGAACGCACCAGCACACGGTCGATTGCGTGCTCCTCGAGTGTTGCCACCCACTGCTCGTCGAGCAGCGTGCCGCGCTCGCACAGCACATCGTCGCTGTCGGCCGGGTAGACGTCCTCGGCCAGCACCCGACCAAGAATCCGCTCGCCCAGCGGCTCGACGACGTCACCGCCTTCGACGATGGGGAGCATCTCAAGCCCATTTTCGGTGCCGCAGTCGTTTTCGATGACCACAAGGTCCTGCGCCACGTCGACCAGGCGACGGGTCAGGTAACCGGAGTTGGCGGTCTTGAGCGCCGTATCCGCCAGGCCCTTGCGCGCGCCGTGAGTGGAGATGAAGTACTGGAGTACGTTCAGGCCTTCGCGGAAGTTGGCGGTAATCGGGGTCTCGATGATCGAGCCGTCCGGCTTGGCCATCAGGCCACGCATGCCCGCCAGCTGTCGGATCTGCGCGGCCGAGCCACGCGCACCGGAATCGGCCATGATGAAGATCGAGTTCATGGAATCCTGCTCCACCTCGTTGCCTTCGGTGTCGATCCGGATTTCCTTGCCGATACGGTTCATCATCGCCTTGGCGACGGCTTCATTGGTGCGCGACCAGATGTCGACCACCTTGTTGTAGCGCTCGCCCGATGTCACGACGCCGGACGAATACTGTTCCTGGATTTCGAGCACTTCGGATTCGGCCCGGTCGAGGATCTGCTTCTTTTCCGGGGGCACCTGAAGGTCATCCAGCCCGATCGATACGCCGGCTCGCGTCGAATTCGCGAAACCGGTGTACATCAGCTGATCGGCAAAGACCACGGTGTGCTTGAGACCCAGCGAACGGTAGCTCTCGTCGATCAACCTCGAGATCTGCTTTTTCTTCAGCGTCTGGTTGAACATGTCGAAGCGCATGCCCCTGGGCGCAATCTCGAACAGCAATGCCCGTCCGACTGTCGAGTCATAGCGCCTGGTCTGCGGCTGCAGCGCGCCGTCGTCGTCACGGACGTATTCGGTAATACGCACGTTGATCGACGCGTGAAGCTCGACCTGCTTGTTGGCGTAGGCTCGGTGCACCTCGGCGGTGCTGGAAAAGAACATGCCTTCGCCCTTCGACCCGGCCAGCTCGCGCGTCATGTAGTACAGGCCAAGGACCACGTCCTGGGTCGGCACGATGATCGGCTCGCCGTTGGCCGGCGACAGGATGTTGTTGGTCGACATCATCAGCGCGCGCGCTTCCAGCTGGGCTTCGAGGCTCAGCGGCACGTGCACGGCCATCTGGTCGCCGTCAAAGTCGGCGTTGAACGCGGTACACACCAGCGGGTGCAGCTGGATGGCCTTGCCCTCGATGAGCACCGGTTCGAATGCCTGGATGCCGAGACGGTGAAGCGTGGGTGCACGGTTGAGCAGCACCGGATGCTCGCGAATGACTTCCTCGAGAATATCCCAGACTTCGGCGTCTTCCTTCTCGACCAGTTTCTTGGCTGCCTTGATCGTCGGCGCCATGCCCCGCCGCTGAAGCTTGGAAAAGATGAACGGCTTGAACAGTTCAAGCGCCATCTTCTTGGGCAGGCCGCACTCGTGAAGCTTGAGGGTCGGGCCGACCACGATCACCGAACGACCCGAGTAGTCGACTCGCTTGCCCAGCAGGTTCTGGCGGAAGCGTCCCTGCTTGCCCTTGATCATGTCGGCCAGCGACTTCAAGGGTCTCTTGTTCGTCCCGGTGATCGCGCGACCGCGACGACCATTGTCCAGCAATGCATCAACTGCTTCCTGCAGCATGCGTTTTTCGTTGCGCACGATGATGTCCGGCGCGTTGAGTTCGAGCAGACGCCGCAGTCGGTTATTGCGGTTGATCACGCGACGATACAGATCGTTCAGATCGGAAGTCGCGAATCGGCCGCCGTCCAGCGGAACCAGCGGACGCAGGTCCGGCGGGAGCACCGGCAGCACCGTCAGAATCATGTATTCCGGCCGGTTGCCCGACTCGAGAAACGCTTCGACCAGCTTGATCCGCTTGGTCAGACGCTTGATCTTGGTTTCGGAATTGGTGGACCCGATGTCATCACGCAGCTTCGCCAGCTCCGACGACAGATCGACGTTCTTGAGCAAGTCGTAGACCGCCTCGGCACCCATCTTGGCGTCGAATTCGTCGCCGTAGGTTTCCATGGCTTCGAGATACTGCTCGTCGGTCAACAGCTGACCGCGCTCCAGCGGGGTCATGCCCGGATCGAGCACCAGGTAGGACTCGAAGTACAGGATTCGTTCGATGTCCCTGAGCGTCATGTCCAGCATCAGGCCGATCCGGGACGGCAACGACTTCAGGAACCAGATATGTGCCACCGGGCTGGCCAGGTCGATATGACCCATGCGTTCGCGCCGCACCTTGGTCAGCGTGACCTCGGTACCGCACTTCTCGCACTTGACACCGCGATGCTTCATGCGCTTGTACTTGCCGCACAGGCATTCGTAGTCCTTGACCGGTCCGAAAATCGCGGCGCAGAACAGGCCTTCGCGCTCGGGCTTGAAGGTTCGGTAGTTTATGGTTTCCGGCTTCTTGACCTCGCCAAAAGACCATGAGCGGATCATGTCCGGCTGGGCCAGACCAATGCGAATGGCATCAAAATCAGTGATTTGATGCTGGCGCTTGTAGAAATTCAGCAAATCGCGCACGTGTAGATCCTCCTCGATCAGGACTCTTCGAGTTCAATGTTGATGCCGAGAGACCGGATTTCCTTCACCAATACGTTGAAGGACTCGGGCATGCCGGCAACCATGCGATGGTTGCCGTCGACAATTGCCTTGTACATCTGGTTTCGGCCCTGCACATCGTCGGACTTGACGGTGAGCATTTCCTGCAGCGTGAACGCCGCGCCGTAAGCTTCCAGCGCCCAGACTTCCATCTCGCCGAAGCGCTGACCGCCGAACTGGGCCTTGCCGCCCAGCGGCTGCTGGGTGACCAGGCTGTACGGTCCGGTGGAGCGAGCGTGCATCTTGTCATCGACCAGATGGTTGAGTTTGAGCATGTACATGTAGCCGACGGTCACAGGCCGATCGAACGAATCGCCGGTGCGGCCGTCGTAGAGCGTCATCTGACCGGACTCGGGCAGATCCGCCATCTTCAGCAGCTTCTTGATCTCCGCCTCGTCGGCCCCGTCGAATACCGGGGTTGCCATCGGCACGCCGCCGGTCAGGTTGCCGGCAAGCTCGATGACTTCGCCGTCGCTGAACTCCTTGAGGTCAACCCGGCCAGGCCGGTCTGAGTTGTAGATTTCCTCGAGGAACTTGCGTACCTTGGTTGGCTTTTCCTGCGCGTCGAGCATGGCTTCGATCTTCTCGCCCAGACCGCGAGCGGCCAGGCCCAGGTGCGTTTCCAGCACCTGGCCGATGTTCATGCGCGACGGCACGCCCAGCGGATTGAGAACGATATCCACCGGTCGCCCGGTTTCGTCGAACGGCATGTCTTCAACCGGAACGATGGTCGAGATCACGCCCTTGTTACCGTGGCGGCCGGCCATCTTGTCGCCCGGCTGCATGCGCCGCTTGACGGCCAGGTAGACCTTGACCATCTTGAGCACGCCCGGCGCCAGGTCGTCGCCGCGGGTGATCTTGCCTTTCTTTTCCTCGAACTTTTCGTCGGCCAGCTTGCGCTGCTTCTCGATCTGGCGCTGAGCCCGCTCGAGCATTTCCTGCGCCTCGTCGTTGCGCATGCGCAGCTTGAACCAGTCGTCACGCTTGAGGTTGGCCAGGTATTCGGCGGTGAGCTTGGCACCCTTCTTGAGGTCGGGCCCCTTGTCGACCACCTTGCCGACCAGAATCGATTCGAGCCGGTTGAAGATCGCGTCTTCCATGATGCGCAATTGGTCGTCGAGATCGGTCCGTACCTGGCGGATGTGATCCTTCTCGATCGAGATCGCGCGCGCATCCTTGTCGACGCCCTCTCGGGTGAAGACCTGGACATCGATGACGGTCCCGTCCATGCCGCTGGGAACACGCTGCGAGGTGTCCTTGACGTCCGAGGCCTTCTCACCGAAGATCGCGCGCAGCAACTTCTCTTCCGGGGTCAGCTGGGTCTCGCCCTTGGGCGTGACCTTGCCGACCAGAATGTCGCCGGCACGAACCTCGGCGCCCACGTAGACGATCCCGGATTCATCAAGCTTGCTCAGCGTGTATTCGCCCACATTGGGGATATCACTGGTGATTTCTTCGGAACCGAGCTTGGTGTCGCGCGCCACGCAGGTCAATTCCTCGATGTGAATCGAGGTGAACCGGTCCTCCTGGACGACCCGCTCCGAGATCAGGATTGAATCCTCGAAGTTGTAGCCGTTCCAAGGCATGAAGGCCACGCGCATGTTCTGACCAAGCGCAAGTTCGCCCAGATCCGTCGAGGGTCCGTCCGCGAGCACATCCTTGGTCCGGACGAAATCGCCGACCTTGACCAGCGGCCGCTGATTCATGCAGGTGTTCTGGTTCGACCGCTGGTACTTGACCAAGTTGTAGATATCGACGCCCGGGTCGTCCTCGCCCACTTCGTCTTCGTTGGCGCGTACCACGATCCGACCGGCATCGACCTGGTCGACCACGCCGCCGCGCTGGGCCACGGTGGTGACCCCGGAGTCGGTGGCCACCAGGCGTTCGAGTCCGGTGCCGACCAGCGGCTTGTCGACCCTGAGCGTCGGCACGGCCTGGCGCTGCATGTTCGATCCCATCAAGGCACGGTTGGCATCATCGTGCTCCAGGAACGGCACCATGGCTGCGGCAACCGATACGATCTGGCGCGGCGAGACGTCGATGAAGTCGATCTCGTCGGGACGCTTCAGCGTGAACTCACCCAAATGCCGGCACGGGACCAGTTCGGCGGTGAACTTGCGCTTGTTGTCCAACTCGGCATTCGCCTGCGCGATGACGTAATCGCCTTCCTCGATCGCGGACAGGTAGGACACATCGTCGGTGACCTTGCCGTTGACCACCTTGCAGTAAGGCGTCTCCAGGAAGCCGTAGCTGTTGGTGCGCGAGTACACGGCCAGCGAGTTGATCAGGCCGATGTTCGGACCTTCCGGCGTTTCGATCGGGCACAACCGGCCGTAATGCGTGGGGTGCACGTCGCGCACTTCAAAGCCGGCACGCTCGCGGGTCAGGCCGCCCGGGCCAAGCGCCGAGACGCGACGCTTGTGAGTGACTTCCGAAAGCGGGTTGTTCTGGTCCATGAACTGCGATAGCTGCGAGGAGCCGAAGAATTCCTTGATCGCCGCGGCCACCGGCTTGGCGTTGATCAGGTCCTGCGGGCCCAGGCCTTCGCTTTCGGCCATGGAAAGACGCTCGCGCACGGCGCGCTCGACGCGCACCAGGCCGATGCGGAACTGGTTTTCGGCCATCTCGCCGACCGAACGCACGCGTCGGTTGCCCAGATGGTCGATGTCGTCAACCGTACCGTTGCCGTTGCGGATATCGATGAGCACCTTCAACACCGCGAGGATGTCGTCACGGTCGAGCGTGCCAGGCCCTTCGAGCTCATCGCGCCGGACCCGGCGGTTGAACTTCATGCGGCCCACGGCAGACAGGTCGTAGCGTTCTTCGGTAAAGAACAGGTTCTTGAACAGGTTCTGGGCCGCATCCTTGGTCGGCGGCTCGCCCGGGCGCATCATCTTGTAGATTTCCCACAAGGCCTCGAGCTCGCTCGACGTCGGATCGATACGCAGCGTGTTGGAAATGTAAGGCCCCTGGTCGAGATCGTTGACATAAAGAATGTCGAACGACTTGACCTTGTTCTCGCGCAACGTCTCGAGCAGCTCGGCGGTGATTTCGTCGTTGCACGAGGCAAGCAGCTCTCCGCTGTCGGAATCGACGATGTTGTGGGCCAGGATGCGCCCGATCAGGTATTCGTCGCTGACGTCCAGCGACTTCACGCCGGCTTCCTCGATCTGCTTGACGTGACGCGCGGTGATGCGGCGATCCTTGGCCACGATCACGTTGCCGCTCTTGTCGGTGATGTCGGCAAGCGCGGTCTCGCCACGCAGGCGCGACGGCACCAGGTCAAGCTTGGCGTCGGACTTGCGCAACGTGATCTTCGACTTCTCGAAGAACGTGCTCAGGATCTCTTCGTCTTCCATACCCAGTGCGCGCAGCAGGATCGTCACCGGCAGCTTCCGCCGGCGATCGATTCGCGTAAAGACGGCGTCCTTCGGATCGAACTCGAAATCCAGCCAGCTACCCCGGTACGGGATCACGCGTGCCTTGTAAAGCAACTTGCCCGACGAATGCGTCTTGCCGCGGTCGTGATCGAAAAACACGCCGGGCGAACGGTGCATCTGGTTGACGATGACCCGCTCGGTGCCA
>Ga0209947_1000836_pt1 | contig 18853 bp, 9 predicted proteins | sample SalPonR2_B_D2_MG_FD_185706 | JGI IMG/M metagenome (GOLD analysis project Ga0209947, IMG submission 185706) | Salt pond soil microbial communities from South San Francisco under conditions of wetland restoration - Salt Pond MetaG R2_B_D2_MG... ... | reverse complement strand
CCCGTAATTTTCCAGCATAAAGGCTGCTAAAAGGGCGTTAGGCGGCGTGCCGATTAATGTTCCGATTCCTCCAATATTGCAAGCATATGCGATGGAGAGGAGGAGAACAATTTCAAAGTTTGTGACGGTTTTTGTTCCCTCATCACTCTTGTTTTTTGTCTCAACAAAATGAAGCACAGAAACAGCTATGGGCAGCATCATGAGTGCCGTTGCAGTATTACTGACCCACATGCTTAAAAATGCAGATGCGATAATAAAGCCGATGATGATGGACGTAGGCTTTACGCCGATGAAATTTACTATGTTTAGCGCGATGCGTTTGTGAAGCCCCCAGGTTTGCATGCCAATCGCTATGATAAACCCACCCATGAAAAGAAATATTAATGGATTTGCATAAGGTGCAGTTGCATCTCCGATGGGCGATATGCCGAGAACAGGAAACATCACGATTGGAATCAGCGATGTGGCCGCAATAGGAATGGCTTCGGTGATCCACCATGTGGCCATCAGGATTGCAACTGCTGCAGTCCGCCATGCCGTTTCATTCAACCCGTCCGGTGCGGGAAGAAAGAAGACAATTAGAAATAGGATAAAGCCGAGAAAAAGCCCGAAGCGCGATAGATCGGTAATTCGATTTATCATAGTATCATTTGATTAAAAATATGCACATATGTATAGACCGTTGCAAATGATGGAACCCCTACTGAAACTGTAAATTTAATACCCGCTGCTTCAGATTCGAAAAGTGTTCAAGATCAAGTACCGCAATACAGACCGGCTTGTTTGAAGGATTTAACCAATTTTGGGTTGGTGCAGAGAGAAGCCAACATAGTACAACTGGGAGTTAAATGAAATCTATATGAGACAAAGGTGTGTTTCTCTCAGAAAAACAATCATCCGGAAATTTCACGCACCGGCCCACAAGGTTTCAGGTAGAACTAAAAAGGTGAAGAATCACAGGGCTCAGTTGGTTGGTGGGCTCTGACAAAGTTATCGGTAGTTCCGGCTTACAGTGACTGAAACAGAACAGACTTGCAACGTAAACCGCAGCTGGGTGTTCGGTAAAAAATAGCGTCAAAGAGGAAATCAGGTCTGCACTTGCAGTGACGAGATGTACGGTATAAGCAGTTAATTTCTGATACACCTGCCCGTAATACTAATATGCGTATTGATGTAATGCGGCCAAAACCATTCCTCGTTTCAGTTGTAAGGTTTTCCCTTCATTTGTTGTAGAGATATCATTAACCGGGTAACGCCTCTGTTTGGGATATTAAACTAATGTTTTCAATAACATTCAGGATTGATATCACATGAGGGATAATTCTGCTGTTTCTTTTAATACCGGGTTTTTAAAGGAGAGCGCCGTCAGGCTCGCCGAAAATCACGTTGCCCTGGATTGCGGAACCCGCTACAAGTCGGTGAAACCGGTTTTAAATGAATCCAGAAAGATACTTGAAGAGTCTTACAGGGAATTGTCAAAGCTTGCCAAGTCCAATAAAGAGATCTCGCCTGCAGCGGAATGGATTATTGATAACTTCTACATCATCCAGGAACAGATTGTTCAGGTTGGTGAGGATTTTCCAAAAGAGTATCAGAAAAGTGTTCCGCTGTTTAAAAATGGTGAATTCCAGGGCCTTCCGAAAGTATATGAGCTCGTACTGAACCTCCTGAATCACGGTGATAATGTTGTGGACCTGGATGTTTTTGGCCAATATGTTCAGAAATACCAGGAAACGCGGCCGCTAATGATGGGAGAGCTTTGGGCAATTCCAATTATGATCCGTCTGATTCTCATCGAAAAGCTGTCTCAAAAAGCATCTCGAATTCTTGCGCGTAAACGTATAAGGGATGATGTCAGTAATCTTTTAGAACGACTTGATGAGAGCAGCCAGGAAGAACCGGGCATGTTTACGAGTGAGATTTCAAAGTGGCTTAAACAAAGGCAAGGAAAGAATGAGCTGCCACACCTTATTGAGATCTATAATCAACTTCAGAACTCAGGTCGTCTGCTGGATGAGCAAAAAAGGTGGCTGAAGTTCAGGTTTCGGCGTAACGATATGACGCTCGAAGAGGCGATGAAAATTGAAGCCCAGATGCAGTCAAGGCTGCAGGTAAGTATACAGAACGCCGTGCATTCGCTGCGGCAAACGTCTGAAACGGATTGGCGTGACTTTATTGAACAGAATTCACTTGTTGAAAAAATCCTCCGGCTCGATCCCGCAAAAATATATGCGGAGATGGACTTTAAGACGCGTGATGCCTACCGACGGGTTATTGAAAGAGTCAGCCGCAGATCCAGTCACAGCGAAACAGATGTAGCCGGACAGGTGCTCGAGATGTCCGAAAAAGCAGACAGCTACGAGGCCGAAGGGGAAGTTCTTCTTGGAGATGCACCAACTATTCGCCGGCATGTAGGGTATTTTTTGATGGGAGACGGGTACACTGAACTTGATAAAAAACTGGGGTACAGGCTGACTTTTCGGGAGAAGCTGAACCGGCTATTGGAAGAGAACACCGCGTGGTACGTGATGGCGGTGATTGTCTCTACAATTGCTTTGATGACGGTTCTATGGGCTGTAACCGGCTCCATGAGTAATTCAACACTGGTTGCGGCCCTGGTGCTTGCCGTATCTCTGTTTCCGGCACTTGACCTGTCAGTGTCAGCGGTAAACCGCTTTTTTGCATTTCTGCTGCCTCCCCGGATGTTGCCAAAACTGGGTTACAAAGATGGCGTTCCGGATGATTCCAGAACAGTTGTGGTTATTCCAACAATGTTTACTTCAGTGAAAGATGTGCACAAACAGGTCGAAAACATGGAAGTCCGCTCGCTGGCCAACCCCGACTCCGCATTTCAATTTGTACTGCTGTCTGACTTTAAAGATGCCGGGGAGAAAGAAATGGTGACTGACAAGGCAATAATGGAGGCTGCCTATACATCTATCAACGATCTGAATAAGAAATACAGATCGCGATATGGTGATAAATTCTTTTTCCTGCACCGTGAAAGATGCTGGAATGAGAAGGAAGGCGTGTGGATGGGCTGGGAGCGCAAAAGGGGCAAACTGGAGGAGTTTAACCGGCTGCTTTGTGATACCACAGCTGAAACAACCTACGTCCACATTGGCGGGGACTTTATGGAGTCGGTTCGGAAGCAGGGCGTTAAATTTGTTATTACCCTGGATTCGGACACAAAGCTGCCGCCCGATAGCGCAAGAAACCTGGTGAGGACAATTGCACACCCGCTGAACCGCGCCCGGTATGACAGAGCCAAAAAACGGATTACAAAAGGGTATGGAATTATTCAGCCACGTATATCCATTCCCCCTGAATCATCGCGGAAAACGTGGTTTTCAAGGATCTTTTCCGGTAATGTGGGCCTGGATCCTTATTCAACCGCGGTGTCGGATATCTACCAGGATCTTACCGGTGAGGCAATTTTCACAGGAAAGGGAATCTACGATGTGCAGGCGTTCCACATGGTGCTTAACGACCGCTTTCCCGAAAACAGAATTCTGTCGCACGACCTTATCGAGAGTACCTATCTCAGGGCCGGCCTTGCCACAGATATCGAACTGTTTGATGACTATCCGACAACCTACACCAGTTTTACCAAGCGCAATCATAGATGGATCCGGGGCGACTGGCAGATTGCTGCGTGGCTTTTTAAACATGTGCCACTTAAAAATGGTAAAGAGAAAAATTCCATAAACCTGCTGTCGAAATGGAAGATTTTTGATAATCTGCGCCGGTCGCTGAACCCGCTCTTCCTGACGATTTTCTTTATTGCCGGGTGGTTTTTGCTGCCGGGCACCGCGTGGATCTGGACGATTGCTGCGTTTGGTATTTTAGCTTTCCCAATCTATATCAGCCTGTACAGCGATATTCTGAACCGTCCCGCGCGGGTAAATTGGAAGCTCTATGCTGAAAAGGTAAGAGCCAACCTGAAAATGAACTCCCTGCAGGCTGTTTGCGTGGTCATAATTCTCCCGCACCAGGCGGTTGTACAGCTTGATGCCGTTATTCGCACGCTGTATCGATTAAAAATATCCGGAAAATCACTGCTTGAATGGACAACGGCTTCACAAACAGAATCGACCAGCCCGAACTCACAGGGAGCATATATCCGAAGCCAGATATTCCCGGTGCTGCTTGGAATTTCAATTCTTATTGCCGCAATTATGTCTGCCCCGCACTATCTCTGGATCGTAGTTCCATTTTCCATTGCATGGACAGGTGCACCGTTGTGGATGTGGATGATCAGCAGGCCTGTTAAAGAAACAGAGTATAAGCTTTCGGAAAAAGATCAGGCGGAGCTTCGCAAATACGCCCGCCGCACATGGTTCTATTTTGAACGTTTTGTGAATGAAGAGCAGAACTGGCTTCCGCCCGACAACTACCAGGAGCACCCCAATTTACCGGTAACTGCAAGAACATCGCCCACCAATATCGGTCTGGCCCTGGTATCAACACAGGTGGCCTATAACCACGGGTATATTACGCTGGGAGAACTGTTGGAGAGAGTAAATAACACGCTGAATACATTACAAAAACTCGACCGGTACAGGGGCCATTTCTACAACTGGTATGAAACACGTCTGGGTGAGGTTCTGTACCCGAAATATATCTCTGCAGTTGATTCCGGAAATCTAGCCGCCGGTCTCATATCAATTCGGCAATCGGTGCAAAAAACGATGCAAAAAAAAGGGATTAATCAAAACATCTGGCAGGGGCTCTGTGACACTACCCTTACGGTGCGTGACATATTATATGATGCCCGTGACCGTGACCTGTTACCGCAGAATTTTAATGATCGGGTTCACATGCTTTGTGAATCAATACTTGGATTGTTAAAAGCCCGCAATGGAGAGTCGCCGGAAGACGATCTTAAATTATTGAAAAGTTTGAAAGAGGAGGCTTCCAGCCTGGCAGCCATTGACCTATTGCCGCTTGGCAGTAAACTGAGTGATTCAGTTATGCAAGATCTCCTGTTTTGGCAGGAACGGCCACTCCGGCTCATCGAACAGGCAATCGCTGAAGTGAAAATGCTCAGTGATTCAGCATTCAGGGATATAAATAAATTTTCACCTGACGAACTCATCCAAATTGCAAAAAACAGCGGTGTAAATCCTCAAACTACAAAATGTTTGAATAAGTGGATATACCTCGCTGATGAGATAGCCGATGCCTGCGACCTGTTTATAGATGAAATGGACTTCTCCATGCTTTATCTGGAAAAACGCGGCCTGTTCAGTATCGGGTATAACGTGGAAAAATCGCAGCTCGATAATGGCACATATGATTTGCTCGCCAGTGAAGCAAGAATAGCGTCTTACATCGCGATTGCCAAAGGTGATATCCCGGCAGAGCACTGGTTCAGACTCAGCAGACGGCTCACCAGCCTGAGCCAAAATGAGATTCTGCTATCCTGGGGCGGCACGATGTTCGAATACCTGATGCCGCTTCTGTTTATGAAAACATACCCGGAGACGCTGCTGAATCATACCGATAAAAACGTAGTCCGCTGGCAGAAGGAGTATGGCAGAAAGCGAGACCGTCCCTGGGGTTTTTCAGAGAGTGCCTACTACTTTTTGAATATTGATATGCACTATCAGTACCGGGCATTTGGGGCGCCGGGTCTGGGACTCCGCCGCGGCCTCGCAGAAGATTATGTTGTAGCTCCCTACGCTTCAATGCTTTCTCTGATGGTGGATACGGAATCCTCATTAAAGAACCTCAAAATACTTGAAAACCTTGGGGGGTTCGGGCATTATGGGTTTTATGATGCGGTTGATTTCACGCCCGGCCACAAGGCACAGGATGAGGCGTTCAAATGGGTGAAAACCTATATGGTCCATCATCATGGAATGACATTGCTGGCGATAGAAAATGTTTTGAATGACCATGAAATCCAGAATGTTTTTCATAACGACCCGCGCATAAAAGGTTGCGAGCTGATTCTACAGGAAAAAGTACCCAGAGGCGTGCCGATCAAAGAGCCGCACCCGATCGATGTTGAGCTGGAACCCGGCGAACAGAGAGCCCAGGAGCGTATTGTAGAGCATGCCGGCATTGATGAACTTGATATCTCACCACCAAGGCTTCACCTGCTTACAAATGGTGATTATTCACTCTTTATGACGCATGCAGGAACAGGCTCTTCGCGGATTAAGGGAATTACACTTACCGGCTGGGATGCTGATCCGGTGCTTGATCCTCTAGGCATGTTTTTCTATATAAAGGATACGGAGAGCGGGGATTTCTGGTCAACAACTCATCAACCCGTCAGGAGAAAGCCCGACCGGTACGATACCTGGTTCCACGATGGAAAAATAGTGACTTCACGGGTTGATAACTGGATTGAGTCGACCACTACCGTCACTGTTTCTCCCGATGATCCTATGGAATTAAGGAAGCTCACCCTGACAAATTATTCCCAGGAGGTACGCACTCTGGATGTGACCAGTTATGCCGAGGTTGTGTTAAACACGCTGGAAAATCACAACTCTCACCCGGCCTTCTCGAAGCTTTTTATACAAACCGACTATCTTGCCGAACACCATTCAATCCTGGTAAAGCGAAGGCCAAGAAGGTGAGGAGGAAAAGGCAATGTGATGGTGCACACGTTAGCAGGCGATAGCAAGGAAAACCTTACCGAACCGCTTCAGTTCGAAACCGACAGGTCCGTTTTTATCGGGCGCGGGCGCACACTTAGCCATCCTGCAGCAATGGACGCTGGAAGTCGTCTCTCGGGATCTCTTGGAAATATATCTGACCCTGTCATTAGCCTGCATAAATCTATAAAACTCAGGCCCGGGGAGAAGAAGGATCTGATTTTCGGTCTCGGCTATGCGGAATCGAGAGAAGAGGCGGTTAAGCTCGCAGATGTTTACGATAATCTGCATGCAGCAGGGCGCGCATTTGACTTGTCAGAAGTTTTCAGCTCGGTTGAACTCAATCATTTGGGAGTAACATCAAAAGAAGCCCACAGTTTTCAAAAGCTGGCCTCATACATTATCTATTCAGATGTTGCGTTCAGAGCGGATGGGCGAAGACTCAGGGAGTCGCGGGGGAAACAGCAGGATCTCTGGGCCTACGGCATTTCAGGAGATTTTCCGCTCGTAGTGTATAGAATTCAGGATGCAGGCCAGATCAAACATGTTGAAACGCTGTTAAATGCACATGGATTCTGGCGGACGAAAGGTGTGGAAACGGAACTGCTGATCATTAATGACCATGCCCCCGGCTATATTGATGAGATACAGGAAGCAATCATTCAGGCGATAAATTCGTCATCTGAACGGGATCTCCTCCAGAAACGGGCGGGAGTTTTTGTTCAACGATCTGACAGAATGCCGGCGGAAGATCTGACCCTTATTTTGGCTGTAGCGCACGTGGTTTTTAAAAACCGTCTACCCGATTTGAACAGAATGAAGCGAGAAAACGAGACCGGATCATGGAGATCATTTATTAAGCGTGAAAAGAGAGCGCTGCCGGAAGATCAGAAAACCAAGGATGATGACCAGCCTGATGATGCATCCACAAATCTTAGGTTTTTCAATGATGTTGGCGGCTTTTCAGAAACAGGTGACGAATACCACATTCTGTTAAAACCCAATCCAGACACGGGTATACCGGAATTTCCACCCGCACCGTGGATCAACGTGATATCCAATCCGACAATCGGGTTTATTGCTACTGAAAAAGGTACAGGCTATACCTGGACTGTAAACAGCAGGGAAAACAAGCTCACCGGCTGGTCAAATGATCCCGTCACCGATCCCCATTCCGAAGCGTTTTATATTCGGGATGAAAAGAAAAACCAATTTTGGTCACCCACCCCCGGACCTGCGCCCGGCAAGGGCCAATACAAAATTATCCATGGGTTTGGCTTTACCCGGTACAAGCACGCGTCTGATGGTCTTGAACACGAGTTGGTTCAGTTTGTGGATAAAACCGACCCAGTGAAAATTTCCATACTCAGGATTACAAACACCGGGGATGAGCAGAGGCTTTTGTCACTCTTCAGGTATACAGAACGGGTTCTCGGAATAGAAAGAAACCGGGCCAGCCGAACAGTTATTCAGGATGTGCAGGATCATGGGGCAACTATATTGGCCCGTAATTACTACAATAACGAGTTTGCCGGCCGGGTCGCTTTTTCATCGGCAGGAGGAGTTCGTCAATCTGATGAACTGAGTTTTACAGCAAGCAGGCAGGCATTTATCGGCCGGAATCGGTCATTAATATCGCCAAAAGCGGTTGCTTCATCTGATCCGCTTGATGGAAAAGAAGAGTCTTGGGTAGATCCATGTGCGGCATTCCGGCTTAACTTTTCCCTGCGGCCCGGTGAAAGCCGGGACCTTCATTTTATAGAGGGTGAAGCGGAGTCGGAGGAAACAGTAAAGGAACTGATTCAAACATACAGAAACCTTGAAACCGCACAGAAATCTCTTGAGAACGTTCAACAAGCCTGGAAGTCAAGACTGGGGAAAATCAACATCTCCACACCCGATAAATCACTTAACCTGCTGATGAATGGATGGCTGATGTACCAGAATCTCTCTTGCAGAATGTGGGCCAGAACAGCCTATTACCAGGCGGGCGGGGCATACGGGTTCAGGGATCAGCTTCAGGATTCAGCCGCGGCACTATACGTCGATCCTGCTATTACACGGAAGCAGATTCTGCTGCATGCGGGCAAACAGTTCAGGGAGGGCGACGTTCTTCACTGGTGGCATCCCCCCAGCGGGCGGGGTATCCGGTCCAAAATATCAGATGACCGGCTCTGGCTTGCATATGTGACCGATTTTTACATTCGGTCAACCGGCGATCATTCAATTTTTGATGAAAATGTATCCTGGATTCAGGCACGTAAACTGGAAGATTATGAGCACGAGGTTTACCTTAACCCGGACACACTTGATGAGTCCGATTCAGTTTTTGAACACTGTTGCCGGGCGATTGAGATCTCTATGAGGTTTGGTGAGCACGGATTGCCGCTGATTGGTGCGGGGGACTGGAATGATGGAATGAATCGTGTGGGTGAGGGGGGAAAGGGAGAAAGTGTTTGGCTGGGGTTCTTCCTCTACGGTATTCTGAAAAGATTTGCAGAGTATGCAAAAGACAGGGAGGAAAACGAACGGTCCGGCCGCTATAGCAAAGTTTCTGAGCAGCTTATAAAACGTCTTAACAAGGAGGGGTGGGATGGTGAGTGGTATCTTCGCGCGTTTTATGATGACGGTACACCCCTCGGCTCATCTGAAAATACGGAGTGCCGCATCGATGCTATTTCGCAAGCCTGGGCGGTGATCACCGGGGCGGCTGATGAATCGAAAGCTGAAACGGCACTGTTGTCTGCTGAACGGCATCTTGTATCGGAACGGGATCGTATCATCCGATTGCTTACGCCTCCGTTTGATGCAACCGAAAGGAATCCGGGGTATATCAAGGGGTACATCCCCGGGGTGAGGGAAAACGGCGGCCAGTATACCCATGCCGCACTCTGGCTCATTAAAGCAATGGCTGAAAAGGGAATGGGAGAGAAAGCCGTTCGATATCTGAATATGATCAACCCGGTGAACCATGCGTTAAATCCGCAGGATGTTCAGAAATTCAGGGTTGAGCCGTATGTCATAACTGCTGATGTTTACGGTGAAGCTCCATTAACCGGGATGGGCGGCTGGAGCTGGTATACCGGGTCTGGCGGATGGTTTTATCGTGTTGCCCTGGAATCAATCCTGGGGCTGCGATTTGAAGAGAACGCCATCACCCTGCAGCCGGCAATCTCCTCTGACTGGAAAGAGTTTGAAATCCGTCTGACACTTGATGATGAGACGACATCATACCAGATCAGAGTCGAAAATCCTGATGGACTGGAAAAAGGAGTGCTGCATGGTAATATCGATGGGAAGAAAAAGAGATCGGTGGCTGAAAAAATGACTATTCCAATTAAAAAAGATGGGTTGCAACATAAAGTGGACCTGGTACTTGAGCCTGCTGAGTAACTGGTCATAGCGTAGATCTGCAGGTTCAGTGTAGTAAATACTTTACAAGTGCACACAGGTATGGATTACCCTCGTGTAGGAACCTGGCCTACCGTATACCGTTGCCGATAGTATTATTTTGATGTAATACTAAATTTCAGGGAATTAATAAAAGGACTGGAATCTCGTGGAAAAGCAAATGAACCCTGTCAAAATCAACGTTTTTATCATCGATCAGAATGTAATGATGCGGCGGATACTGTCGAACATACTGCTCAATGAAAGCGGGGTATCTATTCCATGTTCAATTGGTAATGCAAGCTTTGAAGACCTGGCGGCAAAGCTTGAAGCTTACCAGCCCGCCCTTCTGTTTCTGGGAGTTGATGATTTGGATTCGGATGAGATGAATCTTTTTTATCAACTCAGAGACGCACGGCCTGAACTGCATATTGTTCTCATGACCCATCTAAACACTAAGGGTGCAGCAGTTGCTCTTAACGGGCTGAAACATGGTGCAGTAGATTATATAACTAAACCTGAAAATAGATTTGGGTTACTGTTTGCAGACAGACATTTCCATAAACGTGTTATTCCAATTTTAAAGGCTGTACCGGACATGTGTCGGAAGTACAGTGCAGGTATATCAGATAAGAGAGCTGATCGGGTTGTATCAAAGGAATTTTTTCCGAATGTGGGACAGATGAATCCTGATAACATCGATATAATAATATTTGGAGGTTGTTTGGGCGGCGTTTCGTCTCTCTATAAGATTATTCCGTCGCTGCCCGGATGGCTACAGGTTCCTGTCGTAGTTGTGCAGCATATGCCAAAAGTTTACACCAGGGAGCTGTCATCAGATCTTGATAAAGAGTCGAACCTTAATGTGAAAGAGGCAACAGACAAATGTTCACTCGTTCCCGGAACTGTTTACATTGCTCCGGGTGGATATCATTCAGTAGTAAAGAATGACTCTGGTCGCAAACAACTGGTATTGCATAAAGGCCCAAAAGAGCACAAATGCAGGCCTTCAATTGATGTATTGCTTCGCTCAATTGTTCAGGAATATGGAGGCAATATACTGGGTATACTCCTTTCCGGCATGGGGAATGATGGCGTTTTGGGAGCTCTTACCGTTTTAGAACACGGTGGAATAATACGGCTTGAAAGCCAGGAAAGTGCTTTAGTGTCTGAATTGTCTAAAAAAGTAAAACTTCTGAACAGCGAAATAAAAGAGGTGGATGCCTCAAGGATGTCGTTGGATATAGTAAACCTGATGAATCAGTTTACGCTTCAAAAAATAACCGATTCTCACAGTAACCGGTTTACGATTACAAAAGAGTACGGGCCGGCAAACAACAAACCCTGAGGGACTGATACAACTTATAAATCAAAGGTGATGGGAGGATTAATCTAAAATGATCAAACGTATATTGGTTGCACTGGACCCGGATGGAGATACGCCCGTTGCCACAAGGTTTGCTATCCGGCTTGCAAAAAGATTCGACGCAAGTGTAACAGGCCTGGCCATTGTAGACACCACAAATATTGATTCTACAATAGCAGTGGGAGGATATGGAACAGAGATGCTAGGGAACGTGGTATGGTCTGAAATGGCCGAAGAAAGCCGTATAGTAGCCGAACGGCTGCTTAGTTCCTTTAAGGCATCAGTAGAAAAAGTTGGTGTGCGGCACCGCGATATTAAAAAACACGGTGTTTCATTTGATCTGATTATCGATGAAATGAACTACCACGATTTATTCATAGCAGGCAGAGATTCGCATTTTTTTTACAACCAGCCCGACAAAGAAACAGGCACACTTGCAAGAGTAATAAAAAACGGCAACGCTCCTGCAATCATTGTAACTGATGAATACAGGGATGTGGAACGGGTGATGGTTGCTTTTGACGGCAGCGGCCCCGCTGCAAGAACACTGAAAGGATTTGTGCACCTGTTACCCTATGGAAAAGATGTTGAAATTGAATTGGTTATGATTGCCGGCGGTAACTCCATTGATGAGATGAATCGTTCATCAAATATACTGAAGCAGGCCGAGGTTTATCTTATTGAGCACGGTTTCAGTTATATTACCAAACGTGTGCTGGATAAAGGAAAGACCGGCGAACGAATTCTGAATCTGCAGCTGGAAAGAAATCCGGATATGCTTCTCTTAGGCGCACACTCAGTATCAGCAGTTCAGCGTGTTGCATTTGGCTCAACAACTCATTATTTGCTCGAAAACAGTCAGGGTACGCTCTTCATAAGTCCCTGAGTTGTGCAAAGTTCTCTTTAAAAAGATTCAGGATCAGATATAGTTTCTATGATTTATTAACAGGTATAATTCATCTGAGGATCAGATTGTGTATATTGCAGAAAATAGGAGAGTGTCATGCCTGACTACTTCACAGATCAAACAAAAAGCATTCTGGAGACTATTCTCCATGGTGTGATTTTGACTGACAGAAGGGGGCATATTCTATTCTGGAATACCGCAAATGAGGAGATCTTTGGTTATTCAAAAAAAGAGATCATCAACCGGCCTGTAAATGTACTTTTTGATGATAAAAGTGATTTACCCTTAAAAGAACTTCTTCGAAAATGTTCGCTTTCCCAACCTGTATTCGGGCGCTGGCACGGCGTTCATAAACAAGGCTCATCCGTGTGGCTTGAAGTGCGGGCTAAACTTGTAAAAGACCGAAAAGGGAACCCTCAGCACTGTGTTATCACACTGGTAAATATCGACAAGCTGAAAAATACAGAAACCCGGCTGAATCACAGTCAGGCTCTAGCTGAGGCAATATTCAGCACAAGTACCGATGCCATCATTACCGCCAATTCCAATGGCGAAATACTCTCTGCGAATAAAGCAGTTTCCAAAATGTTTGGCTATAATCATGACGAAATCCTGGGCAAAAACCTGAAAATATTAATGCCTTATCGTCATAAACTAAATCACGATGAATATATCGACAATTATCTGTCCACCGGGGAAAATAAAATTATCGATAAGGGAAGAGAAACACAGGGAGTAAAAAAGAACCGAACCATATTTCCGATTGAGCTCACTGTTAGTGAAATTGTGTGTAATGGTGATCGGATATTTGCAGGAATCATACGTGATTTAAGCAGACGGAGGGAACTGGAACATCAATTAATAGAAATTGGCAATGAAGAACGGCGACGTATAGGAAGAGATCTCCACGATGGATTGGGACAGATGCTGACCGGCATCAGAATGCTCACCGAAAGCCTGTCTCGGAAACTGCATGCCAATGCCGTTCCGGGTGCTGATGAAGTAAAAGAGATTGCGGAAATGATCAGCGAAGCAGACGAAATTGCCCGTTCTATTGCCAGGGATATGGTTCAGGTTGAAATTGAGAAAAAAGGATTTCAATCGGCAGTTGATGAACTTTGCCGGAAAATTCAGAGAATGACAGGAGTGAATTGTGTTCTTGAAATTGGAAATGACCTGGAAATAGAGAATCACTCGAAGGCACTCCATCTTTTCAGAATTGTTCAGGAAGCAATTAATAATGCAGTTAAACACGGAAATGCAAATAATATTGATATCCGGCTATCTGAGAATACTCACCATTTGTTAGTAGAAGTTCAGGACGATGGCGTTGGATTTTCCAGTCAGGCTAATGATCATGAGGGTAAAGGAATACAGATTATGAAACACAGGGCGAGAATGATGGGAGGTAATCTTGAACTGATCCGAACGAACCAAAACAGAACTATGATCAGATGCTTGATTCCGCATAGATTCGATCAGTTTGCACAAACTTAATTTATTAGCCTATTATAAAACTTTAAACGGGGATAGCCATGGTACACAGCTTTAAAAAAAGAATCGTCATTGTAGATGATCATCCGCTTATGAGAAAAGGACTTGCAAGTACGCTGGAAGCTGAGCCCGGGTATGAAGTGATTGCTCAGTTTGAAAAAGCAGAGGACGTTTTAGATAACTTTGAGAAGCTGGAAGCCGACCTGGTAATTGTTGATGTATCGCTGCCTGGAATGAGTGGTATCGAGCTTGTGAAGAACCTTCTTTTCCAGTTTCCTGACTTTCTTTGCCTTGTCGTTTCACGGCATGAAGTTTCTCTGTATGCAGAGAGAGCCCTTCGCGCCGGCGCTAAGGGCTACGTAATGAAATTTGAATCCAGTGCTATATTACTTAAAGCCGTGAGGAAAATTTTGAACGGCGGGATTTTTGTTAGTGAAGAAATCAGTGAAAAACTGCTTCAAAATGCCATGACGGGCAAATCGGGTCGATCTGAATCCCCAATAGATGTATTAAGTGACAGAGAACTTGAGGTGTTTGATCTTACAGGGCGAGGTAAAAGCAGTTCCGAAATCGCCGAGCAGCTTCACCTGGCCATAAAAACGATAGAGACCTACCGCTTCAGAATCAAAGAGAAACTAAACCTTAAAAATTCTACAGAACTTATCTATTACGCGGTAAAATGGGTGGAAAATGAAAAGTTTGTCAGGCACTGACGAAAACATTACTTGTTCATCTCTTAAAAATCAAAATGCTTCACTGATTTCAGGTAATCAACCTGCCGTGAGTAACAACTGTATCAACAGTAAGAGATATTCCACGATCAAAGCCCTCTTTTAGAAATTGTAGCCGGTGAATGTATTTTTCTGCACTCTGAAAAGTAAGTGAATCCCCTACTTCAGTCACATAGATACACCTACGGACTCACTCACTTATCTTTTATACATTGAAACCTGAGTTCGATTAATAAAAAAATATGAAATAGTCTCCCCTAACAAGGGGAGATTTCCCCATCGGGATGCCTTCGGCAAGAGGGGTGTTCATTAAACTTTGCGATATTCTATTGAACATCCCCCTGTTTCCCCCTTTTTTCGCCTTGGGCATCCCTTTGGGAAAGGGGGACTTTGGATACTCGATTTATTAATCGAACTCAGGTTTGAACATAATCAGTCATAAAAAGCAGCGAATATGGAAGCTCATCTATATCTCGAAGCAAGACTCCAGATGATAGGTTCGGCTACGGACTTCACCTATAAATGGTGTGTGAACATGGGGTTTGACCAGAATGAAGCAGCCCGTATGGCGCTTGCCGTTGATGAAATCCTGACTGATATCGTTCTCTACGCGTTCAAGGAAGAAACAGGTCACATTGAAATCTGGTTTCAATATACATTTTCTGAAATTGAGATTATCATCCAGGAGATGGGAGAACCGTTTGATCCGGAACGCCATGTGTATGATGCAGACAAAGCGATCAGAGAGAATAATTTTGAAGGTGCAAGCCTGGAATCGGTTCACAGTATGACCGATCAGTTTATCTTTTTAAATCGCGGCAAAGATGGAAAAGAGTTCAGACTGGTGAAACGGTTTGATTCCGCTGATATTCGCGACCGCATACCAGAGAGATACCCTGAGCTGCCGGGTAAGGATGATGAATATGATGATAACGATAATGATGCACCGGAAGGCGATTACCTTTTAACACCTGTGACCAGCGAAGATGCAGAGGATATTGCCAAACTTATTTACAGATCTTACAGATACAGCTATTCAAAAGAAGATCTTTACTTCCCGCGGCGTATTGAGATGGCTATACGCCACGAGTATAAATATGGTACAATAGCAAGAACCACCTCCGGTGGGCCGGCAGGCTATTTTGCAGTAATAAAAAGCACAGATTCCATGATCGGAGAAGTGGGTGAGGCGGTTGTCTCCCCTCAATATCGCAAGCAGGGACTGATGAAGCTTATGATGGAATCGTTGATTGATATGAGCCGGCAAAGAGGCCTCAAAGGACTGTTTGGTGAGGCACTTACGGCTCACACATTCAGTCAGAAGGTTAACCAGAAATTTGATTTCAGAAGCACAGCTTTGATTATCGCTAAATCGCCGAAAAGAACGTTTAAAGGCATGGATTTTCATTCAACAGAAAATGTAAGTGTCGTGATAGATTTTTTACCACTAACCCGGCGATGGATGAAACCAGCTCATTTGCCAGAGCCCTACGCCAACTTGCTGAATACGATCTATGACCAGTTCAATGCATATCTGTACAAGTCGTCAGCGGATGACAGAACTGAAGACGAGCCCAGCAAGACTAACCTGGATCTGATCATTCATCATGAAAAAAGTTCAGCCCTGATTATTGCCAGGGAGATCGGTAATACATTTGAACTCAGCTGCAAGCGACTATTCAGAAGTATTGAAGAGCTAAACCTGACAACCATCTATTTTGATCTGCCACTTGGCCTGAGTCCAATTAATTCTTCTGTTGAGTATCTGAAAAATAATGGGTTTATCCTGGCCGGATTGATGCCGCTTTTTCATGAAGAATCGGACTACCTGAGAATGCAAAAAATTATGGTAGATATGAATTTCGAAACGATACATGCCTTTTCAGATGTGGCCGGTATGATAAAGGAAAGAGTTAAAAAGGAGTACGATGAAAACCGAAAAGAACAAACAAAGGCTTGATGTGATTTTACAAGGCGATTTTAACCTGAATGCTGTAAGGCAAATCAGCAGTTTGCTGAAAGATTGCACGGAACTTTCGATCGATCTTATCAACGCACGGTTTGTAACAAGTAAAGCCGTTATTTATATGCACAATTTGATGCATGCAGATACCCCCGTGACAGTTCAGATCAAAAATCCGCCTAAAGTATTTTTTGAACTGCTGAAAACTCTGGGCCTGCATAAGGTGTGGAAACTCGAAGAAATTGTTCAACCCTGAATACTGAGCTATGACTAATCAAGACCCCGTACTTACCTCGCTGAACATGGAATTCCCGGTCTGGGATCAAATTTTTACTGTTCACCCGCTTGTGGTGGTCGGGACGCTGAACCCGGACAAAACAGCAAATTTCGCACCAAAACATATGGCGTTTCCGCTGGGATGGGACAACTATTTTGGATTCGTGTGTACACCAAAACATACAACGTACCAGAATATCAAAATAAGCGGGGAGTTTACGGTGACCTATCCTAAGCCAGATCAGCTGGTTACCACAAGTCTGACTGCATCACCGCGAACAGATGAAAACAAAAAGCCGGCTCTTGATACTCTCAAAACATTTGAGGCGTCAAGTATTGATGGATATTTCCTGCAAGACGGATATACGTTTTTGGAGTGTAAACTAATAAAAGTTGTAGATGGTTTTGGGGAGAACAGCCTCATTTTGGCAGAGGTTGTTGCCGCACAAGCCTGGAGTAATGTTATAAAAAACCCATCAAGAACAGATGATGAGTCAATATATAATCATCCCAGGCTCGTTTTTATATCGCCTGGTCGCTACGCTGTTATCGACAAAACCTACGCGTTTCCATTCCCTAAAAACTTCAAGAAATGACCCATGAACGACACGTTAAACATTGTAGACGTTCTGGATGAGTGTATGGCCATGGAGCAGAAGTTTATGGCCTTCTTAAAGACATTGGTGAGAACAGAAACTCCGCCGGGTGATTCATCGTCACATAAAAAACTTTTCTCCATTTTTGAGAAAGAATTTGAAGCATTGAGTTTTGATACCCAACTATTGGCAGGCAGTAACAGTGGGGGACAGCTCTATGCGCGACACGAGAATAAAAATGGCAAAGAATATCAGCTGCTGCTGGGACATGCCGATACTGTTTGGCCAAAAGGTACGCTGGATAAAATGCCCTTCGAAAGAAATGATAACGTAATAACAGGTCCCGGAATCTACGATATGAAAGCTGGCCTCGCGATGATAGTATTCGCGCTCCGGCTTATCGATGATCTCGGGTTAAAGCCGGAAGTTTCGCCTGTTATATTTATCAACTCGGATGAAGAGACAGGCAGCAGTGACTCTGTGGCAAGAATCAAACATCTTGCTAAAGCGATGAACAGGGTTTATGTACTCGAACCGTCGCTTGATCCGGACGGTAAATTGAAGACCCGGCGAAAAGGTGTCGGTCACTTTGAAGTCATCATCAAGGGAACATCATCACACGCAGGCATTGAGCCTGAAAAGGGCAGAAGCGCCATCGTTGAACTTTCATACATCATACAAAAGCTGCATGCTCTAAACGACCCTGAAAACGGTATATCCATTAATGTCGGTAAAATTGAGGGCGGTATTAATACCAATGTGGTGGCTCCGGAAAGCAGAGCATCTGTGGATGTAAGGGTTCTGACTAAAAAAGACGCTGAACGAATTGAACGTGAAATAAATGAGATTGAGGTTACCACAAAAGATGTTACCGCAGAAATTTCAGGCCGTTTTGGCCGTCCGCCCCTGGTGGCAAATAAAAGAAATCGCGCTCTTTGGAATTCGGCATCCCAAATAGGGAGTGAACTCGGAATTGAACTATCGGAAGGTACTTCTGGTGGTGGATCTGACGGCAGCTATACTAGTTTGTTTACCGCTACCCTCGACGGACTTGGTGCTGTGGGTGATGGGGCACATAGTCCCACGGAAAGAATCTTTTTGAGGGAGACCCTCCGGCGCATCGCTATTCTGGTAAATCTTTTACTTCTTCCCCCGCTGTCGGAGTAGAATTCCTGAAATACTGAAGGGTCATAGAGTTAATTATTAGTCATACTCAAGCATCTCAATCGAGCCTTTGTGAACCGAACCGGGGTTGTAAGGGAATCCTGATACAGATTCCATCCTCTGTATTACAAATAGTTTCAGACTGTGACTTCAAACAGTCGTCCGGATTCTGCTTTAATTGATTTTAGTGACCAGAAAAATAGATGATTGCTGTTTTTTTACTCAACAATAAAATCAAATAGAGGTAGACATATGAAACTTACAAAAACGAGAAACGGACCAAACACGATTGATACCTTACGGCGTGAAATGGATCATTTTTTTGATGATCTAGTGCCATTTTCATGGAGCAATG
>Ga0209947_1000828_pt1 | contig 18900 bp, 19 predicted proteins | sample SalPonR2_B_D2_MG_FD_185706 | JGI IMG/M metagenome (GOLD analysis project Ga0209947, IMG submission 185706) | Salt pond soil microbial communities from South San Francisco under conditions of wetland restoration - Salt Pond MetaG R2_B_D2_MG... ... | reverse complement strand
AAAGTACAATTTCATAATGCTGGGGAGTTATATTATTTTAAGCCACCTGATAAAGAATTGAAGAAAGGTGATTATGTAATTGTTGAAACAGAAAAAGGTCAAAGTGTGGCAGAAGTAGTTACTCCAAGAGAGAAAAAATCAATAAAAAATATAACCCTACCTTTAAAAAAAGTAGTTAGGAAAATGAATGAAGAGGATTGGGAAAAATACAAGAAATTACAAAAAGAAGAAGAGGAAGCTTTGAAAATTTGTAAGGAAAAAGTAAAAAAACATGAATTACCAATGAAACTGATAGATTCAAGGTATGCATTTGATAAAAATTTTTTGATGTTTTATTTTTCTGCAGAGGGAAGAGTTGATTTTAGAAAATTGGTTAGAGATCTTGCAAAAGAATTCAAAACCAGGATTGAGTTACGCCAGATTGGTGTTAGAGATGTTACTAAGATGATGGGCGGTATGGGGATTTGCGGGAAAAAGTTGTGCTGCAGCCAGTGGCTTAGGGATTTTGACAGTATATCTGTCAATATGGCGAAAGCACAATATTTATCCTTAAATCCAAGTAAAATGTCAGGATTATGTGGAAGACTAAGATGCTGTTTGAAATATGAAATGGAACAGTATGAAGAGATGTCAGAGAATTATCCCGAAATTGGGGATCGTGTAATGACACCAAATGGTAAAGGAGAAGTAAAAAATATAAACATTTTTACAGAACAGGTTTTTGTTGTACTTAAAGATAGCGGAGCAGAAATAATGGTAGATAACAAAGAAATAAAACCTGTGACAAAAAAATAAAATCTGGAGGAGTTAGATGAAAAAAAATAGAAAAACTTTTTATATAACAACACCCTTATATTATGTAAATGGCAAACCACATATCGGTTCTGCTTATACGACAATTGTGGCTGATATTCTGGCGAGATATAAAAGAAAAGCAGGGTATGATGTATTTTATTTAACCGGCACAGATGAGCATGGGTTAAAAATATATGAAACAGCAAAGAAAAAAGGTATAGAAAATATAAAGGATTTTGTGGATGAAGTTGCTTCTGAATTTAAGGATGTATGGGATAAACTGGATATAAAGTATGATTATTTTATAAGAACTACAGATGAAAAACATGTAAAAGCAGTAAAAAAGTTCTGGAATGAATTATATAAAAAAGGAGATATATATAAAGGTAAGTATAAAGGATGGTACTGTATTTCCTGTGAAACTTATTTTACTGAAAAGGAACTTGTAGGAGATAATAAATGTCCCGATTGTGGAAAAGATGTTGAGTGGGTTGAAGAAGAAAATTATTTTTTCAAGCTATCCAGATATCAGGATGATTTAATAGAGCTGTATGAAAAAAATTCAGACTTTGTATTACCTGAATTTAGAAAAAATGAAATGCTTTATAGATTAAAAAATGATAAACTGGAGGATTTAAGTATTTCCAGAAAAAAAGAAACATTACCCTGGGGTATTTCGCTTCCTTTTGATGAGGATCATGTTTTATATGTATGGGTCGATGCATTGTTAAATTATATTACTTCTCTTGGTTATGGAGAAGATTCTGAATTATTTGAAAAATACTGGCCTGCTGATGTTCATTTTATTGGAAAAGAGATTAACTGGTTTCATTCTGTAATCTGGCCTGCAATGCTCATAGCTGCAGGTATAGAACCGCCTAAATCTGTTTTTGCACATGGTTGGTTAACTGTAAATGGTGGTAAAATATCTAAATCAAAGGGTAATACTGTTGATCCAATAGCTATAAGTGATAAATATTCCCTTGATATCATGAAGTATTATTTACTAAGAGATATTAAATTTGGTAGAGATGGGGATTTCTCCTATGAAAAACTTGAAAATAGGGTTAATTCAGACCTGGCCAATGATTTAGGAAATTTATTAAACCGAACACTACAAATGATAATTCAATATTGTGATGGAGAAATACCATCATCGGGAAATAATTTAAATAAATATGATAATGATCTTATATCAATGGCAAATAATTTATATTCAAAAGTTGACGAACATGTTAATAACTATAATTTTACAGATGCATTGAGTACAATCTGGACTTTCATTAGAAGAACTAACAAATATATTGATCAAACTGAACCATGGATTCTGGGAAGAGAGAATAAAGAGAAAAGACTGGGAACAGTTCTATATAATTTATCTGAGGCACTTAGAATTATAGCAATTATTATTTCACCATTTATGGCAAATACTTCTGAAAAAATATTAACACAGCTGGGATTGAATGGCAAAAAAGAATTAGAGAAGGGTTTCGATGCCCTTGAATGGGGATTAATTAATTCTAAAACTAAAGTTAACAAAAAAGAAATAATATTTCCAAGAATTGAAAAAGATGAAAAGAAGGGAAAAAATATGGATAAAAATAAAAAGGCTACTTCTGATAAGAAAAATAAGAAGACTGATGATAATCTTGTAGATATTAAAGAGTTTGGGAAAATTGATTTAACAGCTGCAAAAATTCTGGATGTTGAAGATATTGAAAAAGCTGATAAACTTTATAAAATAAAGGTTGATATCGGTTATGAAAAGAGACAAATTGTTGCCGGTATAAAAAAATATTATAGTAAAGAGGAATTGATTGGTAAAAATATAGTAATTGTTTCAAATTTAAAACCTGCTAAATTAATGGGAGTCAAGTCAGAAGGGATGTTACTGGCAGCAAAAAGTGAGAATAATTTAACATTAGTAACCTATACAGATAAGGATTCTAAATTTTTAGGTTCAAAAATTCAATAATTACTTTCTAAAATAAGGGAAGTATTTTATTTCCCTTATTTTTTAAATATTACATAATACTTGATATTTTGCAAAATTATAGTAGAATATAAAAAAGGAGTGTATGATTTGAATAGGTTGGTGTTTTTACCTTCGCGTAATTATATTAAGTATGTTTATTTTAATCATAAGGATTATACTATACATGATCTTGGAATTAAAAAATATTCAGGAGATATAAAAGAAGGGGTAGGGTTTATCAAAGAAATATATGATGATGATACTTTTGATGTATCTTTTATTATTCCTTCAAATAGAGCTCAGGTTAAATCAATTGAAACAAATAAAGTAGAAAAAAAGTATCTAAGAAATGTTATATATAACGAATTTGGTGATAAATTACAGCTTGATGAAAATTCTCAGAAATGGGATTATAGTATTTCTTATGAAGGAAAGGACAAATATAAAATATTAGTTTCTATTGCTAATCGAGAATATCTGGAAAATTGGATATCACAATTAATATTAAATGATATTGAGCCATCTGGTGTTTCATGTGAACAGTTATCATTATTAAATGGTTTCTATTTTTATAATGGATATAAACCTATTATTATAGTAGATATCGGTACTGTGGATACAAATATTATGATTTATGATAGAGAAAAAGAATATTTTCAAATGGATATTCAAATTGGATATAATGATCTTTTAAATAATATTCAGAATATTTATGATATCCCTCCGGATAAAGCCAATAAAATTTTGATAGAGGAAAATTTAAAAAATAATATGGATGAAAATCAGTTTAAAAACAAACCGAAGTTTTTCCGTTCAATATCAAATCTTTTGGATAATATTATTTATGAGATTAAAAGATCGATTATTTTTTATGAAAATAGGTATAAAGAAATTAATTTTGATGAAATAATGCTTGCCGGAGGAGTTGCAAATTTAAGTAATATAGCTTTTTATATTGGGTATGAAGTTGGAGCTAAAGTAAACAAATATAATTTTTACAAAAATATTAATCTGGACTTGCCCTACAAGAAAAAAGAAATTTTGAATGATAATATATTAACTTTCTCCAACCTTTTTGGAGGATTGCTATAATGAAACTATTTCAAACAAATTTATATGATAGAGGAAAAAAGAATTTTATTAATAAGCTTATTGATAACAAGTTAAATAAAATTCTAAAAATATCAATCATTGTTACAATAATATTGTTTATAATATATGGAGTAATTTTAATAAATTTGCATATTAGAAAATCAAGGTTTAATAATAAATATAAAAGAATTAAAAGGGAGTTAGGTAATAAGAGACTAACTGATTATGAAAAATCCAAGGTATTATTTATTCTGCAAAAAGCAAAAAAAAATATCTATATTGATGATTTTTTTCTTTTACTTATGAGAGAAAAGCCAGCGAATTTTGATATATTAAGTTTTGAAAGTAATAAAAATGATAAAGAACAGATAAAATTTAATCTTGAAATTCAGGTAAGGGGAGTTAGGCAAAATGAGATTGATAAAACGAAAAGAATGATAGAAAGGGTATTTGACAATAACAATTACGGAATGAATTTTTTTAATGCCAATATACAAAATATTTCAATAATGAATAACGACCGGATGATATTTGAATATTCAGGAATGGTGGAAAAAAATGAATAAAATATTAGTTTTCCTTTCATTTGTAATAATCTTTTCTAATACAATTATTTTAAAGAATATAAAAAAAGATATAATAAACAAAAAAGAGAAAATTGAAGAACTGGAAAAACAAAATTTTGAATACAGCTTTATAAATGAAAATGATAAAGTTCAAAAAATACTCAATAATAATAAAGTATTAAAAAAATATACTTATTTAGAAGCCTCCAAAGAAATACTTAAATATTTTCAAATAAGGGGTGTGACTCTTAAAAATGCTGATTTTAAAAAACAAAAAGATAATAAAATACAAATTAAAATGGAACTTGTAGCAGATTATTTTTTAATAATAAAATTAATCAAACAAATTGAAAACAGTCAGGGTATCATTATTGTAAAAGATGTTCAATTCAAAAAAATTAGAAATAATATTTTTTCCTGGAAAATTGTCTTAACAAGGATATTTAATATATGAAAAAGAGAATATTCTCAATTATTGTAATTTTGGTATTTATTATATCTTTTTTTGTTGGTCTTCTAAAAATGAGAGATATAATACTTCTTGAATTGCACAAGACAAAGAATGTTAAGGATACTCAGTTTATTATAAATGCGAAAGAATTGTTAAAAGAAATTGATCTTTCAAATCAAGATAATGGATATTTTGAAAAAGAAGAGGATAAAGATGAATTTTATGTTAATATTTATTATATAATGTTATCACCCAAAAAAGAAGTGGGATTATATTATAATAAAAAAAGATATTTACTTAATGAAGGGGATAAAATTGGGGAAGATTTTCAGTTGTTGGAAATAAGACCTAATAGTATTGAAGTTTTATACAAAAATGATAAATACTGGATAACTAAATAAAGGGGTTTTTATGAAAAAAAAGATATTAATAATTTTATTAATATTGTTTTTGGTTAATATGGCTTTATTTGCTCAAAAAATTAGTTTTAAAGCTGAGAATGCTCCAATTTCAATGGTTTTAAAGAGCATCTGTAAAAAGCATGATTTAAACCTTGTTTTTGGTTCCGGTGTTACTAATAAAAGAATTACTCTTGATTTACAGGAAGTATCTCTGGATATTGCTCTTGATATGATTGCAAAGGCTGCGGGTGTAGCATATGATAAGCAGGGAAACACCATACTTGTTGATAAACCTTCTCATATAAGCGGTACTGGAAGTAAAAATTTTAAATTATTTAAATTAAATTATGCTAAGGCAGATGACCTTTTAAATACAATAAAAGGATTTAAAGCAGTTGAAGCTGAATTGAATGAATCAGAAAATGCAATAGCTGTACATGCGCCTGTAAATACTCTTGTTAAAATTGAAGAAATAATAGAAAAATTAGATATACCACCAAAACAGGTATTAATCGAAGCAAAATTGATTGAGGTTTCTACAGATAAACTTGACAGTCTTGGTGTGAACTGGGATCAACTTAACTCCTTAACATTTAATTTTGCGGAGGGTGCTTCCGGACAAACAGCTGATGTGGATACACTACCAGAGAGTATGGGCTATGTAGATTTGGATGAATTTCCTTCTTTTTCAAGACAGTTAAAAAGTTTTAGGATGATTTTAGATTTAATTCTTGAAAATGGATATGGAAATATACTTTCAAATACTAAGTTAATGAGCATGAATAATCATGAAGCATCAGTTACTATTGGAGATGTTATTCCATATATAGTCAGAACAACTAATGATGGTCAGATTACTGAAAGTGTTGAAAAAGAAGAGGTGGGGATAAAATTAACAATAACTCCCCAGATATCTTCTGAGGGCAAAGTAACTGTTAGTGTTGTTACTGAGGTCAGTAATATTTTTGGATGGAAGGGTGAAAACAGCGAGATTCCATGGATTAAAACAAGAAAAGCAACAACAAATGTAACTCTGGATGACGGGCAGCCTCTTTTTATAGCAGGACTTAGAAGTCAGGAAGAAGTTTACAACACCAAAGGTTTATTTCCTCTTTCGAAAATTCCACTATTGAAATATTTATTCAGCTATAAAAAGAAGACAAGTAAACAAACAGATCTGGTTATTCAGATAACGCCTAAAATTGTTGACAAAAATGATAAAGATTTAAATGTTGATGTAGAAAATATCATGAAAAAACTTAAATCAAAAATTAATGATGATAAAAAAGATGAGAAAAAGGAAAATGAAAGAATTCCTGAAAGTAAAAGATAGAAATGAAATAGTTAAATGAATTTATTTAAAAAACATAAATATTTGTTTTTTTTTCTTTATATATTTATTGGAGTATTAGCTTTTTCACCTGTAATATCTTTTTTAGTATCTTTAATTAGTCTTATTCCATTATTTTATTTTTTATTTTTGCAAAAAAATCTTAAAAGTTCTATAAAAATAAGTTTTTATGCTGGATTTGGATTTTATCTGGCGAATAGTTATTGGATGTTCAGGTTTACTGTTGCAGGGATTATACTGGTAGCTCTTTATTTAAGTATTTACTGGATTCTAATTTCGATAATTTTTTACTATCTTAAAAATAAAAGATATTTTATTTTTTATCTCCCCTTGGCCTGGACAATTTTGGAAATTATTAGAGGGTATGGGAGACTTGGTTATTCCTGGGGAGAAATTGGATATGCTTCTTTTAATTCTACTTATTTTCTTAATTTGTCAGCAATAGGCGGAGTTCATTTTTTAACCTTTCTCATAGTAACAATAAATTTATTAATAACTATATATCTATACAAAAAAAATCCTAAATATATTTATTCAGCTGGAATTATTCTTCTGGTTTCGATAATACTTGGATCAATTATTTTTTACAGTAAAAAAACTAAAAGTAGAAAGTATTTGAATATTGCTATGGTTCAACCTTCAATTAATCTATATGAAAAATGGGATAGAGAGTTTATTGATGCAATGATGAAAGAATATTACAAACTTGGGATTGGACATTCTCAAAAAACAGATCTTGTTATATGGCCTGAAACAGCTTTTGTTAATGGAATATTGAATTACAAACTTGATAGAGAAACTATTAGGAGTATTTTAAAAGATCAAAAAAGTAAAGCGGCTCATCTTGTTGGAACTTCTTTGAGAAAAAATTATAAAAATTACAATTCATTATTTCTTGTAGATAGATTTGGAAATTATGATTATTATTCAAAGATAAAACTTGTTCCGGTATCAGAATATTTACCTTTTAAAGAGCATTTAGATTTTTTGCTGGATATTTATCCAATTCAGTATCTTCTTGAAAGAGGTACAAATTATAAAGTTTTCGAGTTAAACAATATTTCTTTTTCAGGAATAATTTGTTTTGAATCTATTTTCCCACAATTTTTTAATAGATTTATTAAAAATGGAGCGGAATTTTTTGTTGTTAGTACAAATGATGGCTGGTTTTATAATACCCTTGTTCCATATCAGCATTTAATGATTTCAAAAGTTAGAGCTGTGGAATATAATCGTTATGTAGCACATTGTGCTAATAGTGGTATTTCTGCTATAATTACGAATAGGGGGAAAATATTAAGAAAACTTGGTGAAATGAAAAAAGGTGTAGTTGAGGGCAAAGTTTACTCAATTAATAAAAAATCATTCTACTATTACATTAAAGATTCTTACTGGTTAATATTTTTGTTAGCTGCTTTTTTTTTATTTTTGTATGAAAGATATTTTTTAAAAAAGGAGTAATTATGAAAGAATCCATATCTTTAGTATTAACAGGTGCAGCCGGTCAGGGAATACAAATAATCGAAGAAATTTCGGTGGAAATGTTTAAAAAAGCAGGATTTTATGTTTTTGCAACAAAAAAATATATGTCCCGGGTAAGGGGAGGAATTAACTCTACAGAAATCAGGATTTCTTCTGTTAATAAACCAAGAGCATACTGCAATAATATTGATATATTAATTCCGTTTAAAGTAGGGGGATATGAAAAAAATAAAAAAAGACTCACAAAAAATAGTTATATTTTAATTGATAAATCATTCAAGGAAGAGATAAAGGAAGATTCCGGGAATTTTTTATATATACCTTTTAATAAAATGTCCAAAGAAGCAGGCGGAAATATATATACAAATACTATTGCTGTTGGTGTTCTCAGTGGGATTTTAAATTTAAATATTGAATCAGCAAAAAATATTATTTCTAAAAAATTTAAAAATAAAGCTAAAAAAATTATAGATAACAATCTGGAAGCTTTTAAAATTGGATTTGAAGAGGGGAAAAAATACAATTTAAAATTCAATTTAAAATTAGAAAAATTAAAAAAGGGTAAAGATATAGTTTTGAATGGAAGTGAATCAATAGCACTTGGTGCAATAGCAGGTGGGTGTAACTTTGTTTCAGCATATCCAATGTCCCCTTCAACTGAAGTTCTACAAATCTGTGCTTCCATGGCGGAAGATTTTGGAATAGTTGTTGAACAGATTGAGGATGAAATATCAGCTGTTAATATGTCCATAGGAGCATGGTTTGCAGGAGCCAGAGGATTAATTACAACATCGGGTGGAGGATTTGCATTAATGTCTGAGGGGTTAAGCCTTGCAGGAATGATAGAATCTCCTCTTGTAATACATTTAGCACAGAGACCTGGTCCAGCAACTGGATTACCTACACGAACAGAACAGGGAGATTTAAATCTTGCTGTTTATTCTGGACATGGAGAGTTCCCAAGAATTGTTTTAGCACCAGGAACTATAGAAGAAGGGTTTGATTTGACACAAAAAGCTTTTAATTTAGCCGATAAATATCAGGTTCCGGTAATGATTTTAACTGATCAATATTTTGTTAGCAGTTATTATAATTTAAAAATACCTGAATTTGATAAAATTGAGAATAAAAAATATTTTATTAAAAGCAAAGAAGATTATAAAAGACATGAAATTACTAAAAATGGTTTGTCAAAAAGAGCTATCCCTGGTTTTGGTAAAGGAATTGTAAAAACAACAGGAAATGAACATGAAGAAAATGGTTTTATAACAGAAGATATGAATATTAGAAATAGTATGCAGGAGAAAAGATTGTGCAAATTGGAGTTGCTGAAAGAAAAGATGATAGAACCAACTTTTTATGGAAATAAAAATGCTGAATTTTTATTTTTAAGCTGGGGATCAACCTTTAATATTATAAAAGAAGCTTTTGAAAAATTAAATTCTAAAAATGTTGCTTTATTACATTTTTCTCAGGTTTACCCACTATCTAAAAATATATATAAATATTTTAATAACTCAAAACAATGTTATGTAGTGGAAAATAATTCTACATCCCAGTTCAGAAAATTATTAAGAACCGAATTGAATTTAAATATTGATGGTTCAATATTAAAATATGATGGAAGGCCATTTTCAGCAGAAGGTATTTATTCAAAAATAAAGAAAATAATAAATGGATAAAGGGGGATGAATATGAAATTTAAAAAAAATAATGAGGATATTCATTGGTGTCCGGGTTGCGGTAATTACAAAATATTAGAAATATTAGAAAAAGCGCTGGAGCAATTAAATATTAATCCCAAAGACACCGTAATGATATCAGGTATTGGACAGGCAGGTAAAACACCTCATTTTATAAATTTAAATGGAATTCATTCACTTCACGGAAGAGCACTACCAATTGCAACAGGAGTAAAAAGTGCAAATAGAGAGTTAACTGTAATTGCGGAAGGTGGAGATGGAGATATGTATGGGGAGGGTGGAAATCATTTTATTCATGCAATCAGAAGAAATCCGAATATAACAAATATTGTACATAATAATATGGTTTATGGTTTAACAAAAGGGCAGGCTTCTCCTACAAGCCCTTTAGGTTTTAAAACTCCGGTACAGGTTAATGGTGTTTATGAAAATCCATTCAATCCTTTATCTGTAGCAATTTCTCTTAATGCTTCATTTGTAGCAAGAATATATGCAAATCATAAAGAAAAGTCAATTGAAATAATTAAAAAAGCAATAAAACATGATGGGTATGCACTTGTTGATATTTTCCAGCCATGTGTTGTATTTAATAAGGTTAATACTTACAAATGGTTTGAAGATAATACATATTATTTAGAAAATAATGATGCTAGCGATCGTCAGGAAGCTTTCAAACTTTCTATAAAAAATGACAGGTACCCCCTCGGTATATTTTACAAAACAGAATCAAAACCGGTTTTTGAAGATAAGAATGATGGCTATAAAAAATATTCTAAACCTCTTTTTAAAAGAGAGGTTGAAAAAGATAAATTAATTGATTATTTTAAAGAAAAACTATAAAGGAGATAATTTTGAGTTTAATTTTAAAAAATGGGATTATAGTAAATCCGGACCTACCGCCCCATAGAGCAGATATTATGATTAAATCCGGAAAAATTTCTAAAATTGGAAAAATTAAAAACGGTGATGATAAAAATATTCTGGATATAAGTGGTAATTATGTCTTTCCCGGAGTAATAGACATGCATTCACATTTAAGAGAGCCGGGAGATTTTAAAAATATTAATATAGAAAACCAGACTTATGCAGCAGTTTCATCCGGAATAACACGAGTTGTAGCAATGCCTAATACCGCTCCGGTTTGTGATAATTTAGCAACATACAAAAAAATTGATAAAATAATTAAAAAAAAGGCTTACTGTAAAGTTAATCAGGTAATTGCAGGTTCTAAAGATTTAAATGGAGAAAAATATTTAGAATTTGATAAATTCGATAATTTACTGGCTGTATCTGATGATGGTAAAAGTATTGACAGGAGTGATATTTTAGAAAATATATTTGAAAATGTTAAGAAAGAAAAATTAGTATATCTTTCACATGCAGAAGATATGAATTTGAGAAAAAACGGGGTTGTTAATAGTGGAATTGTTTCTAAAAAATTTGATCTTGATGGAATTGATGGGGAAGTGGAAGATATTAGAACTTACAGGGATGCTGCAGTTGCTGGGATAGTTGATAATAAACTTCATTTTTGTCATTTATCAACAGAAGAATCTTTAAAAATAGTTGAAAGATTTAAAAAAAAGGGGCTTAGGATTACCTGTGAAGTTACACCACATCATATAGCTTTATGTGAAGAAGATATTGATAAAAATGATGGAAATTATAAGATGAATCCCCCTTTAAGAAGTAAAAGAGATCAAAAATATTTAATTCAGGGAATAAAAAAAGGGAGTGTTGATGTAATTGCAACCGATCATGCTCCTCATCCAATGAAAAATAAAAATATAGGATTGAAAAATTCTTCTTTTGGTATTATCGGTTTTGAAACTTTTATACCTATAATACTTGATTTATTACATTATAAAAATGGAATTTCCTTATCCAAAATAGCTAAATTAATTTCTTTTAATCCTGCTAAAATATTAAGTTTAGAAAATAATGGATTATTAAAAAAAGGATACAATGCGGATTTAACAATAATCAATATGAATAAAAAATTTAATTTCACAAAAGATAAGGTAAAATCTAAAACATATAACTCTCCTTTTATTGGAAAGAGATTTCAGGGAACTCCAATTTATACTGTTGTTGATGGGAAAATTTTTGATATAGAAAGAGGTAGCTGGTATGATACTAAAGAAAGTTCGAATTGATGAGAATAAAAAAATAGCTGAAAAAATATTTAGATTATCCGTTTACTGTCCAGAAATGGCAAGAGAAACAAAACCAGGGAATTTTTTTGAGATTAAAGTGGGGAAGACATTGGACCCACTTTTAAGAAGACCAATTAGCATAGGACTAATTGAAAAAGATAATTTAATTTTTTATTATAAAGTAGTGGGACGTGGTACTAAAATGATGAGTGATTTTGATCCGGGAGATTATATTGATATTTTGGGGCCTTTAGGAAAAAGTTTCCCTATAAAGAAGGGCCAAAAAGCCCTTGTAATTGGAGGTGGGATAGGTATTGCACCTTTAATTTATTTAGCTGAAATATTGAAAATAAATAATAATAAAGTAAAATTTTTGGGAGGCTTTGAAAATATTAATCAAATTTATATTGAAGATCTATACAGCATTTTACCTCCTGAACAAATTCAAATATATACTGATGATGGAAGTAAGGGTAAAAAGGGTTATCCAGTTCAAAATCTTGATACTATAATTACAGATTTTGATGTTGTATATTCATGTGGGCCTGAAATATTAATGAAAAAAATAAATAAAATATCGTTAAAAAATAACAAAAAAGTTTATCATTCACTTGAGGAAGTAATGGGGTGTGGAGTTGGAGTCTGTATGGGTTGTGCTGTAAAGACAGTAGAAGGATATCAACTTGTTTGTAAAGATGGACCAATTTTTAATGGAAAGGATCTATCATGGTAAATTTGAAAATAGAACTGGCTGATGTTAAATTTGAGAATCCGATAATGACAGCATCCGGTACTTATGGTTATGGAGATGAATATGAAGATTTATATCCTCCTTCCAAACTTGGTGCAGTATCCAGTAAAGGATTAACATTAAATAAGAAAGAAGGGAATCCTCCTCCAAGAATTTATGAAACCCCATCAGGAATTTTGAACAGTATTGGTCTTGCCAATATGGGGATAGATAGTTTTATTCAAAAAAAATGTCCCGTATTAAAAGAAAAAAATATAAAAGTTATCGCGAATATAGCAGGAAAATCGTTTGAAGAATTTGGTATTATGGCTGAGAAATGTTCTGAAACAGATATAATTAAAGCAATTGAGGTTAATGTTTCATGTCCAAATGTAAAAAAAGGGGGAATGGCTTTTGGAGTAGATTTTGATAATATATATAAAATAACAAAAATTGTAAAAGAGGTTACAGATAAACCAGTTGTAATAAAACTATCCCCAAATGTTACAGATATAACTGAAATGGCAGATGCTGCTGTTTCAGCAGGTGCTGATGGATTAACTCTTATTAATACACTTTTGGGAATGGCTATAGATATTGAAAAAGGTGTTCCTGTAATGAGTAATGAAGTTGCAGGATTATCAGGACCAGCAATTAAACCAGTTGGTATTCGAATGGTTTATCAGGTTAGGGAAAAATTCCCTGATATTTTTATTTTTGGTGTTGGCGGAATTAGTTGTTTTAATGATATTATTGAATATATGATGGCAGGTGCAAATGCTGTTCAAATTGGAACTTCACTTTTTTCAGATCCTATGCTTCCCTATAAGTCTATAGAAAAATTAGAGAATTATTTGAAAAAAAATAATTATAAAAATATAAATGATATAGTTGGATGTGCATTGAATTAAGGAGGGTTTATGAGATTTAAAGGAAAATATGATAATATTGTAGAAAAAAATAATTCAATATTATGTGTAGGATTGGATAGTGACTATGAAAGGCTACCTGAATGTTTAAAAAATGAAAAGAATCCGATGATTAAATTTAATGAAGAAATTATTAATGCAACAAAAGATCTTGTTTGTAGTTACAAACCTAATGCAGCTTTTTATGAATCTGCTGGTAGGATTGGTTTTGAAGCCTGGCAAAAATTAAACGATCAGATTGATGAAAAGATTCCTGTTATAGCAGATGTAAAAAGAGGAGATATAGGTAATACAGCAAGACATTATGCTAAAGCTATTTTTGAAAATAACAAATTTGATGCATCAACCAACAATCCATACATGGGTTGGGATGCGATAAAACCTTTTGTTGAATATGAGTCCAAATATCTTTTTGTATTGGCTATTACATCAAATAACTCGGCAAGTGATTTCGAATATCATGATAATCTTTATTTAAAAGTTGCAGAAAAAGTTCACGAGTGGAATAAGAAATCTAAAAATATGATTGGTCTTGTAACCGGAGCTACTAAACCTGAAGAATTGAAAGATATTAGGGAAATATGTTCAGAAGAGATTTTATTAATTCCTGGAATAGGAACCCAGGGAGGAGAAGTTGAAAAAACTCTTAAATATGGTTTTGGCGGTACTAATGGTAATATGATTATTAATGTTGCAAGAAGTATAATATTTGCATCTTCTGGAAAAGATTTTGCTAAAAAAGCAAGAGAAAAAGCAAAATTTTACAAAAATCTTTTTAATAAAAATTTATAAGGAGGGAAATATGAAAAAATGTCCATATTGTGGTGCAGAAATAGAAGAAAATAAAGCTGTATGCCCGGAATGCGGGGAAAAACAACCAGTTGCTGCTTATCAAAATTCATATGAAAAAAGTGAAAATTCTTTTTTTGAAAAATTTATTTATAGTGTTAAAGATTTAGTTTTTAATCCCAAGGAATTTTTTGATTCTTTAACAGAAAAAACAAATGTTCTTAGTGCTTTTTATTATTTTTTTACAGTAATTTTAATAAGTTCATTATTTAATTCTATTTGGTCCATCTCGATGATGGGTAATATGAGAAGAATAATGAGTCAGTATGGAGAAGAATTTGGGAATCAGGCTTTCGCGCAGGGTTTTTATAGCGGTGTTGGAAGTATGTCAATCATAACTGTATTTTTACGGACTCTAATTTTTGGTGTAATAGGAATTTTCATTGTTGCAGCAATTGCTCATTTAATTTTAGTAATTTTTGGAGAAGGCAAATATGGTTTTGAAAATACAATTAAAGCTTTCTTTTTTGGTTACACACCGAATTTACTTGTAATCATTCCTTTTTGTGGAAGTATGATTGGTTCAATTTGGGCAATTGTTTTAACCATTATTGGTTTAGCACATTTACAGAAAACAAGTTATGGAAAAGCTGCAGTGAGTGTTCTTTCAATAATAATACTCTGTTGTTTTATTGGTCTTTTATTTGCAGGATCAATGGCAGCTATTTTTAAAAACTTTGGATAAAGAAAAACATTTTCCATTTGGGATAATTTTTTCATTAATAATTTTAATTGGGGGAATATTTTATAATATTTTCCCAATTTATGATGGTCTGGGGTGTCCATTTAAAAAAATAACAGGTATCCCATGTCCAACCTGCGGGGGAACAAGATTATATCACAGTGTTATAAAAGGAGACTTTTATAGGGCTTTTCTATTTAACCCATTAATATTTTTGTCCGGTGTTGTTATTTTTATACTGGCAATTTATGATATTTTTATATTTACGGGATTAATTAAAAAGAAAAAAATTTCTTTTAACTTATTTAGAATAATTTTAATTGTTTCTGTTTTAGCAAATTGGATCTATTTAATTATTGCTAAAATTTAAATTATAAATAAATCCTAAAATTCAAAATTTATTTAAGTAAAACTAAATAAAATATAAATAAATCGTTTTAATATACTTGAAGTAAAAAGATATTTAAAGGTTGATTTATTTTAACAAATGTTATAATATATTAACTGTTAATATCTTGTTCTTAGGGGTGAAAAAATGGATATAAAACAAAATATCTCAAAAATAATAGGTCGGATAGACAAAGTAAAAAAAGAAAATGAAATTGATAATAATATAATATTAATGGCTGCAACCAAAACAAGAACTGTTTTAGAGATTCAAAAAGCCATAGATGCTGGAATTGAATATATTGGAGAAAATAGAATTCAGGAAGCCATGGATAAATTTCATCAATTAAATAGAGATGTGAAAAAACATTTTATTGGACATTTACAAAAGAATAAAGTTAAATATGCAGTTAGATTATTTGACTGTATTCAATCAGTTGAAAATATAGAATTGATCGATGAAATCGAAAAAAGAGCAGAGGGTATTATGGATATTTTTATTGAGGTAAATATTACAGGCCAAAAGAGTAAATTTGGTATTTCGGAAAATGAACTGGATGATTTTATAAAATATATTGGGCAAAAAAAGAATATCCATTTGAGGGGTTTGATGACTATGTTTCCTTATGGGGAAGATGAAAAACTTCTACAGAAATATTCACAAAATATGAATAAATTATTTGAACAAAGTAAAAAATATAATAAATTAAAAAATATTGATATTGAGTATCTTTCAATGGGTATGAGTAATGATTACCTAATAGCAGTAAAAAATGGTAGCAATATGGTAAGACTGGGATCTGCAATATTTGGTGAAAGGAGTTATTAATAATGCATATAGTATTATTTACATATAAATTAAATTTAGTGGTAATTTTGGTAAATACTTACATTTTATTTTATGCAATTAGATTTTTTGTTCCTTTTAATAAAAAAATAATTTTTAATAGATTATATAAAATTATCTATAAAACAACCGAGCCTATTTTAAAAATATTTGGTAAAAGAGTTGAAGATGATGATAATAAAAAAGATTATAGAGCCTTATATGTTATAATTATATTCATAGTATTATATTGGTTATTATTTAGCATTGATAATCCATCTAAACCCTTTTTGTTTGGTCTAATTTATATGGTGAGTTCTTTTGTAACTTATTTTTTCTACTTGTTTTCATTCATGTTTATTGCAGATTTTTTTATTCTCTTAAGAGGAAGATATTCTTATGGAGAATTTGCAAGAATTATACATTTTTCCAGTCAATCTATAATTAGATATTTTAAAAGAGTTTTTCCCAAACTTACAAAAATGAAAAGAGATTATACACCTTTTCTGGGTTTATTACTGGTTTTATCTGGTAGTGCTTTGGTAATGACTCTTTTAAGTGGTTTACTTGGCGATGCTGTTTCTTTGATGGAAAATTTTGGAAGAGGACTACAGGCTTTATTGAACATGTTTACGACTATATGGATTATTCTTATAGTTTTAAGGGTGATTTTATCATGGTTTCGTTCTGTTAAAAGAAGTCTGTTTTATGAGAATTTAATTTTCCTAACAGAGCCGATATTATCTCAATTAAGAGCTTTCATCCCGCCTTACAAAACAGGTTTAGATTTTACACCTATAGTTGCAATTATATTAATTTGGTTTGCAAAAAAATTGTTATTTTTAATAATAAACTTTATTTTTTAAATTGGGGGTAAATATGCAAATAACTGCTCGTGACATAAAAGAAATGGAATTTTCAAAAAAGAATTTTAAAGGATATGATGTTGATGAAGTTAAAAATTTTTTAGAAATGGTAGCATCTGAATATGAAAAATTAATACTGGAAAATAATAAATTAAAAAATAAGGTTAAGAATCTTGAAGATGAATTGGAAAATTATCGTAATAAAAATGAAAAATTAGATAAGATATTATTAACTGCCCAAAATTTTGCTGAAAATGAACAGGAAAGAGTGGAAAAAGAAATTAAATTAAAATATAAAGAAGCTGAAATAAATATAGAAAAAATGATGAATGAAGCTGCAAAAGAGAAAGCTCAGCTTGAAAGTGAAGTACAAAAAATTAAACATAAGAAAAATAGATTGATTGAAGATTTTGAAAGGAATCTTGATAAACAAAAATCTTTTTTAAAAGAATTAAAATCATTGGAGGATGAGAGTAAATTAAATGATGAGTAAATTGAATTATCTTAAAAAAATAAAAAAAGCATCGGATTATTTACTTCAAAAGGGTATTCCTGAAAATATTGACCTGGCTATTATTCTTGGTTCTGGACTTGGAGAGATTGCTGATGAATATGAAAATAAACAGAAGATTTCTTATAAAAAAATACCTTTTTTTGAACAGCCAACAGTTAAAAAACATGAGGGTAATTTATATTTTAAAGTTATAAATGGTAAAAAAATATTATTTTTACAGGGTAGATTGCATCTTTATGAAGGATACTCTTCTAAAACAGTTACTTTTCCTATAAGAGTTCTTCAGTTTCTTGGCTGTAAAAAAATAGTGATTTCAAATGCAGCAGGTGGGGTTTCTAACAATCTCAAAATTGGAGATATAATGATTATTGTTGATCATATAAATTTAATGGGAGAAAATCCACTGGTAGGGGAAAATTATCAACAACTTGGTAAAAGATTTCCTTCCATGAAAAATGTCTATTCAAGAGAATTGATAAAAAAGGTTGACGGGATTGCAAAAAATATTGGATTGAATTTACAAAAAGGCGTTTATGTTGGGTTAAAAGGTCCTTCACTTGAAACAAATTCTGAATACAAAATGGTTAAAATAATTGGAGGGGATGCTGTAGGAATGTCAACAGTACCTGAAGTAATAACAGCAGCACATGCAGGAATTAAAGTTATTGGATTTTCAATAATTACTAATATATTTAAGCCGAAAGACGAGAAAATTGATACACATGAAAAAATTACTAAAGTAGCAGAAAGAAGTAGTAAAAAATTGATTAAAATTGTTAAAGAACTTATAAATGACTTGACTTAAAACCTTTTTTTTACTACCTTTTTGAGAAGGAGGGGTTATGTATAAAAGAATAATATTTTTACTTATAATAATTAGTGTTTTATTTTCTGGAACAATTTTTTCAGAATTTCATGAACCAAAACCTAATCCAAATCCTTTTACTAATGGAGAAACAGTAGAATTTTTGACGAATTATCCATCTTATGTAAAAGTAGAATTATTTATTTATAATACAAAAGGGGATTTGATAATAAAAAAAGTACAGGAAAATTTTTCAAGCTCAATAACCTGGGATGGAAAAAACAAACATGGATATTTTGTTTCAAAAGGGATTTATTTTTATGTTTTGAAAATTAAACAT
>Ga0209947_1000827_pt1 | contig 18926 bp, 17 predicted proteins | sample SalPonR2_B_D2_MG_FD_185706 | JGI IMG/M metagenome (GOLD analysis project Ga0209947, IMG submission 185706) | Salt pond soil microbial communities from South San Francisco under conditions of wetland restoration - Salt Pond MetaG R2_B_D2_MG... ... | reverse complement strand
CGGGTTTAGTGGGAGCACGCTAGGTGTGATTCGGTTGCGGTTGGCGCTCACGCCCAGGTTGGCGGTGCCGCCTAAGAGGTTGCGTTTGGATAGACCAAAGTCCAGGCCGTAGCCCTCATTTTGCACGCCCCGGATGATCGCGTTGGTGGGGTCCAGCGGATCGAAGGCGGCGGTGGGGTTTTCGATTTGATTCCAGACGTTATTCAGTCGCAGGTTTGGATCAAACAGGCCTCGCTGCTGATCGATCGCGGTGTTGGAGATCGCCGCGTCGTAGATGGTGCGACCGCTGGTGCTGGCGGTCACTCCACCGAGTACCCGTACCACCTCGGAGTTTACCAGCGTGACGTTGATGGCTTCGTTGAGCGTCAAGAGCTGAGTGGGGGCGTCGAACTGCGGGTCATTGATGGTGGCCGGCCGCGGCGTGACCGGGACGGGGACCTGGTAGAGCTGCCCAGGGCTGCGAGTGGCGATGTGACGCTGCTCGGGCAGGATCGGTTGAAACGGCTCCTCGGCGCGGCCCGTCGACGCGTCGGTCAACAGCACGCCAAGCCATGCTCCCAACAGGCAGATTTTCTGGAGTGTGTCCATGCTGATCGCAATCGGCAGGGATGTAATAACTGCAGCAGATGTTTGGAACTTGCCGTTATAACCGCATCTTGCGGTGATCCCGGACGGTACAAAGGGCCCGGTTGTGCCGATCATCCGGTCCATCCGGCTTCACGATTCGGTCAGCGGCGGAGCCTCTTCCAGGGCGGCCTTTGCTAGCTGAAAGTCTTCTGTATCCTCGACCACTTCGCCGTCTCGCAAAACGATGGTTCGTCTCGCGTTGCGTGCGACGTTTGCATCGTGGGTGACCAGAATGACGGTGATCTGTTGTTCTTCGTTCAGCTTGCGAAACAATTCGATCACTTCCCGGCTGGTTTTGGAATCCAGATTTCCGGTCGGTTCGTCACCCATTAAGATCGCAGGTTGGTTGACCAGAGCCCGAGCGATCGCGACTCGTTGTTGTTGGCCACCAGAGAGCTGGCTGGGGTGGTGATGGTAGCGATCAGCCAGCCCCACCTTGTCGAGCATCCGCATTGCCTGATCACGACGCTCACGAGGAGCAATCTTGTTGCCGTACATCAGCGGCAATTCAACATTTTCCAGAGCGGACGTGCGATTGAGAAGATTGAAATTTTGAAAGACAAAGCCGAGTTGTTTGTTGCGAATTTTAGCGCGCTGATCCCGATTCATTGTCACGACTTCCGCACCATCGAGTCGATAGCTCCCATGCGTCGGTCGATCCAGGCAACCCAGCGTGTTCATCAACGTTGATTTGCCGCTGCCGGACGGTCCGATCAGCGCGACGTACTCGCCCAGTTCGATCTGTCGAGTCACGCTGCGCAGCGCATGGACCTTGACTTCACCAAGATCGTAAACGCGGCGCACGTCATTGAGTTCGATCAACGCCATCGGGTCATTCGTACCTCAGCGCGTCGATCGGATCGAGCCTACTGGCCCGACGGGCTGGATAGTAACCAAAGAAAACGCCCACCGCCGCCGCGAAACCCATCGCCACAAACGCCGCCGGAATCGACACCACCATCGGCCAATCGGTTCCCGGCTTGTAGGCGTTAATCAACATGGTTGCGGCCATCGATGCCGCTGTCCCCAGGGCCAGACCGACCGCCCCCCCGATGCACGACAGCACGACGGACTCGATCAAGAACTGTCGCAGAATATCCTTGCCTCGAGCACCAACAGCCATACGAATGCCGATCTCCCGAGTTCGTTCCGTCACGCTGACCAGCATAATGTTCATGATGCCAACGCCTCCAACCAACAGGGAGATGCCTGCGATGGCGGAAAGCATCAATGTCAACGTGCCGGTGATGATGCCCAGTGTCGCGGCAATTTCGGTGGTGTTTTGCACGCTGAAATCGGCTTCCTCTTGCGGACCAATTTCGTGCCGCTCGTACATCAACAACTCGATCTCCCTGGTCGCTTGTGCCATCTGCTCGGTACTGCGGGCGGACACCATAATCGCGTGTACGGTATCGAGTGGAGAGCCGTTGATTCGTTTGCGGACGGTCGTGTGCGGCATCAGCACAATATTGTCCTGATCGTCGCCAACCATGTTCGCGCCCTTTTTTTTCAAGATCCCAATCACCCGAAAGGGAACGTTGTTCACGCGGATCGTCTCATCGAGCGGATTAACCGTTCGAAACAATTTGGGAATCAAGGTTTGCCCGATCACGCAAACCTTGGCGTTGGACTGGAGGTCACCTTCTGAAAAGAAGCCACCTGCCTCCAGTTCCCAATTGCGAACCGTCAGGTAGTCGGCACCGACGCCCTGCAGTTCTTTGGGATTCCAGTTGTCGTGGCCGTAGATCACCTGACCAGCGGTGCCAACGATCGGCGAAGAGGCGAGTACCGCCGGGCAGACTTCACCGATCGCATCCGAATCGGCGGCCGTTAACGTCGGGGCGCCGGCTTGTCGCACGCCACCACGGCGAGTTTGGCCTGGCAACACAAGGACGACGTTTGTGCCGAGTGCTTCAAACTCGCCACTGACCAGTTGAGTGGCGCCCTGACCGATCGACACAATCGTCGTGACTGCCGCGATTCCGATGACGACGCCGATGATCGTTAATACAGCACGCATCTTGTTTTTCAACAAGGCTCGAAGGGCGATGCGGATGGTGTCGAGAAAGGACATCGCGTCTACTCCTTCCTGCCCGTCACCAAGGCAGCACCGACGTCGAGTTCACCCGCGGCCAGTTCGGTAAACCGGTTCTCGGTCAAGCCCGTCGTAACCGACACCGCTTTGAGACGATCGCCATCGACAACCCAAACGTGCCGCTGATTCTTTTTCTTTTGGGCCTCGGCCTTTTCGCCCGCCGTTCGATTTGCGTTCTCTTCGTCTTCTGCTTCGGTTGCCGACTTGTTCTTCCAAGCCGAACCGTCGATCAGATGTCGATCGGACTGACGAACGAACTTGACATCTTCGGGATAGAATCGCAACGCGGCGTTGGGAATCTTTCGCACGTCTTCGGTCGCATCGACTTGAAAGGAGATGCTGGCGGTCATTCCAGGCAGCAGCTTTAGATCACGGTTGCTGGCCCCGATGACTACCGGATAGGTGACAACGCTTTGAGTGGCAACGCTGCTAACACGTATCTGCTCGATCTCGCCGTCGAACACCTCTTCGGGATGCGCATCGACCGTGAACGTGACCGAACGCCCTTTGGCTTTGGCTTTCTGAATCAAGCCGATGTCAGCTTCGTCCACCGATGCGAAGACATGCACCTTTTCACGCAGGTCGGGGGCGATCACGAACAGCTCGGGCGTTTGAAACTGTGCGGCTAGCGTTTGGCCTGGATTGATCTTGCGATCGATCACGACGCCGTCGACCGGTGCGGTCACCTCACAGTAGTTTAGGTTAGCGCGTGACGTCTCGAGCGAAGCCTGCGATTGCAGGATGGAGGCCTTGGCGAGCTTTCGCTGAGCTTGCAGCGATTTCACTTCAAACACCAATGCGTCCATCTCACGGTCGGACATGAAATCCTGATTGGTACGCCGCAGTTTCTTGCCACGCATGTAATTGTTCAGCGCTTGTTGCAGTTGAGCTTCGACGCGTTCCAGTTCGGCCTCGCGTGTCGCCAAAGTCGCCTCATCGCGATCCACGTTGGCTTTGAACAATCGCGGATCGACCCGCGCGAGGATGTCGCCCGCTTTGACTTCATCATTGAAATCGACATTCAGCTCCACGATCGGACCCGACACAAACGAGCCAATCGAGACCGACAGCACGGGCTGGATCGTTCCGGTCGAATTCACGTACCGAGTGATATCGCCTCGCTCCACCTCGGCCGTGTCCCAAGTAATCTTGCCGCGCTGTTCCCAATACTCCAACGCTGGCTGATAGGCCGCCGCCCCCGCAACCCCGATGATGGCCAGAACGATCATGAATTTGAGTACCGTTTTCATTGCCAATTCACGTTTTCATTGCCTTTCCATTACACAGCCCCTTTCCTGGCTGCATCACACCTCTCTCCGGCGACCAAGAATGCTTCAGTAACATCATGCTATCCGAAAACCCACGTCGCTGTGCTTCGCCGCCGCATCCGTTCTCGGCGGATCGGATAAACACGGGGCCATTCGCGATTTGCTACCCCTCGAGCGACGTATTCCCTGGACCAACGAATCGAATGCCGTGATTCAAAGACATTGCTCTTGGTCGCCGTCTCTCCTGCCCGATCGACCGGGCACAGCACTAGCGTTCGGTCTCCGGGAACCGTGTGCTAACGCACCGCGCCGAATGGATGCTAACGCAGCTCGCCAAATGGGTGCTAACGCACCCCGGCTAATTATGCCAGAAGAACCTTGCTCGCCTGCTTCGCGGCCGCCGATCGCCATAGGGTTTGGCTCGGTTTCCACGCTGGAGACGCGTGGAAACCGAGGGAAAACAGGGCTGTGAATTCCCGTCGCCATTTAAAACATCAAGGGTTGTCAAAAATAGTGGTCCGCGCTACATTGATAGACTGATGACTCATTCAGCCCCCCTTCATACCGTGCCTGCTTCCGGACAATTGCGTTCGATCGATCGTGATTTGCTCGACGCCCTGCGAGGTGGCGAGCGGCTTGGAGTGACGGAATTGACCGAGACCTTAGGCGTCACCGCAACGGCGGTCCGTCAGCGGATCGAGCGATTGCTGGACGATGGCTTGATCGAGCGTCACAAGGTGGTTGCTGGTCGCGGCCGCCCAACGTTCAGCTATTCCTTGACGGCCGATGGTCACCGACGCGCGGGGGCGAATCAGGCCGATTTGGCGGACGCGATGTGGCAAGAGATTTTGTCACTAGAGGATGCCTCCGTGCGTCAGCAGTTGTTGGCGGGCATTGCGCGGCGTCTGGGCACTGTGTACAAGCAGCAGTTGACGGCGGGCCATGACGACGCGTCGTCATTAGAGTTGCGAATGCGTGAACTGTCGAAGTTGATGACGGGCAATCGCATCCCGAACGATGTGTCTCGCCAAGGTTTGGCCGCCTTGCCGGTCTTGGGGATTACGGCTTGTCCTTATCCTGAATTAACCGACGAATCCGAGCAACGATCGATGTGTCACCTCGAAGAAGAGATGCTCAGCGAAGCCCTCGGCCGGCCGGTGGAACTGACCAGTTGTCGGTTAGACGGCGACCACTGTTGCCAGTTCTCACCCAAAGAAACTTCATAAACCACATTTAGCAATGAGCGACAAATAAGTGTCGGGTACCTTTTGTGCAAAGCACCCGAAGGGCGAGTTCCTCGCAAAAGGTACCCGACACTTTTTTGTCGCACGATCCTTAACCGCAGCGGAAACGGCTATCAACGGAACGATAACCTCGTGCTGTCAACCACTTCGCGTGCCGATTCGATTCCCGGATTGGAGCTCGAAGCCGACGATGTGCGCTGCACGCATGGCAGCACGACGGCCAAGGTGGACGAAGAACAAATTTTCTATGCGGAATGTCGCGGCTTTACTCGACAGGAAGCGGTGCGCATGATTGTGACCGGATTCTTCCAGCAGATTTTTGACCGCATTACGATTGAAAGCGTCCGGGAAGCTCTGGGACGCTCCATTGCCCGTCAAGTTCGCGAATACGAATAAAAGTGGAGAGCCAGCCCATGGCATTGTGCGAAGATAAAGTCCGCGAGTCACTGAAACAGGTGATCGACCCCGAGTTGTACGTCAACATCGTCGATTTGGGATTGATCTACACCGTCGATGTTAAAGATCCAGACGAAGCCGGGAAACACGATGTGCTGGTCGAAATGACGATGACCAGCCCCATGTGTCCAGCCGGGCCCCAGTTGGTCGCCGGAGCCAAGGGAGCCGTCGAAGGGCTGGAGGAAGTCAACGAAGCGGAAATCAAGGTGGTGATGGAACCGCCTTGGACGCAGGATATGATGACCGATGACGCGCGTGATCAATTAAACATTTTCTAGCTCTAATCGGTCCTGACTTCTTTGAAACCTGTGTTCGCTGCTGAATTCGTCTGCGGTGGGGGCTTTGCCCGCCACGCCCTCGATACCGTTCCGCACTCCCTGCGGGAAGAAGGGGCGGCGATGTTGCGCGCCCTAACGTGTGACCTGGCAGAACTGGGGGATGTGGTGGTGCCGATCGATCCGCGGATCGACGTCAATCTGCCGCGTAACGTCCAGCGTGTGCCAATCAATTTGGCCAAACCGCTGTGGGCACAGTGGATCAAAGCGGCACGCCAATGCGAGACGGCAATCATCGTCGCTCCGGAGCAGTCCGGAACGCTCGCTCAAGCCGTTTCGATGTTGCGAGCCGGCGGGATTGAGCCGACGATGTCGAGCGGTGATTTTCTGCGGGTGGCAAGCGATAAGTGGGAGACGGCTCGCGCCTTTGCGGTCAATCGCGTGCCGCATCCGACGACATTCATCCTCAGCACGATGGCGGACGCCGATCGGTTGTCTTCGCCGCGTTGGGTGGTCAAGCCGCGCGATGGTTGTGGGACGGAAAGCATTGAAGTGTTTGATTGCTTTGATTCCGCGGCAGCGGCATTGACGGAGAACTCGATCTTGCAGTCGTGGTCACCGGGGACGCCGGTTTCGGTCGGAGTGATCGTGGCGAGGGGCGAAATGACGGTTTTGCCGGTCGTCTCGCAGACGATCGAGTCGGCCTCTTGCACCTACGCGGGTGGAGAAGGTCCCTTGTCGGCCGAACTGCAACGCCGTGCGACTTCGCTCGCCTCCTGTGCTTTGGCTGCCATGCCGCCCACGGCGAAGGGCTACGTGGGGCTGGATTTGATTCTCGCCGCCCAGCCCTCTGACGATTGCGTGATCGAGGTCAATCCGCGGCTAACGACGTCGTACGTGGGACTGCGCCACATGATCGAAGGCAACTTGGCAGCGCGGATCATTGGTCAAGGGAATGGGCCGATTCGATGTTGCGCCGAGCAGGCGACGGTTCGTTGGACTCCCGACGGCCGGGTTTGGGTACATGATCGCTTGTTGGATGAGTGAGCGGTGGAAGTGCACACGACCGGTTACCGCATCGGGCTGGATATTGGCGGCGCTAACCTCAAACTTGCCGACACGCTGAAGCAAACCCGCGACATTCCCTTCCCGTTGTGGCAGCGCTATGACGAGTTGGCGGCACGTTTGACCGAGGTGCTGCGTGATTTTCCTCCTTCCGCTCCGTTGGCCGTCACCATGACGGGCGAGTTGGCAGACTGTTTTGCGGATGCCGCCGCCGGTGTCCGTTTCATTGCCGACGCCGTGTTGGCCGCCGCACCGCAAGCCCAGGCGATCGGTTTTTATCGGCTCGATGGCACCTTCGCCGACATTGCCACGGTGCATCAGCACCCGGACGATTTTGCGGCGTCGAACTGGCACGCCCTAGCCCAGCACTTATCGCAATCGTTGACCGCCTCGGCACTATTGATCGATATCGGTTCGACAACGTGCGACGTGATCCCGCTGGAGCCTCATCGTGTGGCAACCGAGGCAGGCAACGATTTCGAACGCTTGATTGCGGAACAGTTAGTCTATGTCGGTATTGGACGGACGCCCGTTTGCGCGCTTCTGGAACACGCCACGCTGCTGGGACGGCGCGTCCCGCTGATGAACGAATGGTTTGCGACGACGGGCGACTGCGCCGTCCTGTTGGGCTGGCAAAGCGAAGACCCGCACGACCTGCAGACCGCCGATGGACTACCGCGCACGCGAGCAGCGGCGCGGGCGCGGCTGGCGCGAATGGTCGGCCTTGATCAACGGAGCTTTCCCTGGGAGGCCGCTGAAGCGCTCAGCCGACAAACGCTGGCCAGCGTGACGGCGCGGATTTGCCGCGCCATCGAAGCGGCTCCGCCCCATCGGCACTGGATTCTAAGTGGGCATGGGCAGCGGTTATTGTGCGACTACAAACCGAAGCACGTCGAACGCCGCACCGACTTAGCCCACACGCTCGGTCCGCAACTCAGTCGCGTCGCGCCCGCCCATGCCGTCGCTCAGCTCTCGGCCAACCTGCCGCCTTAGCAAACGTGGCCAACGGGAGGGGGCGCGGTGTCCAGCCTTCTGGCGCGTCGCTTCGTCTTTAGATGCTGAGCTTCCTGCCTTGGGTCTCCTAAGCAGGCAGGCTGGAGTCATCGGGTCAATGAGCCGCCTCGGCGATCGCCGCGGTTCCTGAATCCAACCGGGGCTATCGCGCAAACGGCTAAGGATCGTGCGACCAAAAAGTGGCGACAAAAAAGTGTCGGGTACCTTTTGCGAGGAACTCGCCCTTGGGGTGCTTCGCACAAAAGGTACCCGACACTTTTTTATCGCTCATTGCTAAGCAGAGTTCTGCGGAATGATTCCTGCAAACCTGCTCAGGTTGCCGGTTCCTTTTTAGATGGCGTTTTGCTTTTGGGTTTGGCTTCCTTCTTTACCGCAGGAGGGTCGGCAGGCGAAGATTCCTTCGTTTTGTTTTTTGATTCGCCTTCGGAATCCTCGTTTTCCTTCGCAGCGGCTTGCCGTTTTTGCATTTCGTTTTTGGGCTTGCTCTGCTTGTAAAGCTGGAACCGGCTGGGCACCAACTTCGGCGGCCAGTGGTCATTCGAAGCCCCCGTGTCGGCGGTTTGGCGACGCGGATCGAGTTCCAGCCTTTGGATTGTTTTGTCGGTGATGATCAATTTCTTGATCTGCTTCGCATCGCGACGCCAGATTTCGGCTGGATAAACCTTGTTTTCACTCGAGCCATCTTCGTAGTGAATTTGCAGCACGATCGGCATCACTAAACCGCCTACGTTCTTGAACTGCACGACATAGAAGTTGGTCTTGCGTTTCAGCAATTTGCGTTCTTCGGGATCAAGCGAATCGATGAACCGCTGGAAAGCTTTCCGCGAGTCCTCGGTGACTTCTAGGTCGTCGTAATCGTTGTAGAAATCCTTTAAGCCAGGAAACAGATCGACCCGCTTGGGCAGCGGTTCGTTGCGTTCTTTGGACAGCGTTTTCGGTTTGGCGGCTCGTTCCTGGCGTTTTCGCTCGGCCTGTTCATCGGGATCGCCGGCATCGATTTGGAACAACTGCAGCGAATCGATGGCGATGTCCACGTGGTCGGTACTGTAGAACCAACCTCTCCAAAACCAATCGAGGTCGATGCCGGAGGCGTCTTCCATGGTGCGAAAAAAGTCGGCAGGGGTGGGCCGACGGAACTTCCAGCGTCGAGCATACTCGCGGAACGCAAAATCGAATAACTCGCGTCCCAGGATTGTCTCCCGCAGAATGTTTAAGGCCGTCGCCGGTTTGGAGTAGGCATTTGGGCCAAACTGGTGAATCGATTCACTGTTGGTCATGATCGGAACTTGGTTACCGCCTTGCATGTAGCCCACGATGTCGGCCGGTTCCCCGCGCCGGCTGGGGTAGTTCTCTTCCCATTCCTGTTCCGAGAGGTACTGCAAAAACGTGTTCAAACCCTCGTCCATCCAAGTCCACTGACGTTCATCGCTATTGACGATCATCGGAAAGTAGTTGTGGCCGACTTCGTGGATGATGACCGAAATCAACCCGTATTTGATTTTCTCCGAGTACGTTCCGTCCGCTTCGGGTCGAGGGCCATTGAAGCAGATCATCGGGTATTCCATGCCATAGACGGGACCGTTGACACTGATCGCCGTGGGATATGGATATTCGAAGGTGTAGCGACTGTAGACATCCAACGTATGGACGATCGCATGCGTCGAATACTGACTCCACAACGGTTCGGCTTCGTTGGGATAAAACGACATCGCCATCACCTGTTGGTCGCCCACTTGATGCCCGACCGCATCCCAGATGAACTTGCGGCTGCTGGCAAATGCAAAGTCGCGCACGTTATCGGCGTGGAACTTCCAGGTCTTCGTATTCTTGCTCCGCGAAGCCTCGTTCTGCTTGGCTTCTTCGGGGGTGACAACAAAAATCGGCTCCTTTTCGCCACGAGCTTGTTCCAGGCGTTGGGCTTGCGTTTCGGTTAAGACCTCCGCGGGATTTTGCAGGACTCCGGTGGCGGAAACGATGTGGTCGGCCGGCACCGTAATGTTGACGTCGTAGTCGCCCAGTTCCAGCGTGAATTCGCCACGTCCGAGGAACTGCTTGTGTTGCCAGCCGCTATAGTCGGTGAAGGCAACGGCCCGCGGGAACCACTGCGCGATTTCGTAGATATAGTTTTTGTCTTTCTCGAAGTACTCATGCCCGCCGCGGGCTCGGATCAAGGTTGCGTCGACAATATTGTAGGAATAGTCAATGCTCAAACCAGCCGACTGACCAGGTTCAATTGTCGTTGGCAAATCGATCCGCATCATGGTTTTCACGATGGTGTAGGGCAGTTCGTTGCCTGCCTTGTCTTCGACTCGCGTGATCTTGTAGCCACCTTCGAACGACTCGCGGGCCAGCAGCGAGCGAAGTGCGTCAAAGCTGACGCGTCCGTCGAGCGTCGGTGCCTCGGCCGCTTGAATTCCGTCCGAATCGGGTTTGAAAAGATTTTGGTCCAGCTGCAGCCAAATGTATCGCAACGATTGCGGCGAGCGATTGTGATAGTCGATGTCGACCTTGCCAATCAGCCGCTGTTGATCATCGTCGATACGCACGTCGATCTGATAGTCGGCGCGTTGCTGCCAGTAGCTCGGTCCCGGTTCGCCCGATGCGGTGCGAAAGCCGTTGGGCGTCGGCAGCCATTCCTCAAGTTGTCGAAAGTAATCGCGTTGATTTCCAAACTTGCCATTCGGTTCCGGTTGGGCATATACGCTTCCCGCCGAGATGGCCAGAATGATGATCGAGAGGATTTGTCGCGGCAGAGCGGTTTCGGTTCGATAAATCATAAGTTGCAACGTCAAAGGGCGGCAAAGTTTCCAGAAGCCACCAGTTTAATCGCTGGGGACACCGTGTCGGGCTAGCTTGCCGGGTGGTGGCGGGAATTCGCGGCAAAACCGCCGATAATGGGCCTGATCGTTCCAAAATCGCAGGTCAGGGCGAAAATCGATGCCTCTGTTTTTTCTTGTCGCGTGAGAAGGCGGTCTAAAGCGTGCGTGTTTTGTATGAAGACAATCATTTACTGGTCGTCGACAAGCCCTGTGGGATGGCCACGATGGGCACCACCGAGGGGCCCACGGCCTACACTTGGGCAGCCGATTACCTGAAGCGAAAGTACAACAAGCCGGGCAAGGTGTTCGTCGGCATCGTCAGTCGGCTCGATACCTTCACCAGCGGCGTGTTGGTGCTCGCGCGCACCAGCAAGTCCGCCTCGCGGCTGGCCGAGCAGTTCCGCAATTCGGAAACCGAAAAGACCTATCTGGCCGTTGTCGAAGGCGAGTTGCCCCTCGGGCGGCAGCGTTTGGTCGACTGGGTTCGCAAGGACGACGCGGCGCATCGGATGCGTTGTGTTGGCGAATCGGCATCGGGCGCCCAACAGGCAACGCTGCAACTAGAAGCCTTGCGGAGTTATTCCGGCAGGACGCTGGTTCGGGTGCGGTTGGAGACCGGCCGCAAGCATCAAATCCGCGTGCAACTTGCCAGCCGTGGGCATGCGGTGTGGGGCGATCGTAAATACGGAGCGACGACCAAAATGCCCATTGGTATTGCCCTGCATTCTTTTCGCTTGCAACTGAACCACCCGACGCTCCGTGACCGCCGCACGTTTGGTTCCGATCCGCCGTCAAGCTGGCGCGCCCTGGGAGTCACGGCGGCCGATTATGCCGACGCAAACGCTCGGCGGTAGCTCACCGCCGCAGGCGATCGGTCCACCGGTTGCGTCTTTCCGCACGGCCTGTTGCCCGCGCGGAAAAGCCTACCGAATTGCTACAGCAGGCGGCGGGTGTAGAGCAGCCATTCGGCACCTAAGAATCCGATCGCCACCAACAATAGCCAACGCCATGCTTCGCCTCGTGTGGCAACATCGGAGGCACCATCCTCCGCCCGCAGGATAGCGTTCTCCCGTGCCTCATCGATCACCTTCAAGCGATCTCCGGTGCGCACCTTTGTGTTGGCTTGCGCGGCACTACCGTTTTTGCGAACGACTCCCTTATTCAGCCAAGCGGTGATCTGTGGTTCGGTTCCCGCATCCAGGTCGAGCATCGCCGCGGCGACCGTCATCCCGGCCTGAGTTTCGGTCACTAGGTATTCGGTATCGAACTGCTCGACTGGCCCGATTTGCCTGACCGCCGCACGCTCGAGTTGGCTTTCTTGGGGATCGAACAAATTGACGCTGAAGACGCCCAACGCCACTTTCTCCTTGGACAACGAGTACAGCCCCACCTGGTCGGTTCCGGAGATCACCACATTCCCGCCCGGTTGGACCTGCAGCGTTTCGACTTGACCACTCGGACGCTTTAGCTGCACCGTGCTTAGACGATTGTCGACGCGCATCGTAACCGTTTCGCCGGGTCGAAAAGTTTCGGCCGAACTGGTCTCCACTGCGCCGCCTAGGTGTCGCAAGATATTCAGCACGAACACGGGCCAACTGCGTTGCACCGGCCAGTCACTATTGAAAACCGCTCCCCCGTCGCTATCGGATAAAATCTCAAAGCCAATCACGAGATCTTGATAGCCTTCGCGGGGCGCTAAAGACATCATCGGACCGCTATCGGCGGTCAGCAGGTCGACGCTTCCCGCCGGTGGAACCAGCGGCCGACCTTCGACGATTTGCAGCGCGTAAACTTCCAAGAACCGCATCACCGGGTGCGTCCGATCAATGTCGATCAACAGCACCGGGGAGGTGAGTTCGCCTTGCTTCCAATCCGTGGGGGGCAAAGAACCGATAAAGACGGTATTGGAAAGCGGCATCTGTGCGGGAGCGCTGCGGTCGTAAATGATCAAGTCGTCCATGCCTGTTGAGGCGCGTTCTTTGTATTGATCCGACTCCAGGTAACTCGGCGGCACCGTCTCGAGCAAGCACACCTTGCCCGCCTCGGCCGTGTTGAGGGCCAGCTCGATCGGGCGGTTCCCGGTCGAAACCAGCAGTACCGAAACGGTTCGCAGCGGCACGATCGCCGTGTAGGCCACATCATCGATTTCCAATTCATCGGGAATCAGGGCCTTGCCACGAGCGTCCTTGACGTCGAGCGTCAACTGCAACTCCGCCGCATTGGCGTTGCGAAGCTTGAACGGAGCCCCCGCTTCTTCTCCGGGCGGCAAGGCAACTTCGATCGCATCCTGGAATTCCCCATCCATCAGCAGCGTCGCGTTCAGCGTTTGCGGTTGTTTGCCGGTGTTGATGATCCTCGCGAAGGCCTCGACCTCTTCGGGCGATTCGGGATTACGTTGGGCACTAAAAGCGACAATCGCCACGTTGGCGGCGTCTTCGGTTCCGACCGGAATGTAGGTGGCCTTCAAATTGCCCAGGTCGAAATCGGTGACGTTAGGAAAACCGCCATCGGAGTAGATCAGCAGCTCCGCCGGAAGGGCATCGGCAACCTGATAATCACGCGCGTTGCCCGCCTCGCTGGTGCGATTCGGATTCGCCAAACCGGCGGCCGCTTTGAGCGCGTCGCCTAAGTTGGTCGGCCGATCGGATTGCTGAGCTCTGTCGAGCGACTCGCGCAAGCGATTGCGATCAGCCGTGAACGACTGCAGGACTTCGGCGCGGTCATTAAACGCGATCAACATCGCCACATCGGAATCATCCATACGGTCAATGCGGTCGCGGATCAGACGTCGCGCTGCCTCGAAACGCGACTTGTCGTCGCCCGCATCGGTGGCTCGCATGCTGGCCGACGTATCGAGCAACATCACCAACCGTTCATCTTGCTGGTCGATGCTCGGCCAACCGGGACGCAATAACGCCAACGCGGCCAGCCCCACGACCAACAATTGCAACAGCAGCAGGAGGCTTCGCCGCAATCGCTGCAACAGACTGTTGACGTGTAAATCCTCGATCGTGCGCGACCACAAAAACGTACTCGGGACCGTAAGCGGCTGACGGCGAAGTTTTAGGAAGTACAGCAGAATGATACCGATCGGAACCAAGCCCAGAACGGCCCATTGCCAGGATTGCAAAGCCGGCAGGTAGCTCATCGCACGACTCCACGTTCACGTAGATAACGGGTCACCATTTCATCGACCGGCATGTCGGTTCGCGCCAACAGATAGGTAATCGAGCGACGACTGCAAAACGATTTGGCGGTATCGACAAACGCATTGACCGTCTTCTTGTAACGTTCCAGCAAGACCCGGTTAATGGTAACTTCCGCCAAATCCCCGTCCTCACTGTCGACCAACCGCAAGTCTCCCTGCAGCGGTGGCTCTAACTCTTCGGGAGCCAGGAGGTGGACCACGTAAACGTCCATGCGTCGGCTGATCAACATCCGCAGGGCTTGTTCGTACCCCGCCTTATCCAGCAGGTCGGTGATCAAAACCGCGATGCCACTGCCCGAATTGCGTAAAGCAAAATCTTTCACTCCCTCATACAGCGACACGTTTTGTCCAGGTTGCACGGAATCGAGGTATTGCAGCATCCGCCACAGATTGGACTTGCCCCGCATCACCGGAGCATTGTTGCCGGTCGGGCCCAAGGCGGCGACTTTGACGCGGTCGGCGCGGCAGAGGCCAACGTACCCCAGGCATGCGGCGAGTTGCTTGGCGACGTGCAGTTTGGTGGGATCCCCAAAATTCATCGATTCGCTGGCGTCGATCAACGCGTAAAAGTGCAGGTCTTCTTCTTCCAGAAACAGTTTTAAAAACAGTTGGTCTAGTCGCGCGTAGAGGTTCCAGTCAATCTGTCGCAGGTCGTCACCAGCGACATAGTTCCGAAAGTCGGCGAACTCAACACTTTGCCCTTTGCGGCTGCTGCGACGTTCGCCCTTCATGCGGCCTCGAAACATTTGCCGCGAGACCAATTCCAGACGCTCCAGACGCGCGATCAAATCGGGCGACAGCAGCTCGGTAGCGGCGGCAGGCATAAGCGGCTCCAAGAAGAAGCAGAAGAAGACGAAAGAGCCTCATCTTAGCGACTTTCCGGCCGCCTGTCTGTTGGCCAGCGTGGGGCGTCCAGACCCAGGGCGTCTCCGCGGGCCGAAAACACAGGAGGCCTCTTTTTGGCAGCCGTGTGATCCGCGGGGCACACCGTTTGCTCCCTGCGTTTGGCGTTTGGCACCCACGACCGAAGTGCCTGTCATGGTCCAGCCCCATCCCTTGCGCCCCGGTTCCCGAGGGATCTCTTCTTTTTCTGTAAGGCTTGTTTGATGCCGTTCTTTTCCGAGACCGCTTCCGATTGCTCCGCCACGCACGGCACGGCCCTTTCCAGCACCCTTTCGCACACTTCGCACTCTGCCAAGGAAACTCCGTTCATCGAACGTCACCCCGTCGAGCGTCGGGTGCGCGACGTGTTCCGAGCTGCCTCGTACGCCGAGCTCCGCCAGCTCCGCTGTAAATGGGCCCCCGGAGTCTTGCGGCTGGACGGTTGTGTGAGCAGTTTTTTCCTCAAGCAGCAAGCTCAGGAATTGGTCCGCGCCGTCGATGGGGTGCGAGGAATCGAAAACGGGATCGAGGTAATCGCCGTCGCCCCGCAGCGCGGCCCCCGCTAGGACGGCCTTCGTATTCGCGCACGCCCTTCATTTGCGAGAGGAGCAAATCCGCGAGCAGCGCAACGCGGATCACAGAACTCTGCTTAGCCGTTTGGACACCAGCCCCGGTTGGTTTCAGGAACCGCGGCGATCGCCAAGGCGGCTCATTTACCGGATGACTGCTGCCTGCTTTGAAGACGCCAGGGCTGCCGTTAGGCGATCGTGACGTCCGGTGATAAGTAGACATCCTGGATGCGATGTAGCAATTCGATGCCATCTTCCATCGGGCGCTGGAAGGCTTTGCGGCCCGAGATCAGGCCCATGCCGCCGGCACGCTTGTTGATCACCGCAGTGCGAATCGCTTCCCTCAAGTCGCTCTCGCCCGCCGACGCGCCGCCGGAATTAATCAGACCGATGCGGCCCATGTAACCGTTGGCGACTTGGTAACGGCACAAGTCCACCGGATGGTCCGACGACAGTTCGTCGTAGACCTTCTTGGCGGTCTTGCCAAACTTTAGCGCTTTGAAGCCGCCATTGTTGAGCGGCAGTTTCTGTTTGACGATGTCGGCTTGCAGCGTCACTCCCAAGTGGTTGGCTTGCCCGGTCAAGTCCGCCGCGACATGGTAGTCCTTGTCGGCCTTGAATTCGCTGTTGCGGAGATAGCACCACAAGATGGTTGCCATCCCCAGTTCATGGGCACGCTGAAAGGCCTGAGAGACTTCGATGATCTGCCGTCGCGATTCCGGCGATCCAAAATAGATCGTCGCGCCGACCGCAATCGCTCCCATGTCAAAGGCTTGTTCCACTTCTCCAAACATCGTTTGATCGTAGCTGTTGGGATAACTGAGCAGTTCGTTGTGATTCAGCTTTACAATGAAGGGAATCTTGTGAGCATACTTGCGTGCCACGATTCCCAGCACGCCAAAGGTAGAGGCGACCGCATTGCAGCCCCCTTCGATCGCCAGTCGCACAATGTTCTCCGGATCGAAATATTCCGGATTGGGTGCAAAGGACGCCCCCGCGGAATGTTCGACACCTTGATCGACCGGCAAGATGGAAAGGTAACCCGAGCCGGCCATGCGACCATTGTCGTACAGGCTGGCCAGACTGTTCAGTACTCGCAGGTTACGGTCACTGGGGCCAAAAATCCGATCAATAAAATCGGGTCCCGGTAAATGCAATTGATCGCTGCGGATCGTTTCGCAGCGATGTTCCAACAGGTGCGGTGCGTCGGAACCGAGTGCGTCGTGAAGCCATTTGCTCATTAGAAATTCCTCTGAAGAAGGAGCCGAGGAACGATCCAAAACAGGGACGCGTTCCGCCAGGGTCAGGATGAAAAACAGTGTCAGGACAAGAAAAGCGGACTGGAAGGTTCAGGGTCAGCGAGCGTGCGCCCACTGCACGATCTGTTGCGTGTTCAGCATCCCGGAATGCCGACGCACCTCTTTGCCGCCGTGGAATTCAATCACTGTGGGAATGCCCGAGATGCCAAACTGACCAGCCGTTTGCGGGGCTTCTTCGGTGTTCAGCTTGGCTAGCACGACTTGCGGCGAGAGCTTCGCGGCGGCTTCTTCAAAGGCGGGAGCCATCATCCGGCAAGGGCCACACCACGGTGCCCAGAAGTCGACCACGACCGGCACCTCGGTCCGAGCAATGAACTTTGCAAATGTCGTTTCGTTTAACTCAATCGGTTGCGTCGGTAGTAACTCCGCGTGACACTTCCCACAGACCGGACTGTCGCCAGCCTTCGCATCGGGAACGCGGTTCACTGCTTGGCAAGCTGGGCAGACAATATTCATGAAGAACCTTTCAACCAAAATCGAATCAAGATCAGCACAGCACACAAGCCGCCGTTTGCCCCAGCGTTCGCCGTTTGCCCCAGCACTTCGTGAGACACCGTTGGATTGTAAAAGCCTAGGCAGGCCGCCTCATTCGAGAGGGTGCCGTTCGTCATCGCAACGATGCGTCGGGACCGCCTCCAGCGTGATGGATAGACGCGAACTCCGGCATGATGGCTAGACGCGAATGGCGTGCCGGATCCGAAAGCCGTCAGAAAGTGTGCAGAGGCAACCGAGCGAACAGCGTTCAGCGCGACTCACAGCGCGCAGCGTGACCCGTTGTCGCGCTACAGGCGGTCAGGCGTGCGTTTCCGCTCCATGCCCCCTGGCTCCCGCCGCCATCGCCTCCCATTTCGAAGCCGGCTTTCCGTCACTTTTTCAAACCAGCCGCCAACGCAGCCAACCGCTGAACAGACGCTGGGAGTAAGATTTGGCGCGGTATTTGCCATCACAAGGTCTGCTGCGCCGCTGGTGTTCGAAGGATTAACAACGCTGCGCCCCGTCGACACGCGCACCTCCGATTTCCAGCACCCCTGACTCTCTCACGAAGGAACGTATCATGAAACATGTCGCATGGAAAAGCGTTTGGAACAGCGTCCACATCGGTCGGCTGGTCGTCGTCGCATCGCTGGGGATCGCCTGGGCTGGGGCCGCATCGGTTTGCGCCGAGCAACCTCCCACCGAGCAACCTCCCACCGAGCAACCTCCCACCGCGAAAATAGCACCGGCAGACGATCGGCCGATGAGCTTTTGGATGGAGAAGAAGCTGGACCATTCGCAGACGCTGCTTCGCGCCCTCGCAACGAGCGACTTCGAGGCCCTGCAAAGCAATGCGCGGCAGATGCAGTTGCTCAACCGCGTCGAAGGTTTCGTGCGGAGCCGGAACCCCGCGTATCGGCAGCAGCTCCACACCTTCGAACGTGTCACCGGCGAACTGGAACGGCAAGCGAAGCGGGAAAACATTGAGGGAGCCACTTTGGCATTTAATCAGTTGACGGTCAGTTGTGTTCGCTGCCATGAAACGTTGCGTGCCATGGAACAAGGCCCCACCACGAATCCCCCCACCGACGCAGGAGGTGATCCTCGATGACCACGCAGACGCCGATTCCCGAAACGCCGCTTCAGCGTTCGCAATCCAGCCCGCCGGATGCTCGTCCACGTCGTTTGCGACTGGGGGGGCGTGAGTACCATTTCTGGGCGTTTGCGTTGCTGATCGCTTTGCTGTTGCTGTTTCTGATTGCGCGACAAGCGGTCGGTTGGTAAGCCGCGTTCTCGTCTGCCGTGGAGGACGCCATGGTTACTAGTCTGACCTCGCGATGGTCGGCGCTGCGACGTGCATTCAGCCGTGGCGAGTGGTCGGCGAAGCTGTTGGGGTTACCCAAGCAAACGACTTCGACATCTGACGATGGGCTGATTTTGATCCAGGTCGACGGGTTGTCACGAGTGCAATTCGAAGCGGCACTGGCCCATGGGCGGCTGCCCTTTTTGCGTTCTTTGCAGCGTCGCGAACGCTACCAGCTGCACTCTTTTTATTCGGGGCTGCCATCGAGCACCCCCAGCGTGCAAGGCGAATTATTCTACGGTCAGCAT
>Ga0209947_1000826_pt1 | contig 18945 bp, 16 predicted proteins | sample SalPonR2_B_D2_MG_FD_185706 | JGI IMG/M metagenome (GOLD analysis project Ga0209947, IMG submission 185706) | Salt pond soil microbial communities from South San Francisco under conditions of wetland restoration - Salt Pond MetaG R2_B_D2_MG... ... | reverse complement strand
AAGGAACAGCTACGCCCGCTGGGCGCCGGTCTATGACGTGACCTTCGGCAAGATCACCCATGCCGGGCGGCGCGCGGCGGTGGCGCATATCAACGCACGTGGCGGAGACGTGCTGGAGGTGGGCGTCGGCACCGGGCTGTCGCTGGAAGCCTACGGTCGGGGACTGCGTGTCACCGGCATGGATTACAGCGACGACATGCTGCGCAAGGCGCGGGCGCGGGTGGCGAAGCTGGGCCTGACCCATGTCGCCGGGCTGCGGCAGATGGATGCGCGCGCGCTCGATTTCCCCGATGCCAGCTTCGACACCGTGGCGGCGATGCACGTGCTGTCGGTGGTGCCCGAACCCGGTCGCGTGATGACCGAGATCGCCCGCGTGCTGCGCCCCGGCGGGCAGGTGGTGATCACCAACCATTTCCGGCACGAGCGCGGGGTCTGGGCCGGATTGGCCCGCGCCGCCGCCCCTCTCGAGCGGGTCCTCGGCTGGCATTCGGATTTCGAGATCGACACGGTGCTGTGCGACCCGCGCCTGCATGTCGTCACCCGCCGCGACCTGCCGCCGATGGGGATGATGACCTTCCTGGTGCTGGAAAAACGCATGAACTGACCGCATGAAAAGGCCCCGCCGAAACCGGCGGGGCCTTGGTCCTGCTTTCCGTGGCCGGATCAGTTCGGGATCTGCCCGGTCAGCCCCTCTACATAGAAATCCATCCCCAGAAGCGTGCCGTCATCGGCGACCTCGCCCTCGGCGAGCCACGCGCTGCCGTCCTGGCGGTTGATCGGGCCGGTGAACGGATGATACTCGCCCGCCGCCATCGCCTCCTTCAATGCCAGCGCCTCGGCGCGCACATCTTCGGGCACCGCGTCGGTGATCTCGCCGATCCCGACCATGCCTTCGTCGATACCGTGCCAGACCTGCTGGCTCTCCCATGTGCCGTCCATGACGGCCTGCGTGCGGGCGATGTAGTAGGGGGCCCAGTCGTCGATGATCGACGACACGCGCGGGAACGGGGCGTACTCGGCCATGTCCGAGGCCTGCCCGAAGGTGACGACATTGCCGGCCTTCTCCGCCGCTGCCTGCGGCGCGGTGGAGTCGGTGTGTTGCAGGATCACGTCCGCGCCCTGCTCGATCAGCGCCTGCGCGGCGTCCGCCTCTTTCGCCGGGTCGAACCAAGTGTAGGCCCAGATGATCTTGAACTCGATATCGGGGTTGACCTTCGCCGCGTGGAGATAGGCCGAGTTGATGCCGCGGATCACCTCGGGGATCGGGTAGGAGGCGATGTAGCCGACGATGTTCGACTTGGTCATCTTGCCCGCGATGTGCCCCTGCACCGCGCGCCCCTCGTAGAAGCGGGCGGAATAGGTCGAGACGTTGGGCAGCGTCTTGTAGCCGGTGGCGTGCTCGAATTTCACGTTGGGGAACTTCTCGGCTACGGCGAGCGTCGGCTCCATGAACCCGAACGAGGTGGTGAAGATCAGGTCCGCCCCCTGCAGCGCCATCTGCGTGATCGCGCGCTCGGCATCAGCGCCCTCGGGCACGCTCTCCTGATAGACCGTCTCGACCGCATCGCCGAAATGCTCTTCGACGGCAAGGCGGCCCTTGTCATGCTCATAGGTCCAGCCGCCGTCGCCGATCGGGCCGACATAGATGAAACCGACCTTGGTCTTTTCCTGTGCGGCGGCCCCGGTCGCGAGGCCGAGCGCGAGCGCGGCGGAGGTCAAAAGATGCGTGAGTTTCATGCGGCGTCTCCCTGTTATGGACTTATTGCGAAGCGTGAAAGATGCGGCCCAGTGAAGCGGGCGCGCGGGATTTGTCAGCCGACATGATGACCAGCACGAGGATGGTGATCAAGTAGGGCGACATGGAAAGATACTCGACCGGGATGGCGAGGCCCGCTGCCTGCAGGTTGAGCTGCAGCACCGTCACCCCGCCGAAGAGCCAGGCCCCGAGCAGCACGCGCCCCGCCTTCCAGGATGCGAACACCACGAGCGCCAGCGCGATCCAGCCGCCCCCGGCGGTCATTCCCTCGGTCCATTGGGGCACGCGGATGAGGCTGATATAGGCCCCGCCCAGCCCCGCGCAGGCCCCTCCGAACAGGATCGCCAGAACCCGCACGCGCACCACCTTGTATCCCAGCGCGTGGGCGGCGTCGTGGTTTTCGCCGACGGCGCGCAGGATCAGCCCGGCACGGGTGTATTTCAGCATTGCCCAGACCGCCGCGACCAGTGCCAGCGCGAGGTAGACCATCAGATCGTGGGAAAACAGCACCCGTCCGAGAAAGGGAATGTCGCTCAGCGGCCCAAGATCGAGCCGCGGGGTGGGCGGCGGCTTGATTCCGACATAGCCCTGCCCCAGCAGCGACGACAGCCCCAGTCCGAACAGCGTGAGCGCGAGGCCCGACGCCACCTGGTTGGCGAGCGCCAGTTGCGTGAGCGCGGCGAAGAGCAGCGCCAGCACTGCCCCGCCGCCCGCCGCCGCGACGAATCCCACCGCGGGTGAGCCGGTGTTCACGGCCACGGCAAAGCCGCAGATCGCCCCGGTGATCATCATGCCCTCGACGCCGAGGTTGAGCACGCCCGCGCGCTCCACCACCAATTCGCCCAGCGCGGCCAACAGGATCGGTGTCGCAGCCACCATCAGCGCGGCCAGCAGCAGGGCGGGGTCGATCGCGCCCATTACGCGGCCTCCCTGTGTCGAAAGCGGACGCGGTAATTCGTCAGCAGGTCCACGGCCAGCAGGAAGAACAGCAGCATCCCCTGGAAAAGCTGGATCGCGGCGGCGGGCAGGCCCAGCGTCGATTGCGCCATCTCGCCTCCGATATAGGTGAGCGCCATTAGAATTCCGGCAAGCGCGATGCCCACCGGGTGCAGCCGCCCCAGAAAGGCCACGATGATCGCGGTAAAGCCATAGCCCACGTTGAAATCGATGCTGACCTGCCCGGCGGGGCCTGCCACCTCGAACATCCCCGCCAACCCCGCCAGCGCCCCGGAGGTGCCGAGGCAGATCACCACCAGCCGCCCCGGCCGCACGCCCGAGAAACGTGCCGCGCGCGGGGCCTGCCCGGCGAGCCGGATATGAAAGCCGAGCAGATGGCGGCTGAGCAGAACGTAGGCGAGGATCACCGCGATCACCGCCGCGGCCACGCCCCAGTGCATGCCGGTTCCTGAGATGATCTCGGCGTTGTGGGCGGCGGGATAGTCGCGCAGGTTCCGCGAGCCGGGAAATCCCCGCCCGTCGGGGTTGCGCATCGGCCCCAGCGCCATCGCCGCCAGAAGCTGCTCGGCCACGTAGACGAGCATCAGTGACACGAGAATCTCGTTGGTGCCGAACCGCACCTTGAGGAGCGCCGGGATCATCGCCCAGGCCCAGCCGCCGAGCGCGCCGGCGAGCACCATCAGCGGAAACACCACCCAGCTGTCGAGCGGGTAGAAGGCGAGCCCCACGCCTGCGCCGGTGAGCGCGCCCGCGATATACTGTCCCTCGGCCCCGATATTCCACACCCCCGCGCGGAATCCGAGGCTGAGCCCGATGGCGATGAGGATGAGCGGCGCTGCCTTGATGAGAAGCTGCGGCCGGTAGTAGAAGGCGAACTCGCCGAAGAGCGGCTTCCAGAAGATGGTAGCGATCGCCTCGGCCGGGTCCTTGCCCAGCGCGGCAAAGAGCGCACCGCCCGCGATCATGGTGATCATCACCGCCAGCGGCGGGGTGGCCCATGTCCAGACCCGCGAGGGCTGTGGCCGCTTCTCCAGCCTCAGCATGGCGCACACGGGGGCTTCTTCTTGGCGTAAATACTCCGGTCCGCCGCCTCAGACATGCGCCACCTCCATGTCATGCGCGCCGCCCATCATCAGCCCGACCTCCTCAACACTCAGCCCGGCGGCGGGGCGGGCGGGCGACAGGCGTCCCTCATTGAGCGCGGCGAAACGGTCGGAGATTTCCATGAGCTCGTCGAGATCCTGGCTGATGCACAGGATCGCCGTGCCTTGGGCCGCGAGATCGAGCAGCGCCTGCCGGATGGCGGCAGCGGCGGCGGCATCGACGCCCCAAGTGGGTTGGTTGACGACGAACACTTCGGGGCGCTGCAGCACCTCGCGCCCGATCACGAACTTCTGCAGGTTGCCGCCCGACAGCGCGCGGGCGGCGGTCTCGGGCCCGGGCGTGCGCACGTCGAAGCGCGCGATCACCGTCTCGGCAAAGCTGCGCGCGGCCCCCCACCGGACGAAGCCGCGCGCGAGCAGCTCCTCGCGGTCCGCCCCGGTCAGGAGCGCGTTCTCGGTCAGTGTCATGTCCGGGGCGGCGGCGTGGCCGAGGCGCTCCTCCGGGGCCGCGAGCAGGCCGCGCCGCCGCCGTTCGGCGGGGCCGAGATGGCCCACCGGCGTGCCGTGGAGCCGGACCACCTGCCCCTTGGTCGTGATCTCGCCCGAGAGCGCGGCGAGCAATTCGTCCTGCCCGTTGCCCGCGACGCCGCCGATCCCGAGGATCTCTCCCTGCCGGACGGTCAGGCCGATGTCCCTCAGCGCGGTGCCGAAGGCCGAGGGCGCGGGCAGCGACAGCCCCGCGATCTCGAGTGCCACCTCGCCCGCCGCATGTGCCGCACCTGCGGGCGCGGCAAAGGACGCGCCGACCATCATTTCGGCCATTTCGCGCGCCGGGGTCTCGCGCGGGGTGCAGGTGCCCACGTTGCGTCCCTGCCGCAGGATCGTGGCGTGATCGCAGAGCGCGCGAATCTCCTCGAGCTTGTGCGAGATGTAGAGGATCGCCACCCCCTCGGAGGTCAGTCGGCGCAACGTCTCGAACAGGATCTCCACCTCCTGCGGCGTCAGCACCGAGGTGGGCTCGTCCATGATCATCAGGCGCGGCTCCTGCAGCAGGCAGCGGATGATCTCAACCCGCTGACGCTCGCCCGCCGAGAGATCGCCGGTGAGGCGGTCGGGGTCGAGGGGCAGGCCATAGGTTTCCGACACCTCGCGGATGCGCGCGGCGAGCCGGCGCAGGGGCGGCGGGCGCTCCATCCCCAGCGCCACGTTCTCTGCCACGCTGAGCGCGTCGAAGAGCGAAAAATGCTGGAACACCATCGCCACGCCTGCCGCGCGCGCCGCCGACGGGGAGGCTGGGGCGAAGGGCGCGCCGCGCAAGCTCATGCTGCCGCTGTCGGGCTTGACCAGGCCGTAGATCATCTTGACGAGGGTGGACTTGCCCGCGCCGTTCTCGCCCAAGAGCGCGTGCACTTCGCCCTCGCGGATATCGAAGCTGACCGCGTCATTGGCAATCACGCCGGGATAGGCCTTGGTCAGGCTTTCGACGCGAAGCAGGTTCGCTGTCACGCGCTCTCCTTTCGTTCCGTTTCGGATCGTTCACCGTCCTTGCGGGCGCGTTTCGTATCCGTCCAGCGCGAGACTAACAGCATTCTGGGCACCCCGCACAAGGATTACCGCAGGCAGCGTGGGACACGAATCGCTGCCTGCCATATTTGCGAACAGCCTCAGAACTTGGCGGCGAGAAAAGCAGAGATCGAATCCTCGTCCACGCCGCTGACACCGAACTTGTTGTCGAAATGCGTATACTCCACACCCAGCGTAAAGCGCCCTTCCCTGCCGCCGAAGGCATTGCCGATATCCCAGCGCAATTGCGGAGAGAAAACCACCTGGTTGGCGACGCCCGAGCCCTGCGAGCCGATGAAATCGACGAAGCCCTGGGTCGAGAATTTCTGCGAGCCGATCTGGAACGGAAGCACCCAGACCAGCGTCGCCTGGTAGGTCGTGTCGAGATTGCGGTCGAACGGGTCGTCCCAGTTGTCATAGGCATAGACGCCGAATGTCAGCACGTTGAAGCCCGGCACGTTGAAGTTCACCCGCGGGCCGATCAGGCCGACCGAGAAATCGGTGCCTTGGTTGAGCCCTATCTCGAGGCCGGCATCCCGGATGAAGCCGCTCTCGGCAAAGCTGAGCCCGAGGTTGCGCCCGCTCAGGAAGGCGTAGATCTCGCCATACTGGTCGCTCTCGGTGTTGGTCGAAGGGCCATCGTGATCCTTGAAGAAATCGACGAAAAAGAAAAGCTCGCCGATATCGCCTGCAGAGAAATGTTCGAGTGTCACCGTGGTGCGCGCGGTCTCGTTGAACCCGTTGCGTCCGAGCAGGTAACCATCGCCCTGATGGACCTGAATTTCGGTGAACGAGAATCCCTCTGCCTGCGACGTGTCTCCTGCCATGAGCGCCCCGCCTAGAATGGCACCGGCTAGGCCATGTTTGATTGTCTTGTTCATGTCACTGTCCTTTCATGGGGCTGGTCCGTTCGGCACCGGAGCCCGTAATTGCGGTCTTTTTTGACGATCCCGGTCTTGTTGCCGTGCCGGAAATCGCCGTGCCGGAAATCGCCGTGCCGGAAACGCTAGGCGGCAATCCGAATCCCGGCAAGCGGCGCTCGGGTGGCCGGGATCGCTCATGAATCACGCGCGCGTGACGGGTCGTGAGCCGCCCCGCTTAAGCCGTTGCCAGGCATGATGTTTTAAAATTTAATTTGTTACTTATTTAAATTTCCAAATATAAAATGAAAGAGCTTCGGGTTTCACGCACTAATCCCCGGCGGGCATCGCCCTTCTCGCGCGCCTTTCATGTAAAGGGCTTCACGTTAAGCGGAACTGTGGCAGCGCGGGTTGCATCGGCGTGACGGGGGGCAACCGCCGACTTTTGGCACGACGTGGCCGCAGAGCGTTCGGCGTGTCTTTCGTTCCGGAGTCCGTGCGGCTACGATCGGGGAATGAGAGATCAGCCGACATTCATACACCTTCGTGTGCACACCGAGTATTCGCTGCTCGAAGGGGCGGTGCAGCTCAAATCGTTATTCGATGGCGGCATTGACCCGCGTGACAATCACAAGCCGAAGGAACAAAAACGACGGCTACCCGGTCTTTGCGAAAAAATGGTGATGCCCGCCGTTGCCGTGACGGACACCAACAACATGTTCGCGGCGTTGGAATTTTCCGTCACCGCGCAGGCTGCGGCGGTGCAGCCGATCATGGGCTGCCAGGTGGACGTCGCCTATCCGGAGCCGACACCGGGCGAGCGGATGAGGCCCCCCGCGCCTGTGGTTCTGCTGGCGCAGGACGAGCGCGGATACGAGAACCTGCTGAAGCTCAATTCGTGTCTCTACCTGCGCGGCGACGGGCAGGTGGCGCATGTGACGGTGGCCGAGCTTGAGGCTCATGCCGAGGGACTGATCTGCCTCACCGGCGGCCCGAATGGCCTGGTGGGCCGGCTCTTGCAGGGCGGGCAGCGTCCGGCGGCGGAACAGCTCTTGCAACGGCTCAAGGCGGCGTTCGGTGATCGCCTCTATATCGAGTTGCAACGTCATCCCGGCGAGGACGGCGCGCCCGAGGCCGAGCGGCTGACCGAGCGCGGGCATGTCGAGATGGCCTACGCGATGGACCTGCCGCTGGTGGCGACCAACGACGTGCATTTCCCCGAGGCGGAGATGTACGAGGCGCATGACGCGCTCTTGTGCGTGGCCGATGGGGCCTATGTCGACCAGAACGCGCCGCGGCGCCGCCTCACGCCGCAGCATTATTTCAAGAGCCAGGACGAGATGGCGGCGCTGTTTGCCGATCTGCCCGAGGCGCTGGAGAATACCGTCGAGATCGCGCGGCGCTGCGCTTTCGGTGCCTACAGGCGCGACCCGATCCTGCCGCGCTTTGCCGATGACGAGGTGGACGAATTGCGCCGGCAGGCGCGCGAGGGGCTGGAAAAGCGGCTCGCCGTCATCCCCCATGCCGCGCCGGTGGGGGACTACGAGGCGCGGCTCGATTTCGAGCTGGGTATCATCGAGGACATGGGGTTTCCCGGCTATTTTCTGATCGTGGCCGATTTCATCAAATGGGCCAAGGGGCGCGACATCCCGGTGGGGCCGGGACGCGGCTCCGGTGCGGGCAGCCTCGTGGCCTACGCGCTGACCATCACCGATCTCGACCCGCTGCGGTATCAGCTTCTGTTCGAGCGCTTCCTGAACCCCGAGCGCGTGTCGATGCCCGACTTCGACATCGACTTCTGCATGGATCGCCGCGAGGAGGTGATCGCATACGTGCAGGAGAAGTACGGCCGCGACAAGGTGGGGCAGATCATCACCTTCGGCGCGCTTCTGTCCAAGGCGGCGGTGCGCGATATCGGGCGGGTGCTGCAGATGCCCTACGGACAGGTTGATCGCCTCAGCAAGATGATCCCGGTGGAGGGCGTGAAACCCGTCTCGATCGAAAAGGCGCTCGCCGACGAGCCGCGCCTCGCCGAGGCCGCGAAATCCGAGGAGGTGGTGGACCGGCTTCTGACCTATGGCCGACAGGTCGAGGGGCTGTTGCGCAACGCCTCGACCCACGCCGCAGGCGTGGTGATCGGCGACCGTCCACTCGACGCCCTTGTGCCGCTCTACCAGGACCCGCGCTCGGACATGCCCGCGACGCAGTTCAACATGAAATGGGTGGAGCAGGCAGGGCTGGTGAAGTTCGACTTTCTGGGCCTCAAGACCCTCACGGTCATCCAGAACGCCATCGAGCAGATTCATGCCGAGGGGCGCGACCTGCATATCGCCGCCGATGGCAGCACGATCTACGAGCCCTTCGAGGGGGCCGAGAACGATATCGGTCAAATCCCGCTCGATGATCCGAAAACCTACGAGCTCTATTCCCGGGCGCGCACGGTGGCCGTGTTCCAGGTGGAAAGCTCGGGCATGATGGACGCGCTCAAGCGCATGAAGCCCACCTGCATCGAGGATATCGTCGCGCTCGTTGCCCTCTACCGCCCCGGCCCGATGGAGAACATCCCGAAATATTGCGAGGTCAAGAACGGGCTGTCGGAGCGCGAATCGATCCACCCGCTGATCGACCACATCCTCGACGAGACGCAGGGCATCATCGTCTACCAGGAGCAGGTGATGCAGATCGCGCAGGAGATGGCGGGCTACAGCCTGGGCGGTGCCGATCTCTTGCGGCGGGCGATGGGCAAGAAGATCCAGGAGGCGATGGATGCCGAGCGGCCCAAGTTCATCGCGGGTGCCAAGGCCAACGGCGTCGACGATGCCAAGGCGATCGAGGTGTGGAACCTCCTCGACAAGTTCGCCAATTACGGCTTCAACAAGTCCCACGCAGCCGCCTATGCGGTGGTGAGCTATCAGACCGCGTGGCTCAAGGCCAATCACCCTGTGGAGTTCATGGCGGGTGTCATGAATTGCGACATCCACCTCACCGACAAGCTCGCCGTCTATTTCGAGGAGGTGAAAAAGGGCCTCGCGCTCGACTGGGCCGGGCCGTGCGTCAACCGCTCGGATGCGGTGTTCGCGGTGCGCGGCGGCGTGCTGCACTACGCGCTTGGTGGGCTCAAGAACGTGGGTGTCGAGGCGATGAAGCTGATCGTGGAGGGGCGCGGTGAGCGGCCCTTTGCCACGCTCTACGATTTCGCCCGGCGCGTCGATCTCAAGCGGATCGGTAAACGCTCGCTGGAGATGCTGGCGCGCGCGGGAGCGTTCGATGCGCTCGACCGCAATCGTCGCCGCGTGTTCGAGAGCCTCGACGCGCTGATGAGCTATTCGGCGGCGATCCAGGAGCAGAAGAATTCCGATCAGGTGTCGCTCTTCGGCGATGCGGGCGAAGACCTGCCCGAGCCGCGCCTTGCGCCGGTGGAGGACTGGCTGCCCGCCGAGCGGCTGACCGAAGAATTCAGAGCGGTCGGCTTCTATCTCTCGGGTCATCCGCTCGACGATTACATGGCCGTGCTCAGGCGGCAGAAGGTCAAAACGCTGGAAGAGGTGATGGCACGGGCCGAGCGGGGGCCGTTCCTGGCCAGGATGGCCGGGGTGGTGGCCGGGCGGCAGGAGCGCAAATCGGCGCGCGGCAACCGCTTTGCCTTTGCCCTGCTCAGCGATCCGACCGGTAGCTACGAGGTGACGCTCTTTTCCGAAGTGCTGGAGAAATCCCGTGATTTTCTGGAGGCGGGCGCGCAGGTGGTGGTCACCGCCGAGGCGACGATGGAGGCCGATCAGCTGAAGCTGCTGGGCCGGACGGTGCAGCCCGTGGATGGCATGGTGGCCGATGCCGGGGCGGTGGGGCTTTGTGTGTTCGTCGATCAGGCCGAGGCCATCGGCTCGGTCGCGGCGGTGCTGGAGAGCGCGGCGAAATCGGTGCGCGGGGCGCAACCCGGACCGATCCGGTTCCGGCTTCTTGGAGAAGGGCTGCCCGGCGAGGTCGAGATCGACAGCGGTGCGGAATACCCCGTCACCCCGCAGATCAAGGGTGCGATCCGCAGCCTGACCGGCGTGGTCATGGTCGAGGAAATTTGAGCCGTCGCTGGTAAGCCGGTGTTAACCCTCGCGGGGCAAGGCTCGGTCATGCGGTGGATCGCGCTTCTCCTCATGGCCTTGCTGGCCGCCTGTTCGCATCCCTCCCCGGCGTTTTACGGCGTGGCCCCGGTGCGCGTCGGCGTCGGGCCGAGCGTCTTTGATGTGCGCCTCAACGGGCGGCACGCGCAGGCCATCCGGCTCAGCCGGGAATGGGCACCGCGCACGATCACCGTCGCACCCCGTGCCGCTGCCGCCATCGCGTCTGTCAGCGGCTGCACCGTGCCACGACTCTGGGGCGATCAGGCGATGCTGGAGGCGGCGCTCGTCTGCGGACCGGACGCGGGCGCGCGGCGCGGGGTGCCGCGCGCGCATGACTGCCGCGTGGTGCCGACGCGCCGGCGCCAGACGGAAATGGCCTGTCAGCCGCGCTCCGGGCCGAGCGTCTTTTCCATGAAGACCGAGCTGGCCGCATCCGGGTAATCGCCGAACGGCCCGCGCCGCTCGAAGCCGTGGCGCGAGTAGAGCCGCAGCGCCGCGCCGAGCCGGTCGCCCGTCTCGAGCCGCAGGAGGGGCAAGCCGTTTGCCCGCGCCTCGGCCTCGATCCGCGCAAGCAGCGCCTCGGCCACGCCCTGCCCCCGTGCCGCCTCGGCCACGAACATGGATTTCACCTCGCCATAGCCATCGCACAGCGCGAGCGCCCCGGTGCCTACCGTCTCGCCCCGCCGCGTTGCCAAGAAGAAGCGGATATCAGGGGTGCGGAGCGCCCCCGCATCGAGGAAGAAATTGTCCTCGGGCGGGAACAGTGCGCGCATCAGATCATGCGACTGCCGCAAGAGCGCAGCCGCGCCCGCGTCGCGCGGGTCGCCGGGTGCGATGCTGAGGCCGGAGACATCCACCATGGTGCAGGCATACGCCGCACTCCCGGGCTGTGCAAGAGGACGGGGAGCACTGTGCGCGCGATATGCTGTGGATAGTTCTTCCTGCTGCCCCATATCCTGTGTTTGCATGTTGACAGCCCCGCCCGCGGCCCAGCACAGTTTACCATTATCGGAATCATCCATCCCGGGGGCGCGCGGGCGTGCAGTTCTCCAAGCTCAGACTGACCGGCTTCAAGAGCTTCGTCGATCCCACGGATTTGGTGATCGCCGATGGCCTCACCGGTGTTGTGGGCCCCAACGGTTGCGGCAAGTCGAACCTGCTGGAGGCGCTGCGCTGGGCGATGGGCGAGAACCGCCCCACCGCGATGCGCGGCGACGGGATGGAGGACGTGATCTTCGCCGGGGCGGCGAGCCGCCCGGCGCGCAATTTCGCCGAGGTGGTGATCCATCTCGACAATTCCGACCGCCGCGCGCCCGCGGGCTTCAACGATGCCGATCACCTCGAGATCACCCGCCGCATCACCCGTGACGTGGGTTCGGCCTACAAGCTCAACGGCAAGGACGTGCGCGCGCGCGACGTGCAGATGCTGTTCGCCGATGCCTCGACCGGCGCGCATTCGCCGGCGCTCGTCCGGCAGGGGCAGATCGCAGAACTGATCAATGCCCGGCCCAAGGCGCGGCGGCGCATCCTCGAGGAAGCAGCGGGCATTTCCGGCCTCTACCAGCGCCGACACGAGGCCGAGCTCAAGCTGCGCGGAGCCGAAACCAATCTCACCCGCGTCGATGACGTGATCGAGCAACTGGCCCAGCAGCTCGCCCAACTGGCGCGGCAGGCGAAACAGGCGGCGCGCTATCGTCAGATCGGCGAGGAGTTGCGCCACGCCGAGGGGCTTTTGCTCTGGCGGCGCTGGACCGACGCCGACGAGGCCCGCACGACTGCCGAGGCGGCGCTGCGCGAGTGCACGACCGAGGCCGCCCGCGCCGAAAGGGCGGCGCGTGAGGCCGCCCGCCTGCGCGCCGAGGCCGAAGACGCGCTGCCCGCCCGTCGCGAGGAAGAGGCGATTGCCGGGGCAATCCTGCAGCGGCTCGGGGTGCAGCGCGACGCGATCGCCGAGCAGGAGAAAACCGCGCGCGAGCGGATCGCCACCCTGGAGGCGCGCATCGCGCAGCTTGAGCGGGACATGGAGCGCGAGGCGGGGCTCAACCGCGATGCGCACGACAGCGTCGAGCGGCTCGACTGGGAGGCGGCGGAGCTGGTCAAGGCGTCGGACGGGCACGAGGAGCGCCTTGCCGCGGCGGTGAAAGAGGCTCGCGAGGCGGCCCGTATCCTTGAGACGCGCGAGGCGGACCTGAGCCGCCTGACCGAGGACATGGCCCGCCTGTCGGCCCGGCACCAATCGGCGCAGCGTCTGATCGACGACAACCGCAAGACGCTCAAGCGCAGCGAGGCCGAGGCCGAGCGCGCGCGCACCGCGCAGGAACAGGCCCGCGCGGCAGAGCAGGAGGCCGGGGCCGCCCATGCCGCCGCGCAGGAGGCCGAGGCCGAGGCGGTGGTCCGCGCGCAGGCGGTCGAGGCCGCTCTGGTGGCCGCGGATGAGGCGCGCGCCGACGCGCAGACCCGCGAGGCCGAGGCCCGCGCCGCCCGCTCCGAGGCCGAGGGCGAGCTGGGTGCGCTGCGCGCCGAGGCGGCGGCGCTGGCGCGGCTGGTCGAGCGCGACACCGCCGAGGGCGGGCAGATCATGGATGCCTTGCAGGTGGCACCCGGCTTCGAAAAGGCGCTCGGCGCGGCGTTGGCCGACGATCTGCGCGCGCCCGAGGTGCCGGAGCACGGGCCGTCGGGCTGGCGCGACTTGCCCGGATACCCGGCGTCGCAGCCGCTTCCCGAGGGGGTGACGTCGCTGGGCAATCACGTCACCGTTCCGCCGGTGCTGGCACGGCGCATGGCGCAGATCGGCCTGGTCGAGCCTGAGGATGGTTCTCGCCTGCAAGCGCTGTTGAAGCCGGGTCAGCGTCTGGTGAGCTGCGATGGCGATCTGTGGCGCTGGGACGGGTATCGGACATGGGCCGAGGATGCGCCTTCTGCCGCCGCGCTGCGGCTGGAGCAGCTCAACCGCCTCGAGGAGCTCAAGCAGCAGTTGGAGCGGGCCGAGGCGCGTGCCGACGGGGCGCAGTGTGCACACGAGGCGCTGCGCGCCGAGCTGACCGCGCGCACAGAGGAGGACCGCGCCGCGCGCGAGGCGCGCCGCACCGCCGATGCCGTCGTGACCGAGGCGAGCCGCGCGCTGAGCCGGGCCGAGGCCGACCGCAACCTTGCCGAGTCGCGGCTCGAATCGCTCGGGCTGGCCGCTGCGCGCCACGAGGAAGAGGCACGGGCCGCCCGCGCCGCTCTGGACGAGGCTGAAGAAGCGCTGGCGGAGCTTGGCGACCTGTCGTCCGCGCGGGCCGAACTGGAGGATATCAAGACCACGGTCGAGGCCGCGCGCATCACCATGATGACGCGGCGCACGGCGGCGGACGAGCTGCGCCGCGCGGGCGAGCGGCGCACGGCCCGCCGACAGGAAATTGCCCGCGAGGTGAGCGGCTGGCACCACCGGCTCGAGACCGCCGAGACGCGCGGTGCCGAGCTCGCCGAGCGCAAGGCGGCTTCGGAAGAGGAATTGGCAGAAGCGCAGTCCACTCCCGAGACACTGGCCGCGAAACGCGCCGAGCTGGGCGAGGAGATCACCCGCGCCGAGGCGCGGCGTGCTGCGGCCACGGATGCGCTCTCAACCGCCGAGGCGCGCGCGCGGCAGGCCGCCACGGACGAGCGCGACGCCGAGCGCGCGGCGTCGGAGGCGCGCGAGGCCCGCGCCCGCGCCGAGGCCCGCCGAGACGGCGCGTGCGAGGGCTGCGAGCTGGCCGCCGAGCGGATCATGGAGGCGCAGGGCCTCACCCCCGAGGCTCTGCGCGACACGCTCGATGCCGACCCATCAGCGATGCCGGCGTCCGAGGCGATCGAGGCCGATGTGGCCCGGCTCAGGCGGCAGCGCGACGCGCTCGGGGCGGTCAACCTGCGCGCCGAGGAGGACGCGCGGGAAGTCGAGGCCGAGCACGCCTCGCTGACCGGGGAGAAGGCCGATCTGGAGGAGGCGATCAAGACCCTGCGCAGCGGTATTGCGAGCCTCAACCGCGAGGGGCGCGAGCGCCTCCTGACCGCGTTCGAGCAGGTCAACTCCAATTTCACCCTGCTGTTCCGGCACCTCTTCGGCGGCGGCGAAGCCAACCTCGTGCTGGTCGAGAGCGACGACCCGCTGGAGGCGGGGCTGGAGATCATGTGCCAGCCGCCGGGCAAGAAGCTCTCGACGCTGAGCCTTTTGTCGGGGGGCGAGCAAACGTTGACCGCGCTGGCGCTCATCTTCGCGGTGTTCCTCGCCAATCCCGCCCCGATTTGCGTGCTCGACGAGGTCGATGCGCCCTTGGACGACGCCAACGTCACGCGCTTCTGCGACCTGCTCGACGAGATGTGCCGCCGCACCGAGACGCGCTTTCTCATCATCACGCACCACGCGGTGACGATGAGCCGGATGGATCGGTTGTTCGGTGTGACGATGGCCGAGCAGGGCGTGAGCCAGCTCGTCTCGGTCGATCTCAACAGGGCCGAGGCGATGGTGGCGTGAGCCTTACAGCCATCAACATCAATTTTAACCTTTCCTTCACGCTGCTTACAGACTGTACTGTTTCTGCAGTCCATTGCAGCAGAAGGAGGTGATCAGACTGAATGAAACCAACTTTCGAAAATGGATGGTCTAGCTGGCGGCGGGAACGCTGCTGGTCACGGTCATCCGGCTTTTGACGGGGCTCTGAGCTCCTGAAAAAGAAGACCCTGCGGAGTTGGCGCTCCGCAGGGTCACGTTTTCGGTGCACAGACTGAAAACAACTTTCGAATGGAATGGATATTGCCCATTCCTTGACGAAAAGTAAAGCGCGCGCCGATCAGACGAAAACGCCGCCCCATGGGGCGGCGTTACCGGATCGCGAACCGTATGGCTGATCAGAAGCCGAGGCCCGCGTACTTGTTCTTGAACTTCGACACGCGTCCGCCGGCGTCGGTGAGGCGGGTGCCGCCGCCCGTCCAGGCCGGGTGCACCGACGGGTCGATGTCGAGCGCGAGCGTCTCGCCCTCGGCCCCGTAGGTAGAGCGCATCTGCACGATGGTGCCATCGGTCAGCTTGACGTCGATGACGTGGTAATCGGGGTGGATGTCTTTTTTCATCGTGCCAGTCCTTACGCCGACTTGCCCTTGAGGGGCTTGTAGGTGGTGTCTTCCGCGATCCGGGCGGATTTGCCCCGGCGCGAGCGCAGATAATAGAGCTTGGCGCGGCGCACGCGGCCACGGCGCACCACTTCGATCTTGTCGATGTTGGTCGAGTAGAGCGGGAACACGCGCTCCACCCCCTCGCCGAATGAAATCTTGCGGACGGTGAACGAGCCGGCGACGCCCTTGCCGTTCTTGCGGCTGATGCAGACGCCTTCGAAGTTCTGCACGCGTGAGCGGGTGCCCTCGGTCACCTTGTAGCCGACGCGGATCGTGTCGCCGGCCTTGAAATCGGGAATTTCCTTCCCGAGCGAGGCGATCTGTTCCGCCTCCAACTGAGCGATAATATCCATCGCTGCATCTCCTGGTTTGCTTGCGGTTTTCCCGCAAAGTGTGTCGCGTCCTTGAGAGCTCTTGGTCTTCTTCCGGGTCCGCGGATGCGCCCGCCAGAGATCAGGCCGTCATTTCGTTTGTCACCGTATCCCGCAGCTACCACGTTCGGCCGAAGAAAGCCGGGCGGAAAGGCCGCTACAGGACGCAGGCCCGCAACCGCCGCGGCGATTCCAGACCCGTGGCGTATAGGCGGGATCGCGGCGGCGATCAAGCCTCGACTTGTCGTCGCTACACGGTGAAGGGCGCGTTCGCGCGATAGCATTTTCGTGTTGCGCCCTGCAATCAAGGCGCGTACCCGCAGGGCAAAATCAATTCCGGAGTGTCAGATGAAGTCGAAAGTTGCAGTGTGTCTCGTTATCCTGGCGCTGGCCGCGGGATGTGGCGGAAACGACAATGTCGTGATCGACGGCAAGGAATACAAGCCCGGCGAGAGCTATACCAAGGATGGGGTGACCTACACCGTTGTTGATCACAGCAAGACCAGGCGTTCGACCGGGGTCGACCAGAATGCGTGGAAGACCCGCGAGACCGTCACATATGGCCAGAACGACTATTTCGTTGCCGTGAACGCGGACAGGACGACGGCCTATGTGCAAGCGGCCAGCCGCGACTTCTCTCATTCCCTGAACGATCTGAGCGCCGCAGTCCGGCAGGCGACCGGCTGCCAGGGGTCGCTGGGGGCCGGGGCGCTCGTCGCGCTCGGCATAGACAACGACACGGATATCAGCCAAATGGGCTCGGCCACCGGCAAGCCGCAGAAGATATGGTCGGTGCCCCTGTCTTGCTAGTCCGGGGTAGTATCCGGGGCAGTCTCGGCGCGGGGATCATCCTGACGGTCGTGGCCTGTGGCGACATTCCCGCCACTACCGAGCGCTCAAGCGCCCCGGCGGCAATCGCGGAGGTGGACTCGCGGGAGAACCGCTTTCCCGGCTATCCGGTCGCGGGGACGACATACCTGTCCTTCAATCGCGCGCATGGGTTCCAAGTGAATTACATTGCGCGCGGGGGCCGGGCGTGGCTCTGGTATCCCGGTAACGACCGCGCGGTTCCCGAGGAGTGGAAAACGGACACCGTCCGCGGCATCCCCGCGGTCTGTTTCCGCCACCCGCATGGCAGCTTCAACCCGGTGACTCGGCGACGGGGCGGTGCCTATGCCTGCCAGCCGCTGGAGTTGTCCCAAAAGACCATCGTCTCAAGCCTCGATGGCGATGCATTCGGCCTGTCCTCGGGGGATGTCCCCTACAGGCGGAGCCGTTGCGCAGCACCGGAGTCCTTCGCCTTCGACCGCGACCGGTTCGGCTGCTGATCCAGGCCGGCGCGTCAGTCGGTGCCCTCCTGCGACCGGTAGGCACGCCACAGATCCGGGCGGCGGTCGGCGGTGACGCGTTCGGACATCTCGCGCCGCCACGCGGCGACCTTGCCGTGATCGCCCGAGGTAAGCACCTCGGGGATGGTACGTCCGCGCCATTCGGCGGGACGCGTGTAGTGGGGATGCTCCAGCAACCCGTCGGAAAAGCTCTCTTCCTCGGTCGAGGTCTCGTTGCCGAGTACGCCGGGCAGAAGCCGCACGCAGGCGTCGATCAGCGCCTGCGCGGCGATCTCTCCGCCGGTCATCACGAAATCGCCGAGGCTGATTTCCTCGATGTCGTAATGGTCTATGACCCGTTGATCCAGGCCCTCGAACCGCCCGCAGATCAGCGTGACCCCGGGGCCCTCTGCCAACTCCCGCGCGCGGGCCTGCGTCAGCGGAGTGCCGCGGGGGCTGAGATAGACGAGGGGGCTGCCATGTGGCGCGCCGGATGTTGCCGCGTCGATGGCGCGGCCCATCACGTCGGCGCGCAGCACCATGCCCGCGCCGCCTCCGGCGGGGGTGTCATCGACATTGCGGTGCCGGCCCTCGCCGAACTCGCGCAGGTCGATCATGTCGAGCGACCACCTCTCCTCGCGCAGGGCGCGGCCCGTGAGGCTCTCGGCCAGAACGCCGGGAAAGGCCTGTGGCAGCAGGGTGATGACCCGGGCGCTCCACGCGCGGGCGAGCGTCGGGTTGGGTGTCAGCAGATCGCGCGGCTGAAGCGAGGGGCGGATTCTTTTGCGACCGTGGGAGCGGGGGGTATCGGTCATGGCGCTCAGAATATCCCGTCGGGCGGGTCGGCGACGATGCGGCCCGCGCCCGGATCGACGGTTGGCACCGCATCGCGGGTGAAGGGCAGAAGCACGGTGCGGCTCTCGCCCGGCACCTCGATCTCAAGGAGATCGGAGGCCCCGTGATTGAGCACGGCGCGCACGCGGCCCAGCAGAGAGCCGCCGCTGTCATGGACAGAAAGACCAATGAGATCAGCGTGATAGAACTCGTCTTCGGGCAGGTCCGGCAGCCGCTCGCGCGGCACGTAGAGGCGCGTTCCGCGCAGGCCTTCGGCCTGCTCGCGTGTTCTCACGCCCGACAGCCGCGCGGTGAGCGCGCCCGAGGTCTGCCCGGTCAGCGTGACCTCGAAGCTCTGCGCGCCGTCCTCCGTGACGAGCGCGCCATAGGCGGCGATATCATCGGGGACTGCGGTGAAGCTCTTGAGGCGCACCTCGCCGCGTGTGCCGAAAGCCCCGGCGATGGCACCGATGCAGACGGTTTCGCTCATCCTTTGGTCCTTTCGCTGCGGCATATCAGCGTGTCTCTTCGTGGCTGAAAGTGGTGAGGCAATCGCGCAGGATCGCCTCATCCACGGGGCTCGTGCGAAAGCGGCACACATCGCGCCGTCCGCGCATCAGCGGCAGAAGATCGGCCTGGAAGTCTGCGAAAAGATATGACAATCCAGAGCCTTACATGCCTTACTCTTCGGCCGGGGCCTCGGCGGCGGCGGCTTTCTCGGCCTTTTCGGTGGCGCGTTCCTGGGCCTTCTTGCCGGGCTGGGCCTTTTTCATGTTGGCGCGCTCGGCCTTTTCGCGAACGCCGGCGGCTTCGAGCATACGGGCGATGCGATCCGTGGGCTGCGCGCCCTTCTCGAGCCAGTGCTGGATGCGCTCGACATCCATCTTCACGCGGTCCTCGCTGTCCTTGGGCAGGAGCGGGTTGT
>Ga0209947_1000821_pt1 | contig 18988 bp, 18 predicted proteins | sample SalPonR2_B_D2_MG_FD_185706 | JGI IMG/M metagenome (GOLD analysis project Ga0209947, IMG submission 185706) | Salt pond soil microbial communities from South San Francisco under conditions of wetland restoration - Salt Pond MetaG R2_B_D2_MG... ... | reverse complement strand
CTCCGGTGCTGGTCCCTTGCGTTCGGGACGCAGAGGTCGCAAGTTCAAATCTTGTCGCCCCGACTTGAAAATCAAAACAGCTCGTCGTGTTGATTCGCAGCGAGCTGTTTCTCTTTTGATGAGAAAGAGTTACGCGAACGACGCATGGCAACTCAGTCAGTTCAAACAAGCGACACAATTCAGTTGGCGATGAAGGGCAATTGCTTGAAACCACTGCCTGGAAGGGACTTACGGAGTTCAAATCCTGTCACCACTTTTGGTGTCCGTCAGCTTGGTTCGAAAGGTCGCAACACTCGCCACAAGGAGATTGCCAAATCAAGCGGCCTTGTCTCACTCCGAATCTTTAACGCCATGGTTGTTCTTCTTGTGGTCATAGTCAGGGTCGGCATTCTCATTGTGGTCATGGTCATGGTCATGGTCGTGGTCGTGGTCGTGGTGGTCTTGTCCGCCTGGGCCAAACGACCCGCGACTGCTAAAACTCTGTGGCCCCTTCGCGTCAATGGCGAACCTTTTGAAATCGCGTTTCAAGGCGGCGGCGGCAATGCGCAGGGTTGCTTCATCCATGGTGGCCCAATGCGTTGCGTGAACTTTGCCCTGCTTGAGTTCCCAGACAACTAGCACGGGTTGCGATTCGACCGGCGATTGCAGCGACTCATCCACCCAAAGGAAACTTCCTACCGGGGCGTCATTGGGGAGCTCGCCACGGAAATTCGCTGACAAGATGACGACGTGTTGGCCCTTCTTGAGCGGCTTGGTCTGAGAAATGACATTGCCTTCCGCGTCGAAGACCGTAGAGCCGACCCTGCCGTCCACCACATCAACGGTCGCCAGATTTTCGGCATCCTGGACGATTTTGAAGAGCGGATTCTTTTCCGGGTTTGTCTTCGCCTGTTGCAGTCGCACGGCGTCAGCATGGGTGTGTTGTTCGATCGCGATGGCCGCGACCTGGAGAACGTCTTTATCCGCACGGCCGAGATAGGTTTGCCGATTGCCGAAACTTTGGGCAAGCAGGTAAGGTGTCGATTTCAGATCCGCATCCGCCACGCGACCCAGATCGTAGCTCTCGTAATTCTTGGCAAACTGACTATTGATGTACAACGATTGAGTCGGGTAGAGCGTCCATTGAAACTGGGGTGGTCTGTTTTCCGCACCAGGAATCGCGGCGATCGGGCCTTGCTCCTTCGCAACTTTGCCGACGACGATCAATTGCGCGTTGTAAAACGTGGTATACGATTCATGCCTTTTCGCAGCGGTGATCTGCTGAGCGGTGTACTGACTCTTTAGAACTGGCGGTGCGGCTTTGGCATGGTCCGATTGTTGCGCCACGGCGAATGGTCCGGTGTTGCTTACCGCCATCACCGACATGATTGCCAACAGGGCAACGACGCCCGATGTAACAATCGCCAGCGAACTGCGGCGAGGCGGGGTAGCCGCGGCTGCTTGCGTTGGATTGAAAGCTTGTCGATCATCCCGAGGAGTAAGCTGTTCTGACATATCGATCGTCTCCGCGGTTTTTGCGTGGTGAATGGCATGAAGATTTGGACGCGACGGACGTTGGTGATCAGTCCTGCGAAGATTTGCCGCCATATTGAACCAGTAGCTTTCGGATCTGATCTTTTCGAAGCTTTAGTTCCTCGGATTCGGGGAGTTCGCCCATGAAGAAATCGTTTAAAAGTGCATCAAGTGGCGTGAATTCCGCACCCCAAAATATCGCTTCTGTAAGCGGTGCGTTCGCATTCGCTCCGGCCTTTAACAGGATTCGTGTCGCTTTCACATCGAGCACGCCGACGGCAGAATGCAGTGGAGATTGTTCAAAATCTGCCGCCTTGGCATTGAGTTCGGCAGGCGTCGCCTTCGCGGCCAGTGCTGCCAGGACGTCGTGATGGCGATAGCGGACCGCCACGTGTAAAGCATATAGAGAAGGTTTGCCATCGCGAAGCGTATGGGACTCGAGCGGAGGAAGGTCCCCCGTCAGTCTCTTCTTGATGGCCTCCAAGTCTCGGATCGAGACCAGTGCTGGCAACGTTGGGGCGACGCCAGCATCCAGAAGCGCTTTCACCATCTCAGGGTGCTTTTTCTCAATTGCGAAGTCCAGGGCCTGTCGCTGCAACTGACGGGAGGAGATCGACTTCGGGTCGGGCGAATCGAGTGAAAAAGACAAGTTCTTCAGCAGGAACTCCAGCACGGCGACGTTACCTTGCTCCGCGACTGCGACCAACACTGGCGTCTTGCCCTCGGACAAATCGCTACGCCGCACGGGATGCCCCATTTCCACCAGCAACCTTACTTTCTTCAGATCACCGCTGGCCGCTGTGAGCAAGCTATCCGAGTCGAGCTTTGTATCCAACTTGACTCCGGAATGCATCACCTTTTTAAACATGGCAAAGCTGGAATAGCGAGCGACGTGGTAGAGCGCTTTGTTCACACTTGGGTCGGCACCCTGATCAATCAGGTAGATGGCAATGGCTGGGTCATCCAAGTAAATCGCCCGCTCCAACGCGCGGATTCCTTCGGGCTTGGCGCCGCTCTCGACTAACAGCTTGACCATTTCGAATTGGTTGTGCCACACGGCGGCGTCGATCGGGCTCTCAAATCCGCCGCCACCATGGGGGCTGTTGTGATTTGGGTCCGCACCTGCCTTGAGCAACGCTGTTGCGGATTCGAGATCTCCGTTCTTCGCGGCCCAATATAGTGGTGTGAACCCCCACTTAATCGAGACCGAATCGGCATTGGCGCCGGCATCGATCAACGCCTTCACAACGGCGGCGCGCTGCATCTGAGCGGCCCGGTGCAACGGCGCTCCCACTTGGCTTGAAATCCGTCTTTCCAGCAACTTCGGCTCTTTAGCAAGCATGCGCTGTAGAGCCGCGATATCACCACGGTCAATCGCGGCGGAGACGATGTCAACGGGCTCCGGTTCAGCAGCCCACCCGTCTTGTGCGGCACAAGCGACGAGCAACAACAACAAGCGAAACGAATATCGAGCAAAACTGAATTTCATGACATATCCCTGTTTGGAAAAAACCTCTTTCAACTACACCGTCTCCATCCTGGCCGGCTCATGACTTTAGAGAATCCAAAACGTCACCAACTCATGCGCAGGTTCCACACTATCGATCCTCGGTCGTTGAGGCGATATGTTCATCGTCCATCCGCCATTGAACAATGTCGTTTACATGGCAGCAGCACCACCAAAGCGATTCGGGGCAACCGTTTTGAACTGGCAGTGTGCAGCAGTCCCGCCGCTCCCTATTCATCGGAGCTCACTGTTCACCTTCCGGGTTCATCATCCGTCCGGCAAACAAAATGCTGCCGGTTTGATTGTCTCGGATCAGGAAGATAAATGGCCGCAACGCTTTGAACGTGCGAGCGGGAGGTGGCGCCGACTCCGCCAACACAACTGCGGTTGCAGCAGCGGCTTCCGTGCCGACTTCATTAACCTCGACAAAGGCTTTATGCCGAACGGCAGCGATCGATAGACCGCCCGACTCGCAGAGGCCCGTAAAGTCCGCAGCCCCACCGAATGCGGTCGGCATGCCTAGTGCCATCAGTGTTGGAACCAGGTCAAACTCCGTTTCCATTTTGAACTTTGGCAAATAGACTTCCACTTCTCGTTTTTCTACCGTGCTGAGCCACTGCTCCAAATTTCTACGATTAAGTTGCTGTTCCAGCCCAGGCACTCCATCGTGCCTGCTTGGCAGCAAGACAAACATCGATAATTCGTTGCCAGCATAGGGCATCTCTAGTATTTCGAAGTGAGTTCGGCCCCGGTTCGATGTCCTCTTTCCTTGGGCGTCGAACGCGGCGTAGCCGAAAGGAAAGTAGCCGTTGAGGGTCTTCCGCTTGAAATCTGCATGTTGGGGATCGAACCACATGGTTGGCGCAGTCACCTTTTCCCCACTGGCCGTCGTGAACTGCAAGTCGTTGGTTTGCTTCGCATCAAACCGCTGCGACCAATTGCCTTTAAAGTAGATGGCGTTTGTCAGAACCAGCCGTGTGTTCCCGGTAATCACAGGCGGGCTCTTAGGCAGAAGCTCCTTGATTTTCTTTTCGGTCTGATCCTCAACCCATTGGTTGATGCGCTGGCGTTCGCGTTCGGGGTTGTGAATAAAGTCAACCTCCCTCAATGCGGCTCCGTACGGCTCGTCGAGCGCTTTCAGAAACTCCGGGCGCCAGCGGTAGGTCTGCTCGCCCCACAGTGCATTGGCCACTCTCAGAGCGTACGGCTTGTTATCGCGGTTTAGCCGATTGTTAATGGCGCCCATACCGGTGTGAATTTTGGCCGTCTCCCAGGGGATCCGTTGGTCGTCAACGCCAATGCGCCGCACGGTGTCGGGAAATTGTAATACGTCACCCATTTCGCGGGCCGTCTGACCACGCGCCCCTTCCATGGTCATCGCCAACGCGCTGGAGACCGAATAAGGCGAGAAGAAGAGATTGCCGTCTTTGTCTTCCCTGGTCAATTGAGCATAGAGATTCCAGGCGAAATCACTATTCGCCTCGACCGTCAGCTTGGTGGGGGCTTTGTCTACTTCGGCCGCCAACAGTTCACCTGGTGTTCCTTCGATGCTGCCCAGACCCGTGGTTAATGTAACCAGGCCGGAAAGCACAAATACTCGCGTTAGTGATCTCAACATCGGATTCTCCTCTTCTCGATTAGTTTGGTGGGTTCCAACAATGAAGCGTGTGTCTCGGGCGATCGCTTCGCCTTCCGGCGTGGTGATGCGCAGCTCCGTCGGTTTGCCTGGCGATTGTTGATCTGGATCGTCCCCGGCAATCCATTCGGCTAACAATTCGCCTCGATTCAGACGAACGCGTGTCGGCTCAAGAAACTCATAGTCCGCCTCGCCGGTCGGCGTGATTTTCCAATGGGCCGCCACAAGCTCTATCGGAGATTCAGGGCTGGAATCGCCTTTCGCAATCAGCGGCTCGGGAGTCGCTTGCCAATGGCGCCAGACTGTGACAGCCACGAGGAGACTAGCAGCGACCGCGACAACCGCCATGAGCGCGACGAACCGGTGTGAGAACTGCTTTTCGACAGGTAACCTTGGGTTTACTGCCGGCTCTCTCTCAGAGATCTTGTCACGTTTCAGCACCTCGTGCAGTAGTTGAGAGTGAACACAGTAGGCAACGAACGCACTTCGCATAGAAGCGTCATCTCGCAACAAGGTGTTCAATTCCTCTTCCTGCGACGGGTCGAGCGCGTCATCGGCGTATCGCTGACACAATTCGGCCAGCCTTGGATCCATCGGATCAGGCATGTGGCTGTTCCTTCGAGATTCTTCCGCCAATGCACTCGCCTAGTGTCTTGTAAGCTCTGCTCAGTGCGACATAAACGGTGTGTGGCTTGCGATCGGTCACTGTAGCGATGTCTGTCCCACGTAAGCCCTGTCCATAGCGCAACTCGACAAGCCGCCGAGCTTTGGAGGTCAACAGTGAAAGACAGTGCCGAAGTGCTTCGGTCATTTCGGCAGAATCAAGCGAGTCGTATTCACTCCAATGTCCCTCCAGCAAGTCGAGTACGTCTCCAGCCAGTGGCACGGGTGTTTTCCGCTGCCGACGCAGATGCTCCAACGCTTTGTTTCGCAGGGTCACTCGTGACCACTTCAGCAGGTGAACCGAATCGTCGAATGACTCTACGCGTCCCATCGCAACGACAATCAGCTCTTGATACAGGTCTTCGGCGGTATGTTTGTCACGCACTATCGACCACACGTACGCCAATAATAGGGCACGGTCGGATACAAGTATTCGTAGTGTCGCTTCACGTTCCATGGGTTCTCCTCAATCGTATAGTTGCGCGAGAATCCAAAGTCTATACATCGAATCGCGAGAGAATTCAGTAATTTTCCCCGCCACGACGGCGTTTCGGCCTGAACGGAACAGAACTGCAAGCTTGGGAATTTTCGGCGGAGTAACAAAATACTGCAGGGGCCCCATTCCCTTGGGTTGCTCGTCGCCGACGCTGGTCGTCATTGAGCAGGCTGCGTCTCTTGCCAAACAGTTTATTACGCATCTGAATTCGGTCCGCAGGTACTCAAGGATTCGCTGCTGCTCACGGTTGTCGCAGCGAGCAAGAATCAATAGCGACGGGAGGATTTCGCGAATGGCTGCTAAGCATGTCTGGTGAAGTGATTCGGGCTGGCGCCAAATCGGCTAATAAACCGAACCGCTTCACCAGACATGCTTAGGCCTCGGGTGGTTTTGCACCTCTGGCAATAGGCTGCGTTGCCGAATCAGCATCCATTCCCAGACATCCCAGAATTAAGGATGCACCCGTTCCCCGAAATCTCTGGGATCACCTTTGACAAAAAGGATGCAGAAGCGTATCGTAGATCGACGATAAGCAATTGAGTTGTGGTTACGAGATCGATTTCAGGGGCGATTCACGATGGTCCGAACCAAGGCGGAAGCGAAAAAATGCTGCACGACCAGCGAAAAGCTGGAGCTGCCCGATGTTGCTTGGGCCGAAGACTTGGCCAAGCTGACTTGGGCTCTCGCTCATCCGGCTCGCGTGCGGATCGTTCGTTTGCTGCTGAATCGAAGGTCTTGCATGTGCGGTGAGATCGTCGAAGAGATGCCACTGGCTCAGTCGACCGTTTCGCAACACCTGAAGATCCTCAAAGAAACCGGCCTAGTGCAGGGCGAAATCGACGGGCCGCGAGTTTGTTACTGCATCAACAAGGATGCGATGGCCAGGCTAAAAGCGTTGATCGCAGAACTGTAAGTGGTGCGCGGAGATCCCGTCTTCCAGCGGGGTGTCCGATCACGGACGTAAAAATTTTTAACCATACCTATCGTCCTTCGGCGATAGGCGATAGCGTGCGAAGGAGCACATGATGAGTGAGCGAAAATTGATCGACGATGTGCGAGACCAGTATGCGGGCGTGGCGAAAGGCGGCCTCTCAAACGATTCTGATTCGATTCGATCGATCGCGTCCGCGTTCGGCTATTCCGAGGAGGAACTGAATCAACTGCCCGCTCAAGCCAACATGGGTTTGTCTTGTGGCAACCCACTGGCACTGGCCGGAATACGCGAGGGCGAAGTGGTCGTCGACCTCGGCTGCGGAGGTGGCATGGACGTTTTCCTAGCCGCTCGCAACGTCGGCTCGACGGGTCGAGTCATCGGCATCGACATGACCGCGGAGATGCTTGAGCGAGCCCGAGCAGGTCAACAAAAACTTGGTTTGACCAATGTCGAATTCCATCAATCGACCATCGATCAATTGCCACTTGTCGACAACTCCGTCGACTGCGTGATCAGCAATTGCGTGATCAATTTGGTGCCCGACAAGTCAGCCGTATTCCACGAAATCCTGCGAGTGCTCAAGCCAGGTGGCCGGGTCGCTCTAAGCGACATTGCACTCAAGCAAGAGCTGCCGAGCGAGGTGAAGCAAAGTCTCGAAGCGTATGTCGGATGTATCGCCGGTGCAGTCCTCATCGATGAGTATCGCAGTTTACTAGAACAGGCCGGCTTTGATGCGGTGGTCGTGACCGATACGGGTGCCGACCTGAATGCGTACGCGATGGCCAGCGACGGCGGATGCTGCGGCGAGGTCGCGTGCTGCTCAGGTACGGCCGAATCAACCGCTGAAGACGAACAAAAATCATTGCACGACGGCCTTGCTTCGGTGATGCAATCGTTCGACGCCAATGCTTATGCGGCGAGCGTTCGAATTCACGCGATGAAGAAGCCGTTCACGCACGACGGGAACACCGTTCCTGTTCTAAATCTTCAACCCACCTCTAAGGAGAGAACCATGAAGTCCGTACAAGTTTATGACAAACCCATGTGCTGCTCGACCGGCGTCTGTGGTCCAGACGTTGACCCTGTGTTGCCGAAGTTCGCCGCCGACCTCGACTGGTTGAAAAACCAAGGTCATCACGTCGAGCGATTCAACCTGGCTCAACAGCCCCAAGCCTTTATCGAGAACAAGGCGATCCACGGGCTCTTGAGCACCGCAGGAACGGACTGCCTTCCAGTCGTGGTCGTTGATGGTGAGATCGTCAGCCAAACCGTTTATCCGTCTCGCGAGGATCTCGCCGGTTGGGTCGACGGTGCGCCAGCGAAACAAATGTTGCCGGTCACCAAATCGGACGGCGGATGTTGTGGGAACAGCGGATGTTGTTAGGAAGCATCAAAGCAAGTGTCCGGGCCGTTGGCCCTCATGAAAAATCCGGCAAACGCCAACCCAGGTCTTCACGGCTCGTTGATTTATTGCATTTTGACGTTCGTATTGTTTGACCCGCAGCCGTAGGCGAAGGCCAAAGGCGGAACCTGCGCCTTCGGCTGCGGGTCAAACGATTAAATCAACAGGCCGTTCAGCCTGGGCTAGGCAAACCAAGGGCCGTTGGCCCGAAAACACCCAACGCCAAATGACAAACGCCCAACACCACACGCCAAACGTTTAACACCAGCCGGACATTCATGTGAGCCACCGGATTTCCGGCCCGAAGGGCCATTCGTTTACCTAGCCCAGGCTGAAGGCCTGGGTAACGTGACACCCCATACCACCAAGGGCCAACGGCCCGACCATTTGGCCTTAACCCAACAACCAATACCATGAAATTCATAAACCATCCAACTCGCAATTTGTTCTTTACCGGCAAAGGCGGCGTTGGCAAGACATCCGTGGCGTGTGCGACTGCAGTCAAGCTTGCTGATGCTGGCAAGAAAGTGTTGCTCGTTTCAACCGACCCCGCTTCGAATCTCGATGAAGTTCTAGGAGTCACGCTGGAAAACAATCCCACGGCGATTCCAGAAATCCCGACGCTATTCGCGATGAATCTCGATCCAGAGAAATCGGCAGCCGAGTATCGCGAGCGAATGGTTGAACCGTATCGTGGAGTCCTGCCCGACGCGGCCGTTGCCAGCATGGAGGAACAATTCTCTGGTTCTTGCACGCTTGAGATTGCTGCGTTTGACGAATTCTCGCGGTTGCTCGGTGATCCGGCCGCCACGGCTCAGTACGATCACGTCGTCTTTGATACCGCACCGACCGGGCACACGTTGCGGTTGCTCACGCTGCCATCGGCTTGGGATGGTTTCATGGAGCAGAATACAACGGGCACCAGTTGCCTTGGTCCGTTGGCTGGATTGCAGGCGCAGCAAAAGCTGTATCAAGAGTCGGTCAAGTCGCTCAGCGATGCGGCCGTCACAACGCTAGTGCTGGTCGCTCGCGCTGAGCCCAGTGCGTTGCGGGAAGCGGCTCGAACCAGCGGTGAGCTGGCTGAACTCGGTGTGCGAAATCAATATCTCGTAATTAACGGAGTGTTCGAGGCTGTTGACTCGAGTGATCCGTTCGCGGTGGCACTGCAACAGCGAGGGGCTGTGGCACTGAAGGCGATGCCCGATGAATTAAAGGCGTTTCCACAGACCATCGTGCCGCTGAGCCCCAACGGGATGCTAGGAATCGATTCACTGCGTCAGCTCGGCACGCTGGATTCGGCATCACTTATCGATGCAGAAGATGAAAGCACGACTCCAATGGATGACCTGCCGATGCTTTCGGAGTTGATCGATGATCTAGTGGTCCCTGGTCATGGTGTTATCTTGGCGATGGGCAAAGGAGGCGTTGGCAAGACGACGGTTGCTGCGGCGGTGGCCGTGGCGATCGCTGAGCGTGGTTACGAAGTTCATCTGTCCACGACGGATCCCGCAGCCCACCTCGCGGCTGCCATGAATAATGAGCGGTTGCCCAACCTATCGGTCGGGCGCATCGATCCGGCCGAAGAGACCGCCAGATACTCGGCGGAGGTCTTAGGGAAAGCCGGCGCGAATCTCGACGCACAAGGCAAGGCACTGCTAGAAGAGGATTTGCGCTCGCCGTGCACCGAAGAAATTGCGGTGTTTCGAGCCTTTGCCGATGCCGTTTCTGCCGGCACCAGCAAGTTCGTGGTGCTTGATACGGCTCCCACCGGGCACACGGTATTGCTGCTCGATTCGGCGCTCGCCTACCACCGCGAAGTGACTCGGCAAACAAGCGAAATGCCCGAGGCGGTCGAAAACCTATTGCCACGGCTCCGCGATCCGAACTTGACTCGCGTCCTCATCGTCACGCTCGCCGAAGCAACTCCGGTGCACGAAGCGGCCGCGTTGCAGCGAGATCTTCGACGCGCCGAGATCGAGCCGTACGCATGGGTGATCAATCAAGTGCTCAGTCCCTTGCCGATCACCGATCCGCTCATGAAACAACGTCAATCGCACGAGCAAAAGTATTTGAGAGAAGTGCAGCGAACACTGGCAAGTCGCGTCGCCATGATCCCCTGGCAGATCGAGCCACCCACCGGACTTCAGGGGCTAAGCCGCTTGACGCGTTCTGACTTTACCACCACGAAAACATAAGGAGATTGACATTCTTCAACAAAGTCACGAGCGCCGGGAAATCGTCACGCCGAATCACCGGCGGCAGCATTCTGGCAGTGGGCATTTACTACATCACTGTCCAGCAGATCGATTTGAGCTAACCGGAAACGCAGCATGAGCCAGCCTTCATTGTCCAACAAAACATCCCGACTTTTACGAATACTCAAATATCCGCTCGTTCTTGCCATCATCGCCGGCATTATCTGGTATCTCCGCAGTCAGCCGATTCCAGTCGCAAGCCATACGGTCAGAACCGGACCTGTCGTTCGTAGCGTGATGGGAACCGGAACCCTCGAAGCACGTATTCGCACCACGATCAGTCCCAAGATTCAAGGCCGCATCGCAGAGGTGCTGGTCGATCAAGGTTCGTTGGTCAAAGCCGGGCAATCGCTGGTGCGGTTGGATGACGACGACTTGGCCCAACAAGTACGCATGGCGACGGCGGTTATCGGTTCATCCGAGGCGACGTTGGGGCGATTTCGTGCGGAGATCGAACAAGCCAAATCCACGTTTGCCAAAACAGAAGCCGACTTCCTTCGAAATCAGAAACTAATTAAGACGAACTCGATCAGCGAGTCGGAGTTTGATCAATCGAAGGAAGCGTTCGAACTGGCAAGGTCAGGGATGCTCAAGTCTGAAGCGAATCTGTTGGAGGCCGAACAGCAGGTGCAACTGAATCGTGAGACACTCAAATTTCAAGAAGCTCGTTTGGATGACACCAAGCTACTTGCTCCCTTCGATGGGCTGGTGATTCAACGAGAACGTGATGCGGGCGCGATCGTCGTCCCCGGTTCACCCATCTTGCAATTGATTTCGCTGGATGAACTTTGGGTTTCGGCATGGGTCGACGAGACCGAAATGGATCAACTCCACGACGATCAGCCCGCGAAGATTGTCTTCCGATCGCAGCCAACCGAGGCGTTCGAAGGTGTCGTTGCCAGGTTAGGTAAACAATCCGATCGTGAGACTCGTGAGTTCACCGTGGATGTACGGGCTTTGAAACTTCCTGCGACTTGGGCCATCGGACAGCGAGCGGAAGTCTATATCGAAACCGCACGAGTCGAAGACTGTGTTTGGGTTCCTCCCGTATTTCTATCAAAGCAGGGCGCTCAACAAGGTGTGTATGTGCATGATGGCGGCGTGGCGAAATGGCGAGCGGTCAAGCTAGGCATTGAAGGTCGCAAACGGGTAGAGGTGCTCGAAGGTCTTGCCAGCGGTGAAGTCATTGTCAAGCCATCCCAGCCAACCGCCAAGCTGGCTGATGGCCGAAAGGTGCAGGTACCCAACTGACGGTACGCGGACGTCCCGTCCGCATTTTCTCAAACCCCCAACTGCGGGCGGGACGCCCGCGCACCAACGAGCGACCAACAATGAACCTCGCCTTCAAGGACATCCGCAAAAACCTCGGTCGGTTTGTGATCACCACCATTGGCATCGGCATGTTGCTGATGATCGTCATGGGGATGGCCGGTATTTATCGAGGCTTGCTCGAAGACGCCACGTTCCTAATCAATAAGATCGGTGCCGACCTGTGGATTGTTCAGCAAGATACACGCGGGCCGTTCGCCGAGTTGTCGCGAGTGCCGACGAGCTTAGTTTACCGTGCGCAAACGGTCCCGGGGGTGGAATCAGCTCGTGAATTTGTGTTCCACACGATTCAACGGGAGCATCGTGGCGCGTTGCTGCGAATGTCCATTTTGGGCTTGAGTTGGCCCGAAGACAAGGGCGATTGGCTACCCTTAATCGCCGGTCGTCCGCTGCGCCAGAACCACTTCGAGATGATCGCCGACAAATCGCTAGGGCTCGAGCTTGGCGAGACGCTGCCGCTCGGAAAAGATGAGTACACCATCGTTGGCATCACGTCGGGCATGGTGGGCACTGGCGGCGACGGCATGGCCTTCACAACGCTGCTCGATTCACAAGCCATCCAGTTTGACTCGCCTTCCGAAGCGATCCGTTTGGAGCGGGCCGCACGTGACAATCGCGGCCAAGGAAGCGCGGTTTTCCTGCAACAGCCCCAATTGACTGAACAACTCGCGCTGCCAGCGTCACAGTTGCCGGCAATCGCCAAGCCTTCGCTGAGTGCCGTCCTGGTCACGATCAAGCCTGGAGCCGATCTAGAGGGCATTGAAGCACTCATTGGAAGTTGGCAAGACGTCTCCGTCTACACCACGGCCGGCCAGGAAGACCTGCTCGTTCAAGGCATTGTCGACAAGGCTCGCAAACAACTTTTCATGTTCCGCGTGCTGTTGACGCTCATTGCGGCCATCATCATGGCGCTGATCATTTACACACTGACGCTGGACAAAATATATGCAATCGCCCTGCTAAAGCTGATCGGTGCACCGAATCGCGTGATCCTCGGCATGATCCTTCAGCAAGCGTTACTGCTTGGCGGTCTCGGGTACGCCGTCGCCTACACCGCAGGCACACAGCTTTTCCCGAAGTTTCCGCGCCGAGTGGTTCTGACCAATGAGGACCTGATTCAGTTGGCGATCATCGTGTTCGTGATCTCGATACTGTCTAGCCTAATGGGAATTTGGAAAGCGTTGAAGGTCGAGCCTAACGAAGTGTTGATGAGCTAACGAAGGACCAATCATGAATAACACGTCTGCCAAACTTATTGTAAACGATGAGCCCACATCATCAGAGCTTGCGATCGAAACTCGTGAGCTTCGCAAGGTGTATGGCGAAGGGAACACAGAAGTGATCGCGATGCAAGACGCTTCGCTTTCCGTTCAGCAAGGCGAGGTCGTTGCGTTATTGGGTCCCAGTGGTTCGGGCAAATCCACTTTTCTCACTGCCATTGGACTAATCAATCCGCCCACCAGCGGCCAGATTTGGATCGGAGGCAAGCTTGTCATGGACGGTCCGGAGGCACAGACCGATGTCCGAGCGTTTCGACGCAAGCACATCGGATTCGTGTTCCAAAAATCCAACTTGATCGATTTTTTGAATGCCCGCGAGAACGTGCAGATCGCCATGGAGCTCAATGGACTTTCGCACCGTGCGGCGGGCAAACGTGCTGAAGAACTGCTTGAGTCGCTGGGTGTTGGGGATCGAGCCAATCACGAAGTCTCGATGTTATCGGGTGGCCAGCAACAGCGAGTCGCTGTCGCCAGAGCATTGGCCAATCACCCCAGCGTCCTGTTGGCCGATGAACCGACGGCAGCGCTCGATAGCTTTCGCGGTCGTCAAGTGATGGAACTTTTCCGAGACGTCGCTAGGCAACACGGTGCCGGCGTCATCGTCGTTACGCACGATCACCGCACACTCGATGTGTTCGACACGATCTACGAAATGGAAGACGGCATCATTCGAGTCTCAAAGTCCGTGCACCGGTCAAGTTGAGAATCCTGCTCGGGTTCGGTTCGCGTAGGCCACAAGAGCGAGCATTACAGGAACCTCGACCAACACACCCACAATCGTCGCCAACACAACCGGTGAGGAAGCTCCAAACAGCGTAATTGCAACAGCCACAGCAAGCTCAAAGAAATTCGATGCACCAATCATGCCCGCAGGTGCGGCAACGTCGTGCTGGCAGTGCAGTCGATAGCAGGCTCCATAGGCCAAGAAAAAGATTAGCACCGTTTGGATAATCAACGGCACGGCGATCAGCACAATGTGCAACGGATTGTTGATAATCACTTCGCCTTGAAACGAAAAGATCAAGACCAGCGTTAGCAACAGGCCGGCGATCGTGATGTTGTTGAACTTCGGAATGAAAGCGTTTTGAAAGTATTCATCACCCTTGGAGCGAATCACTAGATTTCGTGTGAGTACTCCACCGACTAATGGCACAACAACGAACAAGACGACCGAGACGATTAGGGTCATCCATGGAATGGCAATTCCACCGATACCGAGTAAGAACGCCACGATTGGCGTAAAGGCAATCAGGATGATCAAATCATTGGTTGCCACTTGAACGACCGTGTAGGCCGCATTCCCGCGTGTCAGGTGGCTCCAAACGAAAACCATCGCCGTGCACGGCGCAGCTCCAAGTAGAACGGCACCGGCGAGATAATCCTTGGCCAGCTCTGGTGAAATCCACGGTTTAAAGACCACATAGAAAAAAAAGGCCGCGATGCCGAACATCGTGAAAGGCTTGATAAGCCAATTCACGATCCAGGTGACGAAAAGCCCCTTCGGATTTTTACCCACGTTCTTCACGCTGGCAAAATCGACCTTCATCATCATCGGGTAGATCATCAGCCAGATCAAAACCGCGATAGGAATCGAAACGTTGGCGTACTCGAACTTCGCGAGCAAGGCTGGGACGGCTGGCACGAACTTACCAATGAGCACCCCGATCACCATGCACAGGGCGACCCAGTAGGTAAGATTCTTTTCAAAGAAACTGATTGCTGATTTTTCAGCTTTGTCCATTTCGATTGTCTTTCCGATTTGTTGGCTTGCGAACGGTTTAGACCCGCGCGGCGAAACGTGCATTGGAGGACAGCTAAGGCGATGCCTTAGCGGAACCACGCTTTGGACGACATCCCTCGATTGCCTTCGCCAGTGCGCGAAACGCTTCGGTTAGGTGCTTGTATCGCACTTCGTAAAAGACCGTGCGGCCTTGTTTTCTCGCTGTCAGCACGCCAGCTTTCTCGAGCACCCCCAGGTGCCGAGATACCACCGAAAAGTCGACAGCGCAGCATTCGGTCAATTCGGTTACAGAGCAGGCCCGCCCGCACTTAGCCAGGCATGAGAGTAGTTTCAATCGCGTCGGCTCACCCAACGCCTTGAAGAGTTCCGCGTCGAGCAAGTCGTCGATTGGCCCGCAACACTGGGAAGCTTCCTGTGGTTTCATCGTCGGCACTCCGGTAATGCATGTTTGCGTCACCGTGCAAACGTACCGGCTTTCACGAAAAGCGTCAAGATGCTAAAAAAGGACGCTTTCACCAACCGAATACAGCAACAAAGCAATCTGCGGAATGGGAAGGCTGTTGCTCTCGCTGCCTCGCTCAAAGCCAATGGAAAGACCTACGATGACGATAAAGCAACCCGCGACATCAGCCAGTTCACTTTATCCGGAACTGCTTCGATACCTGAATGAAGTAGCAGCGAAATGTGACTCAATACCTAGCGATCGCAGGGCGGATCTCGCCAAGGTTGCGGACTACATTCGTGATCGCCTATCGAAATCGGAGCCAGCCAGGCTTACCTTCATCTGCACACATAATTCACGACGCAGCCACCTCTCACAGATTTGGGCACAGGTCGCTGCGGAATACTATGGCTTGCATGGTGTCGAGACATTTTCAGGCGGTACCGAAGCCACGGCATTTAACCCTCGTGCAGTCGCGGCCATGCGGCGATGCGGGCTTAAGATCGTTGCCGACCATCCCACCGCGGCCAATCCACGCTACAGCGTCACCACCTCCGACGCATCCGCTCCGCAGGTTTGTTTCTCGAAGGCTTATGGCGACCCACCGAATCCAAGCAAAGAATACTGCGCGGTAATGACTTGCTCGCAGGCCGATGATGCGTGTCCGCTGGTGATGGGCTGCGATCTTCGCATGCCGATCCGATATGAAGACCCAAAAGTCGCCGACGATACAGATTTTGAGGCCCAGCGATACGACGAGCGCTCCGCCCAGATCTGTAGCGAGATGCTTTATATGATGTCCCTCGTTTAGAGTGCGAAAGATGATCGTAGCGTCTTGTTTCGCTGCACACGAACTTCAGCCCAGGGCTAGGCAGATAAGATCATTGGTCGGGTCATGATCCATCAGAGATTCCAGAACGACACCGACAAATGTTTCGTCGTCGAACAGAATGTCCATGGAGTGAATGGACGATCGGTTCTCGAAGCCTTCATTGACATCGAATCCGGTGATTTCAATCGATGGAGACGGAGCGAGGACGATGTCGGCACCATGGGCGGTCCTACTGGAAAACTTGACGTTGTCCTCCAGGATGCTGTTGACGAATGTCAACGTGCCGCCGACGTTCCGACCATCGACCGCCCCAACGCCTTCCCGCAGCGTGATATCACGAAAGGCCAGGTCAAGACCACCGGATTGTTGATGCACCTCGAACAACCGATGTTTGAGACGGCAATTAAACCGCATCGACTCGGCTGGTCGTCAGCGATGTGCCTGCCGAGAACACCCTCGCAACGATTCGCATAGCCGAATTCGCCACGACCGCGAATTCCCCTTCGGCTGGCACGTCGACAGATCCAGGAAATCCGCCGCAGCGGAGAGAACCGTTGCAAATCGGCGTGCCTGCACCCGAGTGGTTGGTCAAGTCATGGTCGGATGGCAAGTCACGCAGGTTGGCCGATTACCGTGGCAAAGTCGTGGTGCTCGATTTTTGGGGTGTATGGTGCAGTCCCTGTATCAACGCAATTCCGGCAATGAAGTCTTTAGCGGACCAGTATGAACCGCGAAGCGTTGTCTTTCTGGGGATTCACACCGCCGACGGCGATATGCAACAGATTAACAAATTGAAAAAATCGATGGGCTGGGACACACCAACCGGCATCGATAAGGGGACTTCGATCACCGACAGCAAGACGGCGGATGCGTACGGTGTGACAGGCTTTCCCGGTATTGTCATCATCGATACCGAGGGTGACGTCGCCTTCCACACCGGTATTCTTCCCAAAGATATGAAAGTTTTCATGGCAGGCATGGAACAACTTGCCAAAGCAAACGACATCGCTTAGCCACTCCGCGAAGACCTCCCTGAAGACGAAATGAAGAGGATTGCGAAGGTGTTAATGACCGCGCAACTCTCGGCCGAGTTGGAGCAGGTTCTAGGCAGGCAGTCTGGAGTCATCCGGTAAATGAGCCGCCCAAACGGCTAAGGATCGTGCGACAAAAAAGTGTCGGGACCCTTTTGCGAGGAACTCGCCCTTCGGGTGCTTCGCACAACAGGTAGCCGACACTTATTTATGGCTCATTGCTAAGCAGAGTTCTGCGGAATGATTCCTGCAAACCTGCTTAAAAGCTCCGCGGTGAGCGAGGCATGCGTTTTGACAGCGAGCAGCTCACGCAGAAGTTCATTTCCGATTTTTGGTGTGTTCGGACAGTCCCAGCAACGCGGGAGATTCCGTGTTTGGAGCGGGCAATTCAGGGATGGGGTGGAGGCTTAACCATGGGTCGGCAGGAAGGGCAAAACTGGTGAAGGGACGGGTATACCTCATCGCATTGAACCAGAGCGTCGACGAAGGTTGGACGACTCCCTCGTCAACGAGTAACAGAACCTTTGCCGTGAAGAGGCAGTGTGGGCTGCGACAAAGTTTCTTCGCCGCATCGCGACGTAGCCTATTGCCAGTCGCAATGGCTTGAAACACAATCGAAAGAGTGAGGAGCGAGCCGCCCCGCGTGCTCATTGCTGTATGTTACCGTGGAACCATTCTTTCGTAAGCTGATCTATCGACACCGCGGCCAACGTGTGGCCTGTGCGGGATTGCTTGCTGTATTGGTTCTACCTCTGCTGGGTGTGCCGATTTCCGTGTCCCGGCCAATCGCGTCTCGCGAAAGCGCGACGGACGACCAACGGTACCCGTGTGAAAGCCATCCATGCGGCTGTGTTTCGGCCCATTATTGCTGGGATCGCTGTTGCTGCATGAGCGACTCCGAAAAGCTCCGCTGGGCGAAGCGAAACGACGTCACCCCACCAGCCTTTCTGTTGGCTCGAGTGAATCAAAGCACGCTGTCTGACGGCGGTTCTGCTTGTCAGATAACCACGTCGCCAGCAAGACGCAGTTGCTGCAGCGGTTCAGCGCACTCTAGCCAGTCGTCGGCAGCGAATGCTGATTCAGACCAGCCGACCGACCGGGTGTCGGTGCTGTATTGGGAAGCGGCTCGCTGTCAGGGGCTGCAGTGGAACACGGCCACGTGTGGTTGTCTTGTCGTTCCCTTGTCGACGTTGAGGTGGCGGTCCGACCCGCCGTTGATCGCGCGACTATTGCCCTCCAATGAAGTGGCGACTTCTTTCATTTCCGGTCTCGACCCTCCCATTCCGTAGCGTCGAAGCTGGCTTCTTGTCGCTGTCGTTTTCACAGCGAATTCATTATCGATCGATGCTCGATCGGCTCGTTTTGCCACGCGGTTGTTTCGCCTAAAGCGATCGTCCCGTCGGCAGATGTTCGACTGAAAATGGTCTGACGACCTGCTGCGCTGCTATCAGCGCTCGGAGGTTGGTTTTGATCGACCTCGCTCCCGCGCGGAATTACGGCGAAGGCTCGCTCCTCACACCAGCGTGATCTTCGTCCCCGCGTGGGAGCGTCTTTCAGCGGAACATGAGTCGGTTTGAATCGACGTCCCGCAAGGGGCGGCGCACGGTTGTGCCATGTCGCTGTTTCACTCGCGTCCGTTACCGATCCATCCCTACCAACAGAAATCTCATGCACTCTCCCCTACCCCCTCCCTACCGACGTTTCCATTCGTCCTGCCCGTTTCGCCCGTCATGGTACACACCCCTTCGCAGCGCCTTTACCTTGATTGAGTTGCTGGTCGTCATCGCGATCATCGGTGTCTTGGTTGGTTTGTTGCTGCCTGCGGTCCAGGCGGCCCGCGAGGCGGCGCGGCGAATGAGCTGTAGCAATCACATTCGGCAAATCGGTTTGGCGATACACAACTATGAATCTGCCTATCGAATGTTGCC